>Ga0181532_10000887_pt1 | contig 29900 bp, 30 predicted proteins | sample PEATcosm2014_Bin_33_FD_119768 | JGI IMG/M metagenome (GOLD analysis project Ga0181532, IMG submission 119768) | Peatland microbial communities from MTU Mesocosm Facility, Houghton, MI, USA - PEATcosm2014_Bin11_30_metaG | ecosystem: Environmental > Terrestrial > Soil > Wetlands > Peat | place...
CCATCCTGCGGTCGCCGTGATTTCCGCGCGCTATCTTCGCGCTCTCCACCTGCGGGCCGAAGCCTTCACCGACAGTGAGGCGGACGCGCAGGCCATCACCGAGAAGACCGCCGCCTTCCTCAGTATCTTTCACGCCGCCGAAGGCAGCGTCGGCACGCACGGCACCGATGTGGATGTAAAGACATTCTTCGACAGCCTCAAAGTCGAACAGTCGGGAGATCGCGCAATTCTCACCGCCACCGTGCCCCCAGGCTTCATCAAGAAAGTATTGACCGACGCCCCGCCCGAGACCGCAGCTCCGGTCGCGCCGGCCGCTCCGCTTAGAGAGACCCCCGCTCCGAAGCGGCCTAAGACGCCCGGGTCGCGATAACGACCCTCCGATGACTTCGTCCAATGTATAGGGGGAAACTGTAACAATTCGCGCTTCTGCGGCATCTGTAGACAAGGTGCAAAACCTGTCCCCGTCGCTACAATAGAGAAATATGACGAGTCTGCCATTACCGCTCGCCGCTTTCGTCGCCGGACTGATCTCGTTCCTGTCGCCCTGCGTGCTTCCACTCGTCCCCGGATATGTATCCCTGATTTCCGGCGTGGGTGTCGAGCAGTTAAAGATGAAGGAAGGCGAGCTCTTCCGCAAGGTGATGCTCAATTCCGCCGCCTTCATTATCGGCTTCAGCATCGTCTTCATCACGCTGGGCGCGATCTCGACGGAAGTCGGCCAGGTCCTCGCGCAGTACAAATCGCTGCTGGCGCGCATCGCCGGAGTGGTCATCATTCTCTTCGGTCTTCACTTGACCGGCATCTTGCAGATCAAGGCTCTGCTCGCCGACACGCGACTGCATGGTCTAAAAGGCAGTTCTTCCGCCTGGGGCGCATTTGTGATCGGATTTGCTTTCGCTTTTGGATGGACGCCGTGTGTCGGTCCGATTCTCGCGGTAGTGCTCGGATTCGCCGCCGCTCAGGACACAGTCTGGAAAGGCATCTTCCTTCTGGCCATCTACTCGGCTGGATTGGCTGTGCCTTTCCTGCTGACTTCGCTCGGCATCGAGCGCTTTTTAAAGTTCTACAACCGTTTCAAATTCCACATGCACGCCGTGGAAGTAGCCAGCGGAGGCTTGCTGATCGCATTGGGCATGCTGCTGGTGATGGGCCGCTTCGCGCTCATCTCCGGCTATTTCTCGTTCCTGAATCGCTTTGCGCTGTAGCCGTGTGCACCAGCGATCCTTTGAATTGTCATCCCGAGCGAAGCGAGGGATCTGCAGTTCGCGGCAAAATGCAGATCGCTTGCTTCGCTCGGGATGATCAAATCTTGAGAACTCAAGATGGCTGGTTTTAGCCACCGAGGTAACCAGTGAAACGAAATCCCCTGATTCTGTTCTTCGTCGCCGCCCTCGTCGCGGCCATGTTATTCGCCGGCATTCGCATCGCCCGCAACAACCGCGCCAACGGTCCCGCCCACGGACTCATGGGCAATGTGGCCCCTGACTTCGAACTGCAAACGCTCGACGGCAAAAACCTCAAACTCTCCGATCTTCGCGGCAAAGCCGTTCTGCTCAATTTCTGGGCGACATATTGCGGTCCCTGCAAGATCGAGATGCCGTGGTTTGTCGAACTGCAAAAAGAATATGGTCCACAAGGATTCCAGATCGTCGGCGTAGCCATGGATGACGCCAGCACCGAAGACATCGCCAAATTCGCCAAGGAAATGGGGGTCAACTACCCCATCCTGCTAGGCACAGAGTCCGTTGGACAGAGCTACGGCGGAGTCAATGCGCTGCCCACCACGTTTTTCGTGGATCGCAACGGCAAGCTCATCGCCCGCGAATTCGGCCTGCAGAGCCGAAGCGTCTTCGTCGACCACATCAAGAAGGCCCTAAGCCAGGGCCAGGCGGTACAGGCTCAGAAGTAACTACGAGCCGCGCCTCAACTGGGTTACTCTAGAGCTCGGTTACTCTAGAACTGGAGTACCAGGGATCAATGAAAATCCTTTTCGCGAGCGTGCTTTTCCTGTTCTCCGCGTGGGCTTCGGCCCAGGACGACGCCGGCCCGCAAGGTCCTGCGGTGAAGATGGCGCCCGCTCCGGTCGTGACTGCCGTACAGGGCAAACCGGCGACCGTCCCGCTGACGTTCCGCGTAGCCCGGGGATTCCACATCAATTCCAACCAACCGAAGTCGGAGTTCATGATTCCGACCGTGCTCAAGGTAGAAGCGACCACCGACATCGTCATCGGCAAAACCACTTACCCCAACGGCCAAGACATGAGTTTTCCTTTCGCTCCCGACGAAAAGCTTAATGTCTACACGGGAGATTTCAACGTCGATGTGCTGGTGCGGCCTCTGCACTCCGTGCAACCCGGCAAGTATATTGTGCGTGGAACTTTAAAATACCAGGCCTGCGATAACTCGGCCTGCTATCCACCAAAACAGTTGCCGGTCAGCTTTGATGTGAAGATCGCCAAGGCTCCACCGCCGCCAAGAAGTAACCCCGCCCAGAGTCCGCACGCGCACTAAGGCCGCGGAGGGACGGCCGCTCCGGGCGTCTAAGCCGAGCGAAGCTCGGCAGCCGCCTCTGGTCATAGCAGCAATGGATTCAAACGACACCCGATCGCGCCTGATCCAGTTGACGCTTCAGCGTGTCAATCTGCGCCTGGAGCAAGTTGCGTATGGAAAGCATCCCCAGCAGTTGTCCGTTGTCATCGACGATCGGCAAGTGCCGGTAGTGGCGCTCCACCATCGTGGCAAGGGCTTCGCCCGCAGTGGTGGCCCGGGTGGCCATCTCGACCGGCGCCGTCATGACTTCGCGAACGGATATTTTTCGCGGATCGTGTTCGCCCAGCGCCAGCCGGCGCAGCACATCTCGTTCCGTAAAAATACCGGCGACGCGATGGTTGTCGTCAATTACGGCGACCGCTCCCACGTTTCGATCCAACATCGTCCGGATTGCCCGCTCGGCGGTCGCTTCGACCGGAACTGTAGCCGTTTCCCAATCACACATTTCCAGGATGTTCATCGCTCACCTTCTTGGGGCCGCCTGATCCTTGAGTGCCTCGCCCTTCAATACTAGATCGTTCTTGAATACCCTGCCGTCCTTCATCACAAAACCGACATTCTCAAGGATTTTGACGTTCGCCAAAGGATCGCCCGTAACGGCAACCACATCCGCATCGGCGCCCGGCGCAATCACGCCCAGTCGGCCTTTCATCTCCAGCAGTTCCGCAGCCCGCGACGTCGCGCTCTGGATTGCCTGCATCGGCGTCATGCCGAATTCGACCATGCGCGGAAACTCCTGCGCGATCGGCTCCGTCCACGGAATTCCCCCCATGTCCGTCCCGAATGCAATCTTCACTCCCGCCTTCACCGCCTTGCGAAATGACAATTCGTGCTCGGAGGCGCGCTTGCGGTCGCGTTGGCCCTCCGGAGTGTCGGCCGGCGCCCAGTCGCTGTAGTAAACACTCAGCGTCGGGCAGAGCCAGGTGCCTTGCTTGATCATCTGCGCGATCTGCGCATCGGTCAGCCCAAGCCCGTGCTCGATCGAGTCGCAGCCGCCGTCGAGCGCGCGTTGCAAGCCCTCTCCGTTGTATGCGTGGCAAGCCACTTTCTTTCCCCAGCCATGAGTCTCGTCCACTATCGCCCGCAACTCCTCCACCGTCAGCGTCGGCTGCGATACCAGCTCGCCGTTCTTCCCGACCCACGACCGATGCGTCATATAGACCTTGATCCAGTCGGCGCCATGGTCGAGCTGCTCGCGCGCGGCCTTGCGCGCCTCGACCGGCCCGTCAACGATCTGCACACCCTTCGGCACTTCGATTTCCGGCACGTAACCCTCCAATGGATATCCACCGGTCGTCGAGATCGCGCGCGTAGAAACAAACAAACGCGGCCCGGGAATGTATCCGCCTTCAATCGCCATCTTGATGCCTACGTCGCCGTAGCCCGCCCCCTCGGTTTCCATGTCGCGCAATGTGGTGAAACCCTGTTCCAGCGCGCGCCGCGCCGAGACCGTTGCCCGCGCCGCGCGGAATGCCAGCGGATACTTGAGCAGCTGAATGTCGTATCCGCCCTCGGCGGGATCTTCACCCTGCAAAAAGATGTGAGTGTGGGCATCGATCAGCCCGGGCAGCACCGTGGCCTGCGAAAGATCGATGACGGTAACACCCGCGGGGAAGTTCGTAGGATTGATTACCCCTCCATCAGTCACGTCGGTGATCTTGTTTCCGCGTATGGTGATGATAACGTCGCGACGCGGAGAACCCGAAACGCCGTCAATTAGCACTCCCGCCCGGATCAGCGTCACCGGCGCGACCACGGGCGTCTTCTGAGCCCAACTTACGGAAATCATCCACAGAACACTCAGCAGAACAATTGAACGCTTCACCGCAACCTCCCGAAAGGCGTGATTGTACTCCTGGCGACAAGCGTCATCGGGCAAGATTTCAGAGTGAAGTCATCATGCAGGAGTGCCAACCCGTCACGGAATGCGTAGAACGAATCCCGCAGGACCAACGTCACCGTCGCCGAACACCAGCGACGCTCCCGCGGTTTCGAGCAGCCGGCTGGCGATAGCCATCCTCATCCAGCGCAGAGCTGATACTGACGCTGGGGTTGCAGTGGCCGCATCGCGCTTTGGCGGCGGTGTCGCTGTCGCTGCGCGCCGTTCCATCTCGCAAACATCCATCTCGCGAATACCCGGGTCGCGAAAACCGCGTTCGCCTCTGCCCGCAGCACCGCACCGCCGGGGCTCTCGCTCAGCAAAAACACCACATTACCGCCACCCGTTGCGCTTCGATCGTCGTCGTAATCAACTACTGCAAAGCCAGCCGCAGCCGCGACTCCGGTACTTGCACCGCCGCCGAACATGTGCCCGCCAGGCGCAGCCGGACACCGCGCACTGCGGCGATCGACCTAGGCGCCGAGCTCTGACCGAATTGCTCCGGCAATCGATTCCGCCAGCCGATCCGTCTGCTCCCTGGACTCGGCTTCAATCATCACCCGCGCCAACTCTTCGGTGCCAGAGTAACGTACGACCACGCGGCCATTGCCGCCGAGTTCCCGCTCCGCCGCCGCAATTGCCGTCTGCACCGCTGGAATCTCCGCGAAAGGAGTTTTATTTCGCACCCGCACGCTGCGAATAATCTGCGGAAACACCTTCAGATCGCCTACTAGATCGGCTAGCGTCTTGCCCGTCCGCACCATAATCTCCAGCACCCGGAGCGCGGTGAGCAGTCCGTCGCCCGTGGTCGCTTCCCCATCGCGAAACAGTATGTGCCCCGACTGTTCGCCGCCGAGCGTAGCTCCCACGCGCTGCATTTCTTCGAGCACGTACTTGTCGCCGACATTGGCCCGCAGCATCCGAATGCCAGATCGCTTGAGCGCCAACTCCAGTCCCATATTCGACATGGTGGTCGCCACCACGGTGGCATTGGCGAGCACGCCGCGCGACTGCATGTCACGCGCTGCCAGCAGCAGAACCGCATCCCCGTTTACCACTCGCCCATTGGCATCACAAAAAAGAGCGCGATCAGCGTCGCCATCAAAAGTAACGCCCGCATCGAAGCGTCCCGGCTTGCCGTTACCAATGTTGTCGGCAGCAAGGCTCTCGTAGACAAATCGCGCTAATATTTCCGGATGCAGCGCGCCGCAATTCTCATTGATGTTCTGTCCATCCGGCGCGCAGTGCAGAAGGGTCGTGTTGACCTTGAGCTTCCCGAATAGCTCAGGAGCTTCCGCCGCCGCCGCGCCATTTGCGCAATCGACCGCCACGCGAAGCCCGCTCAAGTCGGTGAAAACCGAGCCCGCGAGCCAGCGAACGTAAGCCTGCCGCAGGCTTTCTTCGCCGGGAAGGCTCGAACCCGCTGCAGTGGAATCCGGCGCCGGAACCGCATCCGAATCCTGCAACAGCGCGAAAATCTCTTTTTCAATCGCCAGTTCGCGCGCGTCCGGCAGCTTGTAGCCATCGCCGGAAAAAACTTTAATCCCGTTATCGGTCCATGGATTGTGGGAAGCCGAAATCACCACTCCGGCATCGAACTTTTGCGAGCGCGCCAGAAACGCGACGCCTGGCGTAGTAATCACGCCCGCACTGCGCGTTTCCACTCCCACAGACGCAAGCCCCTGCAGAAATCGGTCGGCAATCCAGCGGCTCGAAACGCGCGTATCCTGTCCAATTACCACTCGCGCCTTGGCATGCACGCGCACCAGATCGTGCCCCAGTGCCCGCCCCATCCAATAGACATTGTCACGCGTGAGCGGAAATTCCCCCGCCACACCACGAATCCCGTCAGTACCGAAGAGCTGTCTGGTTTGCGTCATGAATCAGTCGTTTGCAATTAGTCGTTAGTCGTTCGCATTGCGTCGTTCATTCCAGGTCCGCGAACGAGCATCGACTATCGACCAACGACTGTCTTACTTCTTTTCTCCCGAACCTTCCATAATAACCGTCACGCGAATTGAAGTGGGGTGTGCAACTTGGATCAGAGGGTCGGTGACGTAGGCGTGGGTCACAAATGTAGCCCGCGTCAGGACTCCGCTAGCGTCGACCGGATCCGTGATGGCTGCCTCCACCGCATCGACACGACGGCGAGGTCCCGTGATCGTGACATTCGGCGGATCGGCGATCACCTGCGTCACCCGCTGGCCGCTCGCGAAAGTTCCGGTCACGCGCGGTTGAACGTCGATCCGCCTGGTCTCGCGCTCGTCGAAGGAGAGGTGAAACTGACCGGGAATGATCTGTACGACCTCCAGATCTTGTGGCACACGGATTTGTGAACTGCTCAAATCGAAAGTTCTTTCCCCCGGCCGAACCGTGGCCAGATTGATCTCCGCGTGCACATCCGCCGCCTGCAATCGATGAATCAGACGCTCCGGTCCGCGTACACGGATCTCCACCTCGGTGGAGTTGGCCGAATCGATCTCCAGATTGTCGGGAAGATTCTGAAACTCGATCGGAACCCTCACTTCGACTTCGGCGACCGGATCGCGTGCCACTGCCAGCCACAAGCCGATAGCGAGTAGCAGGGAAACGACCTTGAGTCCGATGTTGTAAACGAAAATACGCTGGAGAAAGCTGCGCTGGGCGACGTTCGGCATCGTCAATCGTCCCTTCCGGGGCGCCCACCGGCATCCTGCCTGCGAGCGAGCGAACTGGAGGGCTCCTCTTCGATAAAGGCTTCCTCCACCGGACTCGGCAGCGTGGGCGCGGGAGCGTAGCGGCTCAGCAGAGCGCTCAACCGCTCCCGCAGACGCTCCACCGTCAACTCGCGCTCAATGCTCCCCGCCACCGCCATGCTGATTGTCCCCGTCTCTTCTGAAATAATGACCGCGACCGCATCGGTTTCTTCCGTGATCCCGATGGCCGCGCGATGACGCGTCCCCAGTTGCGTCGAGAGCACCGGGTTCATCGACAGTGGCAGAAAACAAGCCGCGGCCGCAATGCGGTCCCGCTGCACAATCACGGCGCCATCATGCAAAGGAGCGCTCGGCCGGAATATCGTGGCCAGCAGGTCATACGACAGCCTCGCATCGAGCGCCACGCCGCTTTCGATGTAGGTGCGCAGCCCAATCTCGCGCTCGATCACAATCAGCGCACCCGTCTGATTTTGCGAAAAAAGATTGGCCGCCAGAACAATGTCGTCGTAAACGTCGGCCACCGAACTCGAAGACCGCATCAGCGAAATCCGGCTCCCGAGGTTTGCCAGCGCGTGCCGGATCTCCGACTGGAAGACAACGATCAGCGCGAAAACAACGTAGGGCAACAGCGTGCTGAGCAGCCAGTTCAGCGTGCGCAATTCGCCCAGTCGCGCAAAATAAAAGGCCAGCCCCAGCGTCGCCACCCCAACCAGCATCGGCGCCGCCCGCGTGCCCCGCACCAACGCCAGAAACTGGTAGATCAGGATCGCGACCAGCACGATATCGATGATCGAAATGACCGAGATGTGCGGCCAAGCGAGCGCTGCTGTCACCGAATCCTCACCTCGAAAGCTTCGTTGATTTCATTCTAATGCAGCCCCGGCGGATTCCGTTTCGCCGCGCTCAGTCGCGGTTACCCGCGCGCGAACCCGTCCCCGAGCCAGGCGCGCCGACACTTCGTCCCCAGCTTCGAGTTGCGCCGCATCTTTCACCAACTGACCCTTCGCATCGAACACCAGCGCGTATCCGCGATTCAGAATCGCCACCGGTGAAAGCGCCTGCAGGCTCGCGGTCTGGCGATCCAGCGCTCCCCGGCTCTCCAGCAACCGCGTGTGCGTGGCGGCGGCCAGGTCCGCAACTTGAGCCTGCAGCCGATGCCGCACTGCAGCCATGAGGCGCCGCGCATCATAGTGACGGACGGCAGCGGAAACATTCTCCGAGCCCCGACGACATCTCTCCAGGAATTGCCGCTCCGCCTTCTCCAGCCGGAAGCGCTGTTCATCCAATTTCTGCTGCCGCCGGTGGATGCCGTCCATCATGCGCACGAACGCTCCGTGCCGCGACCCCTCCGTCAACTCCTGACGCGCCATCAGCAGGCGATATCGCACTGCTCGCTCCAGCCGTCGATACAGATCCTCTGCCTGCGCTTCGATCTCCTGCCGCGACCGGATTACCAGCTCCGCCGCCGCCGAAGGCGTAGGCGCTCGCAGATCGGCGACAAAATCCACGATGGTGAAATCCGTCTCGTGCCCAATCGCCGAGATTACTGGAATCTTCGATTCCGCGACCGCTCGCGCCAGACCCTCATGATTAAACGCGGCCAGGTCTTCCGCCGATCCTCCGCCGCGCGCAATGATGATGACTTCCACTGCGTGGCGGTGACGGTGCTGCTGATGAAGATGAAAACATCGAAGCCCAGCCATCACCTCGCCCGGCGCCGCGTCTCCCTGCACCTGTGCCGGATAGATCAGCACATTCGCCGATTGATGCCGCCGCGCCAGAATATTCAGAATGTCCCGCAGCGCCGCCCCCTGTAGTGAAGTGATGATGCCAATTCTCTGCGGCAACGGCGGGATCGTTTTTTTTCGCGCCGCCTCGAACAATCCTTCCGCCTGCAATTGCGCCTTCAACTGTTCGAACGCCAACTGCAGCGCGCCCGCGCCCTTCGGCTCCATGAATTCGGCGGAGATCTGGAGCTCCCCGCGATCTTCATACACGGTGATGCGCCCGCGAACCGTGACGTGCAATCCGTTCTCAGGACGAAACCGCAGCAGTTTCGCCGACGACCGGAACATCACCACGCGAATCTGCGCCGATTCCTCCTTCAAAGTGAAATACAAATGGCCGGATTCGGGAATGCGAAGATTAGAAATCTCTCCTTCTACCCAGCAATCGGAATACTCGCGCTCAATGTGCGACCGCACCGCGGATACCAGTGCCCGCACCGTCCAAACGCGCCGCTCTGGAGGGCGAAACTGGAACCCGAGTTGGTCCGTTATCTCCATGAAGTGTCAGACAAGAAGTTCACTTTAGACCCGTACTTCTTCGACCAGCTTGACCGGCACGATCCGTGCGACACGAGCCATGACCTTCCTGTTTTGCTCAGACTTTTTCAGGTCGTAGGCGGCCTGCAATCGCATCCATACTTCGGGCGAGCCGCCAAGCAGGCGGGCAATCTTCAGGCACATGACGGCAGACAGGGGTTTGCGCCCCGCCAGAATGCCGTGAAGCATCTGGCGCGACACGCCCAGAGCTTTGGCCGCGGCCGTCACGGACAGCCCCACAGACGGTAGGATATCTTCTTTGATAATCTCGCCCGGATGGACGGGCGGCAGTCCGTTCTTTCTCTCCATAACTTCCTCCCTAATGGTAATCTTCAAAATCGACATTCAAAGCGTATTCACCCGACCAACTGAAAGTAATCCGGTGATTCCCGGTCACGCGCACCGACCAGCGTTTCGGTTTGCCTTGCAGGCCGTGGAAGCGAAAGCCAGCGATGTTCATGTCCTCCGGTTGTCCCGCCACTTCCAGCAATTGCAGGATACGCACACACTTCCGGATATGATCGGCGCCGATCCGGCGTGTCGTGCCGGTGCGGTGGATCTCTTCAAGCCCTTTGTGCCGGAAGGCGCCGATCACCTCTTCAGTGTAAATTGAATAGTTGACGAGTGTCAACTAAATAGTTGTCTTTCTGGCAGCTCGAAAAACAGGAACATTTGATGAAGTGTCGCCGAGAACTTGCGGGACAACGGAGCGCCTCTACCGTTTCAGCCGTTCGATCAGGAAGAGAACAATAGAAAGCACGACGCTAATCAGGATGGAACTCGCCAGCGGAAAATAGAAAGTGGCGTTCTTGCCCCGATAGAGGAAGTCCCCCGGCAGCCGTCCAAGCGGCAAGCCCGTCCGCCCCAACAGCGTTACGAGGCCCCCAATCACTACAAGGGCCACGCCAAGCATCACCAGTATCCGGCCCAATTCAGCCATATTTCGAGTTTAACCCCTGCGAGTGTTAGACGACATTCGAGCGAAGCAGAGCGACTGGAACAAGCAGAAAGCACCAGCCAAGGATATCCAAGACAGGCTAAAGACCTAGAGAATCCGAAGGGATCAAATACATACGACTACTTCTGCGGGGACTATGAGGACTAGAAGCACCCAGCAGGAGAAAAATCACTTAGCAGGTCATCCCGACGCGATCAAACTCTTTCGGATGTCTCAGCTAACCGAAGGCATGTCCCGGCACAGCCGGGCAACGCTGTTCGCCAGGTGGTTGGCCTCGAGGTTGCGCTCCCGTGGAATGCGAGTAATCCCGAATTCCAGGCTCCGAGCCAGTTTGCGGCAGATCCAGTGCAACGAATACAGCCTCGAACTCCGGCAAGCATAGTCGCCGCGCATTTGCCGCACCACTACGTCGGAATCCGAGTAAACATGAAGTGAAAGCGCTCGCCTATCCAGGGCGCACTGCAGAGCCTCGAGCAGCGCCACGTACTCGGCCACGTTGTTGTCCTGCCAGCCGATCCACTTGGCAATTCGGACGCAGCCTCCCGCAGAATCCTCAACGATTATCCCGATGCCCGACGGACCAGGACTCCCGTGCGAACTGCCGTCTACGTAGGCTACCAGGTGGCACATGTCATTTTCTCGACTCCTGACATCACCATGCGTGAAAACGGCTTGCCGCGCAAGACCTTTCATGGTTCCTTACGTTCATGTCCTGAAGATTTCCACAGACCGGCAAAATCAATTCTGATGCGAATTCTTCCCCTATCCACAAAAGCCTTGACAGACGGGCAATCTGCATCGCTAGCCGCTCCATCTCCGTCCCGCTGGTTGCACAAAAAACGGGCGTTGACAACTTTCTCAGACAAAGTAAGCTTCTTGCCATCGATGGCTGAAAGGATTGGCTACAAAATCGTTGCCAACCCGAAGTAAGCTGGGTGATTCGTAGGGCGGGGTGACTCGCTCGACGGCCAGACCCGAAAAAACCGACGAATCTGCGAGGAGACGCCGGGGTTTGGTACTGCGAAAGCAGAGATCGCATCAGGGACCGCGACGGTGCACGTATCCACGTCGCCCCGCTCCTTCGCAGGAGCTGGCGGCTAGAGCGTAACCAATGTCGCGGTTCTTTTTATTGCACGCGTTTCGCGCCCGCCGACCTGACGCATGACGATTCTCCAAACGCCCCGCCTTCTGTTGCGCGAGTTCACTCCGCAAGACGCCGACGCTCTCGCCTTGGTCATCTCCGATCCCGAGACCATGCGCTACTACCCCGCACCCTACGACCGCACCGGCGTCGAACAATGGATTGAGCGCAACCGCCAGCGCTACCAAACTGACGGTGTCGGCCTTTGGGCCATGGAGTTGATAAAGACGCACGATTCCGAGTTTCAAGGTTCCGAGGTTCATAAACTCATCGGCGATTGCGGCATCACCCGCCAGCAGGTCGAAGGCGAGTATCTCTACGAAATCGGGTACCACCTGCGCCGCGATTTTTGGGGACAAGGCCTCGCGACCGAAGCCGCCGTCGGCTGCCGCGACTGGGCTTTCGCGCACCTGAACACTGACCGCCTGATTTCCCTGATTCGCCCCGAGAATCTCCCCTCACGCCGCGTCGCCGAGCGCAACGGCATGACCGTTTGGAAAGAAGTGATCTGGCGCGGACGAACGCACTGCGTCTATTCCATCGAAAGAAGTGCAATCATCGGCGTCGTAAGCCCAAAAAACATTCTCGTGCAATGGCTGCTCCTGTGGTGACGCGGATCCGCCCCGTCCCAGCGGGGCAAAGCTCCGCCACCTGGGATTGGGGCATACGTTAAACTCTAAGCTGACCTAGCCGACGCATGAACAAAGCCACAATCCTGTTCAATCCCAACTCCGGTCGCCGCGGAAGAAAGCGCGACTCGGAACTAAATCGTGCAATTGGCATCATCCAGTCGGCCGGCGTTCGCACCGAACTTACGGTTTGCCGCTCCAGCCAGGAAGCAACCGACAATGCCCGCTGCGCCGTGGCGGCCGGCAGTGACACGGTCTTCGCCTGCGGGGGCGATGGCACGATCCACGATGTTATTCAGGGATTGGCCGGCACACCCGTCGCGCTCGCGATTCTCCCGTTCGGCACCGCCAACGCCCTTGCCCACGACCTCCGAATCCCGCTCCGCCCCAGTGCTGCGGCTCAAGCCGCCGTCGATGGCAAGAGTAAAGTCCGTCGCATCGCGCTCGGGCGAATTGAATACCAGGATTTCCACGGCAATTCTTCCGCCCGCTACTTCACCGTCGCTGCCGGAATTGGCCTCGATGCACACCTGATCTACAAACTGACGGCGCAACTCAAGAGTCGCTCGGGCATGACGGCCTACTACATCACAGCCTGGCAGTTATGGGCGACGTATAACATGCGCAGGTTTGAGGTCGAGTACGCCAACGGAAACGGTCTGCGCCAGCGCGCTTCGCTGACCGAACTCATGGCGGTAAGAATCCGCTATTTCGGAAATGTATTGCGCGAACTGGTTCCCGGAGCGTCGCTCGATCGCAACGATCTTCGCGCGGTCATGTGCCGCACCGCCAGCCGCAATGCCTATCTGCAGTATGTGGCCGGAGCCCTGCTCGGCCGTCAATGGAACATCAACGGCATCGATCTGGTGAGCTGCTCGGAGGTCGTCTGTCAGTTAGCGCAGAAAAGCGACGGCCCTAGCAAAGATGGTCATAGCGAAGATCAGGTCTACGTTGAGGCCGACGGCGAACTCCTCGGCCGCCTGCCCGCCCGCGTGACGATGCAGCCCGATGCCCTGTCACTGGCGGTACCAGCGTAACCACGCCTCGCGACGCTTTATCTCATTCGGCGCTGTATGATAAGCCTCACCCATGCCCACCGGCCGCCAAGGGTCGATTCGCCTCTTCGGTTTCTCCGGAATCGATGTGTTCCTCCATTGGTCGTGGTTTTTGTTGGCGTATTACGAAATCAATGCTCGCAAAGGACATTATTCCTCGATCATCTGGAATGTTCTTGAATACCTCGCGTTGTTTTTAATCGTGACTCTTCACGAATTCGGCCACTCGCTCGCCTGTCGCCAAGTGGGCGGACAGGCCAATCAGATCGTCCTCTGGCCGTTCGGAGGAGTGGCCTACGTGAATCCGCCGCCGCGCCCCGGCGCGACCCTCTGGAGCATCGCAGCCGGCCCGCTGGTGAACGTCGCCCTGATTCCAATCATCATGGGCGTCGGGCGCATGAGCCTTGTGTTGGGTTGGTATACCGCCATCCCCGACTTGCGAACGTTGATTCACGCTGTCTTTTATATCGATGTCGTATTGCTGCTTTTCAACATTCTGCCCATCTATCCGCTCGATGGTGGCCAGATTTTTCGCGCCTTGCTCTGGTTTGTCTTGGGGCGCGCCCGCAGCCTGATGGTAGCTACGATCCTCGGTTTCGTCGGCATCGTTGGATTCATCGGTCTCGCCTTCTGGGCGCATGACACTTGGCTCGGTTTGATCGCCGTCTTCCTGCTACTGAATTGCTGGGGCGGACTGCGTCACGCGCAGGCGCTGTTACGTTTCGCAAAGTTGCCGCGCCGGGACGGGTTTTCCTGCCCGGCCTGCAAAACCGCGCCGCCCATCGGCGACTTCTGGAAGTGCGGAAAATGTGGGCAGGCATTCGACACTTTCCAGACTCAGGCCGTCTGCCCCCACTGTGCGACCCACTTCTCGGCGACGAAGTGCTTGGATTGCGGCGAAGTGCGTTCCCTGCGCGAATGGTTTGCTCCCGTAATGATCGTGAGTTCCACATTTCCCGCTTCCACCATCTAACTTCTCGCTTCAGCATTGCTCCCCGTCCGGCTAAACTCGATTGAGCTCCCTTGGAACCCGTCACCCACTTTCTATTCGGCGCCAACATGGGCCGCGCCGGACTCAACCGCAAGACCGCGCTCGCCACCGCCACGTTAACCTTGGCCGCCGAAGCTCCCGACCTCGACGTCCTCAGCCGCTTCGGTGGCTCCGCCTTCGGCTTAAACCATCACCGCGGCTTCACCCATTCGTTCCTGGGCGTGCCGCTGGTGGCCGCCGTGGTCGTCGGATTTATCTATCTCCTCTGGCGCCTCCGCGGCCGCAAAACCCGTAATCCCAACCTTGCTCCGCGCTGGGGATTGCTTTTTGCCTACGCCTGCCTGGCCGGCCTCAGCCACCTTCTCCTCGACTTCACCAATAACTACGGAGTACGTCCCTTCTGGCCGTTCTCCGAACGCTGGTATTCGTGGGATATCATCTTCATCGTCGAGCCCGTCCTCCTCGTCGTGCTTACGTTGGGCCTGATTCTCCCCGCGTTATTTTCGTTGATCAACGAAGAGATCGGCGCCCGCAACAAAGACACCGCACCAAGGGGAAGGCTAGCCGCAACTGTGGCTCTCCTAGCCGTCTTCGCCCATTGGGGACTCTGCGCCTACGAGCATCGCCGCGCCGTGGTCGCGCTCGAGTCGCGCGATTACCAGGGAGCCGAAGCTCTCCGAATTTCCGCCTATCCGAACATGACGAATCCGTTCCGCTGGTACGGCGTGGTAGAAACTCCCGCCTTCTTCGTCACCGTGGACGGTCCCGATGCCATAATGCAGCTTCACTACAAGCCCGAAGAAACGCCCGTCACGCTAGCCGCCAAGAAAACCTACCTCGGGCGCGTGTACTTGAGCTGGGCTCAATATCCCATGACCGAAACCGAGCAGCTTACGAACGATCCCGTCGAGAATGCCCGCGCCGCATATGCGGTCCGCTTTCGCGATCTCCGCTACGACTATCCCGGACGCAACGCGCGCGCCACGCTCGGCGCTGTGGTGTTTCTCACTCGCGACCTGCAAGTGGTGGAAGAGCGCTTCGGAATAGGGAGCGCGAGTACGAAGTAACTTGTTGCGGTGGAGAGCCGGGCGTCCTCGCCTGGCCGCCATAATGGTGGATGGGCGAGCCGCCCGTCTCTCCACAATTCGCAGAGTCGCTTGACCAGCAGCATCCGCTCGCGCAACAATCCTAGTTGACGCTCGACGAGGTGAACCATGCTGGCTTATCTGTTTGTCATTTTTGCGGTCTTAGCGCGGATGCCGTTCATGCCGCATCCCTGGAATTTCACTCCAGTAGCGGCCGCGCTGCTCTATTTTGGTGCGCGCGGTTCCAGACGCCAGCTCTGGGTGCCCTTCGCCCTGCTCGCCGCTTCTGACGTCATCCTCACCAAGTTCGTGTATTCCTATCAATTCTCTTGGGACCATTTCGTGACCTGGGCCTGGTACGCGGCGATTCTCTTGTTCGGCACCCGACTGCGCGAAAACAGCAGCTGGCTGCGGGTCGGCGGAGCCGCGCTGGCCAGTTCCGTCTCTTTCTTCGTAGTCAGTAATTTCGCCGTCTGGGCATGCTGGAATATGTATCCGAAGACACTGTCCGGTCTCATGACCTGCTACGCGGCCGGCCTGCCCTTCTTTCGCCGCGGACTCGCCGGCGACCTGCTCTTCACAGCAGCCATGTTCGGATTGCCCGCCCTCGCCACCGTGGTTGCCCGTTCCGTTCGCAAGCCGCAGGGAGTTGCTGCCTAGCAAACTTCTGATTATCCGGTTGCTTAAGCAAACCGCAACTCTAGAGGCGTTCAGTCTTTGCGCAACATCTGGTGCTTTGCTGAAAACCGGATCTCAGAAGCAAACTAGCTTGTGTGGGGACGGGCATCCCGACCGTCCAAGTCGAGCGCAGCTCGGCCGCGCTTCGCCCGCCGCCAGACGAGCCACACCACCGCCAGCACTCCCACCCCCGCCAGAATCCACACAAAGTGGTGGGCGAAAAGGCTTCCCATCAGCATCACAATTTGCGGACCGAACCAGAGCGTCAACAGCGCCTCAATCAGAAAGCGCACGAACCGTCCGAGAAAAATCGCCAGCAGAAAATGCGCGAAGTTCATCTCAAACGCGGCTGCCGCCAGCACGACAATTTTGAAAGGCGCGGGCGGCGGCAACATTGCCGGAAACATCAGCGCCCAGAATTCATGCCGATCGAAAGATTCGTGAATCTTCTCGAATCGTTCCGCCGAAAGCCGCTTGCGCAGCAGCACCTCGCCACTCGTATACCCGATGACGTAGAGAACAATGCTTCCAAGCGCCGACCCCGCCGAGGCTAGCAGCACATACATCAAGAACCGCGGGCGATCGTTGTAAACATAGCCCACGAAAATCGCATCCAGCGGCATGCCCAGGAATGAGCCATCCACCGCCGCAAACGCAAGCATTCCCCATGGCCCCAGAGGCACAAGAACATGCTTGATCCACTCGCTGTAAGCGTGGACAAAATGTTTCATCTTGTTCAAGTAGGCAAGTTTACGCGAGAAGTGCAGTCGTTAGTCGGTGGTCGTTAGTCTTTCGCCAGTCGCGTTAGTTCGCAGTGATGGCTCTCGCATCCACAGTTAGCAGAATGTGATTTGCCAACGACTAGCGACCAGCGACTAACGACCATCATGCGCCGTCTTGCCTTCAATCAACTCCAGCGCATGGGGTAGCAAATCAAGCACCGCCTCGAGCGACTCCACCGCCCCCGCCGGACTGCCTGGCAGATTCAGGATCAGGCTCGTCCCCCGGACGCCGCACACTGCGCGGCTCAGCGCAGCGAAGCGAGTTTTTCGCACTCCATGCAATCGCATCTGCTCCGCGATCCCTTCCACCAGACGCTCGCACACCGCGACCGTGGCCTCCGGCGTCACGTCGCGCGGAGAAATCCCCGTCCCACCCGTGGTCACCACCAGTCGAGCCGACCGGCAGAACTCAATCAGTTTTTCCTGAATCGCGGCGCGCTCGTCGGCCACCACACTACGCACCACCACTTGAAAATTGCGCCGTCCCAGCGCTTTCGCCACGGCCGGACCGGAGAGATCCTTTTTTTCGCCGCGCGAACACGAATCGCTAACCGTCAAGACCGCCGCCCGCGTTGCATTAATTGCCGAGGCAGCAGGTGTCGAGGCATTACGTGTCGAGGAGGACATCTTCACCCTCAGCCGCCGCATCCCGTTGCGCCTCGTCCAGCAGTCGCAGGCCTTCCATCAGCAGGCCCTGCGTGTTCAGCGTCGTTGTTTCCTGGGACGATTTGCCGTTGAAATCAATCTGGAAGTTCCCTTCCGTCCAGCGCAGCACTTTGAAAACCGCCTCGTCCCCGGTAATCGAACCGTAAGCGGCATGCTTGGCCTGCCCCTGGTTGAAATAGATCTCGCATTTGTCGTCGCCCTTGGTCATGGTGAGCAGACAACTCTTGCGTCCCATCTCCAGCGACTGCACCAGGTCAATGACGTTCATCTGCGACAGGCTGCCGCGCAACACGCCGTCGGTCGATGCTGCTTTGCTCAGCTTTTCCAGTGCGATCCGGTCCACCACGCGCTTGATTTTGTGCGTGGCATCTTTCAGGAAGAAAGGTTTTTCCAGGTAGTCTTCAATCGGATCCTGCATCGACAATCGTTCGCTGATGTCGGCCTTGCTGGCCATGAGGATCACTGCAATTCCAGCCGTTGCCGGCCTGCTTTTCAGCTTTTCCAGCAACTGCCGTCCGTCCATCCCCGGCATGCGGTAGTCGCTGATCATCACATCCGGCAAATCATCAACTGCCTTCAATAACGCATCAGCGGCGTCGGTGGCGACCGTAACCTGGCCCATCGCCGAGAGCGCCTGTTGAAGCATCCCGAGCACCATCGGGTTGTCATCCACCAGCAGGATTTTGACGTCGCTTGCCATAGCTTTGTATCAGGGCATCGCTTCAGCGATGCCAAGTCTGCCCGTTATCCACCGCCCCTTTAGGGGCTGAGCGTCATTTTCGCTTCGCGCCCCTCCAGTAGTCTCCGCTCTTGCCCCCGGTCTTCCGCTCCAGCACCACTTCCCGGATTTCGATGCCCTTATCAAGCGCCTTACACATGTCGTACACGGTAAGCGCCGCCACGCTGGCCGCGACCAGCGCTTCCATCTCCACGCCCGTCTCCGCCGTGGTCTTTACTTTTGTGGCAACAGAAACGCCATTCTCGCACACACGTAGAGTCACAGCAATGTGCGACAGCGCTACCGGATGGCACATCGGAATCAACTCCGCCGTCCGCTTTGCCGCCATGATTCCCGCCGTCCGCGCCACCTCCAGCGGATCGCCCTTCGGATTCTTCGGCAACGCTCGCAGCACTTCCGGCGCCATCGCTACGAAGGCGCTAGCCTCAGCCTCGCGCGCCGTTCGCGCCTTCGAAGACACGTCCACCATGCGGGTCTTCCCTCGCGCGTCATAGTGCGAAAGGTGAGAAGTTCTCTTCGCCATCAACAACAGGTTATCGTACTCGCCTCGTCTCGTGTGGTGACGGGGCTCTGCCCCGTCCACCCGAGCGCGGCTCGACGGCGCACTTTTCACCGCATCAGCAACGACACCCATTCTCCTGTCTCGATCTGCGCCCGCTCGGGAGGAATGACCACATAGCAATTCGCCTGAGCCAGCGCGGCGATGTCGCCCGACCCCTGCCATCGAGCCAACTCCACCTCCGCATTCTCAAATTCGCCCGAAAGCACCGCCGGAAGAAATCTCTTCAACCCTGTCTTCGTTCGTATCCCCGATTTCAAACGCGCCCGCAGAAATACCAATCGCCGCGGCGTCATCCCCGCCAGAGCTTCAATCATCGGCCGCGCAAACAGTTCAAAGGTCACCATGGTGGATACCGGATTCCCCGGCAGCCCAAAAAAATATTTCTCGCGTGGTGCGGACACTCCTGTCCGCGTGGACACCGCATCCACTGCCGGCAAGCCGACAGGAGTGTCCGCTTCACACGAACCAAACACCACCGGTCGCCCTGGCTGAATCTCCGCTCCCGTAAAATAAAACTTCGCTTTCAACTCTCCGAGAACCTGCTCCACCAAATCGTACTTGCCCACGGAGACGCCGCCCGTCAACAACAGAAGATCGCAACCCAATCCTTCTTCGATCAAAGACCTGAGCGGCCCGCGCTCATCCGAGGCGATCCCAAGCCGGACCGCTTCTCCGCCCGCATTCTGAACCTGCGCCGCCAGCGAATACGAATTCGAATTCCGTATCTGCGCCGGCCCCGGCGTCCCGTCAATCTCCACCACTTCGTCACCGGTCGAAAGCACCGCCACGCGCGGCCTCCGGAAAACCTGCACCTGGCTCTTGCCGACCGCCGCCGCAATCGCGATGCCCGCATGGTCCAGGCGCCGTCCTCGATCCAGCAACCGCTGTCCCGCGCGCGCTTCCGCACCGCGCGGAACAAAATTCTCGCCGGCGCTAACGCTGCGCCGAACTTCCACGGAATGATCTGCCACTAATAATGACGTGTGCTCCACCATCGCCACCGCGTCCGCCCCCGCTGGCAGCGGAGCCCCGGTCATAATCCCGACTGCTTGCCCGCGCCCGACCGAGCATTGTGCCGGGTCCGGCCAATCGCCGGCTTTCACCTCGCCAACCACTTCCAGCCGCGCCGGGACCTCCCCCAGGTCCGCCGCCCGCACCGCATATCCATCGCGAGTAGCCCGATCAAAAGGAGGAAAGTCGCGGTCCGCCAAAATACTCTCCGCCAGCACTCGCCCCAAACCCGCCAGCAAATCCGCCGTCTCCATCTCTCCCGGACACACGCCCACCGCTTGCTGCTCAACCAGTTGTCGAGCCACTTCGAAGCTCACCACCCGAGCCGCAGTGCCTTCTGAAGAAGAGGACATGCAGGAATGATACGCCGCCAGATTTAGCTCTGGCGGTCGCTCCACCAAACGAAGAGAACAAGGAATGTATTTTCTGAGAACTGACAACTGGCTGCTGTCCTACCTCGCCAGCTCCTGCCCCAGCACCGTCGCATTACTGGCGAAAGCAAGTCCGGTTTCCAGATCCACCAAGCCGGAGCGCACAAGTTTCGCGATCTCGCCATCGAAATGCTGCATGCCTTCGTTTTCGCTGGCCTTGATCGCGTCCAGCAGAGTTCGGCCTGGCCGCTCGCCTTGTTCGACGCAATCGCGAGTGCGCGAGTTTGACTTCAAGATTTCGACGACAGCGATGCGATCACCGCCATCGGCACGCGACATCAGCCTCTGTGCAACGATGTAGCGGAAAGTCTTAGCGAGACGTTCGCGAACCGACTGCTGTTCGCTGGCCGCGAATGTACCGACGATGCGCTCCACCGTTTTCGAGGCATCGACAGTGTTCATGCTGGAAAGAACAAGGTGTCCGTTTTCGGCGGCTTCGAGAAGAATTTCGAGCGTCTCCCGGTCGCGAACTTCGCCGACCATGATTACGCGCGGTGCCTGGCGCAGCGCCGCCCGGAGCGCCAACGCGAAGTTCGGCGCGTCGCTGTGCAGCTCGCGCTGGTGAACCGTCGATTTCTTGTGCCGATGCAGAAACTCAATCGGATCCTCCACCGTCAGAACGTGATAGCAATGCTGACTGTTGATGCGGTCAATCAAAGCAGCCAAGGTCGAGGATTTGCCCGATCCGGTTCCACCCGTCACCAGGATGATGCCGTTGCGTACGTTCGCCGCTTCTTCCAATTGCGCCGGCAGGCGAAGCGAAGTGAATGTCGGAATGACCGTCGGAATCACGCGCATCACAATCGCGCAGCTTCCGCGCTGGATAAACACGTTGACCCGGAAGCGCGCCATTCCCGGCATTCCGTAGGAAATATCGCAGGAACCCTGCTCGCGAAGCGTATTGATGGCCTGCTTATTGGTGCCGATCAGATCGGCCGCGATGCGGCGCGTGTCATCCGCTGAAAGCGTGCTGCTTCCGGAGATCTCGACCGCCGTGAGTTGTCCGTGGATCTCGACTTGGGGCGGACGCCCAGGCGAAAAAATCAGATCGCTAACCTTCTCGGAAGCGCGCAACATCCCGGCCAGCAGAACCGGCGTCGGGATTGAGCCCGTTCCACTGATGCCCTCGAAGGCAATCGCAATCGGGGAATTCCCCGGAGCAGCCATTCCATACACTCCCAGTTATCCGTATTGACACCACAGGGGAGAAGCGTCGCCGAGGAACCTATACACTAAATGTTACGCGGATGTGCCGAAGAGCGGAAGGACAAGTAGGTCATAGACCTCAGTAACCGAGGGGCCAAATTAGTGACCAAAAAGAGCGGCCTCCAAGGGCCGCTCTCCATGCAAAACCGGAAGGACGTCCTTACTACTTCGCCGGCTTCTTCTTCCCGTAGCCCGTTTCCACGGTAGCGCCGATGCTGGCCAGCATGTCTTTGGCCGGCTGAGCCATCTTACCGTCCGGTTGGAGCTGAAGATATTTCTGGAAGGCTTCGGCTGTACCTGTGGGCGCAACCATCTTGTTGTCTTTTCCGAGCGTAGCTTTGCCGATCATGTTCACGCCCTTCCAGTAGTAAGCGTCGGCTTTGGTCGGATCGGCGGCAATCACTTTGTCGAATGCCGCAATCGCATCATCCACCCTGCCCGCATTGGTGAGAACAGCGCCCACATTAAACAAGTATCCGCCGGCGCCCGCCGGATCCAGCGCCACCGCCTTGTTATAGTTGGCCACGGCATCATCCACCTTGTTGGCCTTCGCATAAGCATCGGCGAGGTTGTTATAGTAGGCGGCCATTTTCTTGTTGCTGTCGGGATCTTTCTGCGCCGCCTCCGAGGCGGTGCGCACGTCAATGGCCTTCTGGTAAGCGGCTGCGGCCTCTTCGTAGCGCTTCCTTTTCTCTTCGGGATCAGTCTGCTTGGGTCCCGACATGCGATAGGCGTCGCCAAGTTTGAACCAGATCAGATCCCGCGTAGCGTCAATCTGGTTGGCTTCATTCAAGGTGGCGATTGCGGTCTCGAAGTCTCCGGCATCGGAAGCCGCAGCGGCGGCTTTGAGTTTGTCGTTGAGCGAGCCCACGACTTTGTTGGCGGCCTCGGTTTTGGCGGCCTCCTCTTGTTTCTCTTTGAGTGCCTTGACTTGTTCAGGGGTCAATCCCTGTCCCGCGGCTGCGGCTGCTTGTTCTTTCTTCAAGTCGAAGGGCAGCTCAAATTCGTCCAGACCCACCGAGATGCCGTTGATGTGAAAGAGTTCCTTGCCGTCCTTGCGCAAAATGACGTTGTACTTGCCGGGCACGATGCCGAGCGAGAAGTATTCGCCCTTGTTATTGGTTTTGAGGGTGTACTTGTGGCCGGTTTCGGTCCCGACCCATTCCACTTCAGCCTGAGCGATCGGTTTCCCGTCTGCGTCTTTGCAAACTCCCTTCACGCTGCCCGTGGTCTGCGTGAACGCGAGTGGAGCGGACAGTCCCACGGCGAGCGCGAGCAGCAGCGGAAGAATGAAATATTTCCTCATGATTTGGCCTCCCGGCATTGAATCTAAAATGACTAATCCCTAAGTGAATCACCGATTCCCATGCGTTGGTTTCGTATCAGGGCATCGCTTAGCGCTGCCGCAGCGCATTCGAAATCAGCCGCCCCTTTAGGGGCTCGTCATCGAGTGACGATTTCCAAATACGGTTCTAACCTAATCGAGCGGTGGCTTCCACGTACGGAATCGGATCTTCGGCGCCCGCTTCGCGAAATGCCCGCAGGCGGAGCATACAACTGTCGCAGACCCCGCAGGCGCGATCTTCGCGCTGATAGCATGACCACGTTAAATCGAAGGGGGCATTCAGTTCAAGGCCAAGCGTCACAATCTCACGTTTATGCAACGCAATCAGCGGCGCCACCACCCGGATTGTACCTTCCTTCGTGCCCGCTTTGACCACTTCATTGAAAGCCCGATAATACTCCGGCCGGCAGTCCGGATAGCCGGAACTGTCCGGCTCCACGGCTCCGATGTAAACCTTTTCGGCCCCCAGCACTTCCGCCCAACTCACGGCGACGGCGAGAAAATGCGCATTGCGGAAAGGGACATAGGTAACGGGAACGCTTGCCGGAACGAAGCACGGAATGCCGGCGCCGATCTCGTACCCTTCGGGAACGGCAATCCTTGCATCGGTGAGGGCCGATCCGCCGATGGCGCGCAAAGCTCCATTGCGCACCAGCAGCCGGTCACAAATGCCGAGCCGGTCGCAGATGCCTTCGAACGAACGCCGTTCGCGCCGTTCGGTGCGCTGCCCGTAGCTGACGTGTACGGCAGCTGCCTGATGGTCTCGTGCCGCGAGCGCCGCACACACGCAGGAATCCATGCCGCCGCTTAGCAGGACGACGGCGCGGCTGCGTTTGCCGGTCGCGTTCGATGGGTTCGAAACCATAACCTGCTCGCGAAGCATTGCGGTCGCTTCCTTCTGATTTTATGCTAGTTGACGAGGTTTGGCGGTAGCGCGCAGTCCGATTCGATACTCCGTCTTTTGCCTGGATCTCGCCGCGGCGGGCGATTCGTTGACCCCAGCCTCCGGCGGCAGGTATCCTGCTCAGGTATCCTGCTAATGATCCTGCCGATTGGTACGTCTGCTGCATCCACTGGAGACCATCAATTTCCGAGTCGCAATTTCTGAGTGGCTGGAGAGACATTTTCTGAAGATCAAACCAAAGATCGGACCGAAGATCCAACCAAAGACCGAACAAAGGATCAAGAATTTCATTGGCTTGCTCGTTCTGACCGTCATCGCGCTTCTGATTCATGGCTATCATCCGTATGCGGAAGATGCCGAGATTTACCTTCCCGGTGTTCTGAAGATCCTTAATCCCAGCCTATTTCCGGCTAACGCCGAGTTCTTCGGCGAGCATGCCGGGCGCACGCTGTATCCGAACCTGATTGCCTTTTCGGTTCGGATCACGCATCTACCGCTGCCCTGGAGTGCTTTTCTGTGGCAGTTAGCGTCGATCTTCTTGCTCCTTGCGGGTGCCCGGCGGCTGGCTGTGGCCTTGTTTGAGTCGAAATCGTCTGCGTCGAAATCGTCTGAGTCGGAATCGTTCGAATCGGAATCGCCCGACTACGAACCCGCGCTGTGGGGCGCCGTGGCCTTGATGGCTGCTTTGCTCACCTTGCCCATCGCCAGGACGGCGCTGTACATCCTGGACCAGTCCTTGAATCCACGGAATTTGGCCGCGTTCGCGACGCTGTTTGTGGTGTCGGAGGTGCTGCACCAAGAGTCCGGGAGAAGATACGGACGCGCCGGGCTGTGGCTGGCGTTAGCCGCCGTCATGCATCCGTTCATGGCGGGCTTCGCGATTCTATTTTGTGCGTGGCTCGTTTTCCTCGATCGATATCGTCCCCGCATATTGGGTTCCGCGGCTGCGCTTCCCTTCGGGATTACATTCGAGCCTCCGCCGGCCACCTATCATGAGATCGCGCTGCGGCAGCGTTCGCACTTCGTCCTGCGCTGGGAGTGGTACGAGTGGCTGGGAGTGATTGGCCCGGTGCTCCTGTTCTGGTGGTTCGGAAGTTGGGCGCGCCGGCGTGGCATGAAGAACCTGGAATTAGTGTCAAGGGCGATGGTGCCGTTCGTAGTGGTGGCTGCGCTGGCGGCAATCGGACTCGGAATCCCGGCTCGCTTCGAGGCTCTGACGCGCCTCCAGCCCTTGCGCTGCCTGGCCTTGTGCTACATGGTGCTCGTGGACGTGGGCGGCGGATTAGTTGGGCAATACATACTGCAACGTCAGGTGTGGCGCTGGCTCGCCTTATTCGTTCCGCTCAGCCTGGGCATGTATTTTGCGCAGCGGCAGGTGTTTCCCGCAAGCGCGCACAGCGAATGGCCGTGGACGAAGCCGCGCAATCAGTGGGCGCAGGCCTTTGAGTGGATTCGCGGCAATACCCCGGTGGATGCGCTCTTTGCCCTGGATCCCCGGCACATGGAGCTGCCGGGTGAAGACGAAAATGGATTTCGCGCTCGCGCCGAACGCAGCATGCTGGCCGATCTGGTCAAGGACAAGGGAGCGTGTTCGATGTTTCCTCCGCTTTCGGTGAAGTGGGCGGAACAGATCGCGGACCAGAAGAATTTTGAGAAGTTCGGGAAAGAGGACTTTGAGCGCCTCCGACGGAAGTACGGAGTCAGCTGGGTGGTGGTGCAGCAGCCTGGTCCGCCGGGAATGGGATGTCCGTATGAGAATTCTGCGGTGAGAGTGTGCCTTGTCGACTGATATATCGCATGGCGTTCAACACGGTTTATCGCTGATTCGGAACGCGGCCTCAGCTCCGAGGCGAAGCGGTCGGCACCCCTTCCTCGTAGTAAGCGTCAGAACCAGCCTCGAGAGTCCTTCCCTTGTCGCTGAAGATGGGTTTGTGCATGATGCCGGCACGCTGGAGCGCGAACTGAAGTGTGGTTCCGAGCACTCCGAGGCCGTATTGAACGCTGCGGCGGAAATTGATGGATGAGGCCTCCTTGAAGTACTTGGTGGGGCAGGAAACCTCGCCGATGCGGAAGCCGAAGTAGACGCATTGCGCAAGCATCTGGTTGTCGAACACGAAATCGTCGCTATTTTCACGCAGCGGCAGCCGGGTCAGCACTTCGCGGCTGAAAGCGCGGTAGCCAGTGTGATACTCGGAGAGTTTGACGCCTAGGAACAGGTTCTCAAAAGCGGTGAGCAGACGATTGGAGACGTATTTGTAAAGCGGCATGCCTCCGCGCAACGCGGTGCCGCCGATGATGCGGGAACCGAGAACAACGTCATAGACACCGTACGCGATCATGCTCGCCATGGCGGTTGCGAGCAGCGGCGTGTACTGATAATCGGGGTGAACCATTATGACGACGTCGGCGCCGGCCGCCAGAGCTTCGCGGTAGCAGGTCTGCTGATTGCGGCCATAGCCGTAGTTGCGGTTGTGAACAAACGACTGCAGACCGAGCCCGTGGGCAACTTCCAAGGTGCGATCGGAGCTGTGGTCGTCGACAAGAATGCGAATATCGACCAGGTCGGGCAATTCCCGTACCGTCGCTTCCAGTGTCTTTTCCGCGTTATAAGCGGGGAACACGACGGCTATGCGCTTGCCGTTGATCATGCAGTCTTTATCCTCGATGGTCTTCCCGAATAATAACCGGAAACCCAGCGTTCCGTAACCTGCTCGTGTAGGGACGGGCGCCTCGCCCGTCCAAGCCGGGCGCAGCTCCGCATCTGTCTGTTGCCCGAAGAGCTCTGGCTTCGCCCTAGGCGTGGGACGAAAAAACGTAGGCCGAGGATTCTAGAGCCGTCTGACTTGGTAGACTAATCGAACAGCATGTGCTGCCGCCCCGAGCGTTCGCGCTCTTGAAGTATCGGCGAACTACGGGCGAAACTAAAACCATGCCTCTGCGTACTCTATTCGAGAAAGTCTGGGACGCGCACGTCGTCGCCGCTCCCGAAGGGCAGTCGACACTGCTCTATATCGATCTGCACCTGGTGCACGAAGTGACGTCGCCCCAGGCCTTCGACGGTCTGCGCGTTTCGAAGAGACCGGTGCGGCAGCCTCTGCGCACCGTGGCCACCGTCGACCACAACATCCCGACCACCCCTCGCGGTCTTCCCATCAGCGACCCGATTGCGGCCAAACAGATTGCAGCGCTGCAAAAAAACTGCCGCGAATTCGGAGTCCCACTATTTGACATGGACTCGGCCGAGCAAGGCATCGTCCACGTCATCGGCCCTGAGCTTGGCATCACTTTGCCGGGGATGACGATAGTCTGCGGCGACAGCCACACCTCGACCCACGGCGCTTTCGGATCGCTGGCGTTTGGCATCGGAACGTCGGAAGTGGAGCACGTGCTGGCCACACAGTGCCTGCCGCAGAAAAAACCGAAGACCATGCAGATCCACGTCAGCGGAAAGCTCGCCGAAGGCGTGACCGCCAAAGATCTGGCGCTCGGAATTATCGGACGAATCGGCACCGACGGCGCCACCGGATACGTGATCGAGTACGCCGGCGACACCGTGCGCGGGTTGTCGATGGAAGCCCGCATGACGCTGTGCAATATGAGCATCGAGGCGGGAGCCCGAGCCGGACTGATCGCGCCCGATGAGACGACATTCGCCTACGTCAGCGGCCGCCGCTTTGCTCCGAAAGGAAAAGCCTGGGAAGAAGCAGTTGCCTCCTGGCGCACTCTGGCGAGCGATCGCGGAGCGCGATTCGATAAGGTGATCGAGATCGACGCCGCTTCGCTCGCGCCCTTCGTGACCTGGGGAACGAATCCCGGCATGGTCGTGCCGGTAACCGCGCGCGTTCCCGAGTTAAACAGCTTCGCGCAGGATTCCGACCGGCGCGCCGCCGAACAAGCGCTCGCCTATATGGACCTCAATCCTGGAACGCCCATCGAATCCATCGTCGTGGACCGCGTGTTTATCGGATCGTGCACCAACTCGCGCATCGAAGACCTGCGCGCGGCGGCACGAGTGGCGAAGGGGCAGCACGTGAATCCGAAAGTTCGGGCGATGGTTGTGCCCGGCTCGCAGGCGATCAAGCGCGCCGCGGAACTCGAAGGATTGCACCGCATTTTTCTGGATGCCGGATTCGAATGGCGCGAATCGGGATGCTCGATGTGTCTGGGCATGAATCCCGATATTCTGCAGCCAGGCGAGCGCTGTGCTTCGACCAGCAACAGAAATTTCGAAGGACGCCAGGGCCGCGGAGGAAGGACGCATCTGGTCAGTCCCATGATGGCAGCGGCGGCAGCGATTGCCGGACATTTCACCGACATTCGGAATTGGCGATTTCAGTAGCACCGTGTGGTGACGGGGCTGGGCCCCGTCCATGGTTGCTCAGGAACTCTGGCTTTGTATCAGGGTATCGCTTTGGCGATACCGAAAATTCGCAAAATCCGACGCCCCTTTAGGGGCTGCCGTCGACATCTGGCAAGTGGCAAGGACCAAGCATGCAACCCTTTCGCAAACACACCGGCGTGGTGGTCCCACTCGATAAGGTGAACGTGGACACCGATCAGATCATCCCCAAGCAGTTTCTAAAGCGCATCGAGCGCACCGGATTCGGCGCATTCCTGTTCTACGACTGGCGCTTTGCGGGAGACGGAATAAGGAACCCCGCCTTTGTACTGCATGAGCCCCGCTACGCGAAGGCCTCGATCCTCGTCGCGGGAAAAAACTTCGGCTGCGGATCCTCGCGCGAGCATGCCGTTTGGGCACTGGTGGATTTCGGCTTCCGGGTGATAATCGCGTCGTCATTTGCCGACATCTTCGCCAACAACAGTCTGAAGAATGGCCTGCTCACGGTGCGCCTCACCGATGAGCAGGTGGCCGAGATCATGCGCCGTTCGAAAGAGATCGCAAACTACCAGCTGACAGTTGATCTCGAAACGTTGCGAGTAGAAGACACACAAGGGCTACGATTCGCGGCGACGTTCGCAATGGACGAATTCTCGCGCCACTGTCTGCTGAACGGTTTGGACGACGTTGGACTAACGCTGCAACATGAGCCGGAAATCGCGGTCTATGAAGCAAACCATCCAGTCCGTGCGGAGATGAAGGCGATTCTGGCAGGGTGACCCGCAACGGTGGAGCGACGGGCGTTACGCCTGTCCCCGGTCGGCCGGACAAACACCTCTGACGTAAACTCCTCTCAGGTTGTACACTCTTGACTTTCACCACCAGCACAGCGGCGGGTCACGCCGCATGCTGAATCGGAGTGCGTTCGTGAAAAAGGCCTTTTTCGTCCTCGCTATCAACCTGTTGGTTCTGCTTTCCGTCGGGCGCGCCCAGAACGTCGCACCGACCGCGGCGCCAAAGCAACTCACGATTGAACAGATCTTCGCGGAAGGCGGAGTCACGGGGCGCGCCCCGGAGACTATCCAGTGGAGTCCGGACGGCACCAAGGTCTCGTTCGTGCAGCGCGACGACGCCGGCGAACACGGCGAACTCTGGTATGTGGACGCGGTGACCGGCGAGAAAAAAATGCTGGCCAGCGAGACCAAGCTATCGCCGCTTGCTCCTCCCAGCAGCAAGATCAAGAACGAGCGCGAGAAAGAACGCGTGACACGCTATCACGTCGCCGCGTACACATGGTCGCCCGAGTCCAAACACCTGCTCTTCAATTCGCAGGGGCAACTCTGGTATTTCAGCCTGGATACGGGCACGGCGGTGCAGCTTACGTCCTCCCCGGACCCGAGCGAAGACCCGAAGTTTTCGCCCGATGGTAAGCGGCTCGCCTACGTGCGCAAGCACAATCTTTATGTGCATCCAGTTTCGGGTGAGGAAGGCGAACGTCCGCTCACGCGCGAGGAAAAAGAGAAAGACAAGGAAAGGGACAAGGACAGGAATATCGCGCCGGCAAGAGAAGACAACATCCTGAACGGCGAAGTGGATTGGGTTTACGCCGAAGAGCTGGCGGTGCGCAGCAACTACTTCTGGTCGCCGGAAGGAAAAGAAATCATTTTTCTGCAAATGGATGAGACCCGCGTACCGACGTATCCCATTACCGACTGGTTGACGACGCACCCCCGGGTCGAGCCGGAAAAATATCCCCAGCCAGGCGATCCGAATCCCACTGTGCGTGTGGGAGTGGTGGGCAGCAACGGCGGCAAGGTGCGCTGGATCAAACTCACCGATGACGATGACACCTATGTGCCGCGTTTCGGCTGGATTCGCGAAGGCTGGGCTTGGGCCGAGGTCCTGAATCGCAAGCAGGATGTGATGGAC
>Ga0181532_10000893_pt1 | contig 29816 bp, 30 predicted proteins | sample PEATcosm2014_Bin_33_FD_119768 | JGI IMG/M metagenome (GOLD analysis project Ga0181532, IMG submission 119768) | Peatland microbial communities from MTU Mesocosm Facility, Houghton, MI, USA - PEATcosm2014_Bin11_30_metaG | ecosystem: Environmental > Terrestrial > Soil > Wetlands > Peat | place...
ACGGTAGCGATAGCCGATGCGGTCCGCTTCGGGCGCAACGGTCCACGTATCCTCGAAGAAGGTTCTCGCGGCCTCCTCCGTCAGACGATGAAAGTAGAGCCCCGTGAGGACGCGCAGCTCGAGCGACTTGGGATAGGTTGGAACCAAATCACCAGCGAGAGCGCGGCCTGCGCGCCCGCTTGACCTTGTCTTGCCCACGGGCAGTAAATCTCCGGCAGCAAGTTTTCGACCTGAGAAGCCACCAAGCGCGCCAAGCGCATAAGTCGAGCGGCTGCCAAGGATCGGCGGGACATCTATTCCACCGGCGACCGCAATGTAGATACGAGCGCCGACTTTCATGAAATCAAACGTCAGCCGGTCGTCAACGCGCACGGCGAATGACTCGTTGAGCAGCCGTGCTTCACCATTGACCTTCGGTGTCGCTTCCGCACCGGTGACGGCGATGATGGCCGGCTCGCGGAAGACGAGTTCTGGACCCAATAATGTGGCCTCGAGAGCTGCGGCGCCGGCGTCGTTCCCGACCAAAAGGTTCGCCGCGCGCAACGCGTATTGATCGAGCGCGCCCGATAGCGGGATACCGATGTTGTAATAGCCCGGGCGGCCCGCATCCTGAACGCTCGTCGCAAGACCGGGCTTGATCACCTCAATGTCCATGGAGCACCTCCACCAGACTTCGGCTGTAGCCGCCGGGATCCTTGTGAAACGCCTTGAGCGAGAAATTGACCGGCTTAATAGTCAAATCGAACGTGCCCGCTTCCACCGCTTTGACGTCGCGGTCATATTCCTCGCGCGAAATCGGTTTCCACTTAACGATGTCGCCGGGACGAAAGAAGGCCATGAAATCCTTGAGGTAGGGCAGCTTTTGTGCCGGGTCATAGATCGGCGCGGGAGTAATCCCGAACATCTGGTAGCCACCGGCGCCGCGTACCGAGTAGATGCAGCCAAAGCAGCCGCCATGGCCGACGGTAAGCTTCGGAGTATCGGTGCGCGGCCGCAGATATTTCGGCACCTCGATCTGCTTCGCCCGCTCGACCATCTGGAACAGGAAAGGCAGGCCTGCGACGAAACCTACCATTGATACAAACCAGGGCGCGCCCGAATGCGCGGCGACAAATTCATCGATTGACCGGTAGCCATTGATGCGTGCGGCATACTCGATGTCTGTGCTCTTCGGGTCTTGATGGCGCTCGCGGAACCGCATCAGTGTCTCGCGCGTCCAAGGATCGTTGTAGAGCACCGGAATTTCTACGATGCGTGTCGGAAGCTCGAGATCGGCGTCGCCGATTTGCGCCTCTATGTCCTGGAGGGTGCGCAGCATCTTATCGGGGTGAATCACGTCCGGATCGAAACGGACCAGATACGAGGCGTTCGAGGGGCAGATCTCGGAAACCCCTGCGATGCGTCGCTTCTCTAGGTCGCTGCAGATCGCCATGCCCTTGAAGAAGGCCTCCAGCGACATTTCCTCATCTATTTCGACGAAAATATGCTCGTCACCGCCAAAGGAATAACGGATTCCGCTCATGCGCATCTCCGACATTAGTGTCGCTCGATCATCGGTGACAAGCCGAGGTGATCCATCAGCGCTTGATCGCTGTCGCGCGAGGGGTTCGGCGTTGTAAGAAGCTTCGGCCCGTAAAAAATAGAGTTGGCGCCGGCGAGAAAGCAGAGCGTCTGCGTCTCCTCGCTCATGTCCTCGCGGCCGGCTGAGAGCCGCACCACAGATCGCGGCATGGTAACGCGGGCGACGGCCACGGTGCGCACGAATTCAATTGGCTCTAGGGTGCGTTCGCGGGCAAGCGGGGTGCCCGCGATGCGGACCAGCATGTTGATCGGCACTGACTCGGGATGCGTCGGCAGGCTTGCGAGCGTCGCGATCATGCCGATGCGGTCCTCCCGCGTCTCTCCCATCCCAACGATCCCGCCGCAACAGACGCGAATGCCGGCGGCGCGCACATGGTCGAGCGTTTCCAGGCGATCCTGATAGGTGCGCGTGGTAATGATTTTCTCATAAAATTCCGGCGAGCTGTCCAGGTTGTGGTTGTAATAGTCGAGCCCGGCCTCCTTGAGCCGCCGCGCCTGCACGGCGTTGATCATGCCGAGGGTCGCACAGGTCTCGAGCCCCAGCGCCTTGACGCTCTCGACCATGGCGCAAACATGCTCGACATCGCGGTCCTTGGGCGAGCGCCACGCCGCCCCCATGCAAAAGCGGCTCGCGCCGGCGCTCTTCGCCGCGAGCGCCTCCGCAAGTACAGCACCAAGATCCATGAGCTTTTCCGCGCGCACGCCGGTGTCGTAGTGCGTACTCTGGGGACAATAAGCGCAGTCCTCCGGGCAGCCACCGGTCTTGATGGAAAGCAGCGTTGAAATCTGCACCGCGGTCGGATCGAAATTTTCGCGGTGAACGCTTTGCGCGCGGAACATCAACTCCGGGAGCGGCAGGTTGAACAGCGCGCGGACCTGCGCGCGCGTCCAGTCGTGACGCAGCCGCGCTTCGTATGGGATGGCTTGCGGTCGCGATAGTGCAATGGACATAGAAACACCTCACCTCATATGGCGTCGACAGCGTTCATGCCATCAGCAGCCGCTCCAAAAATCCGGTATCGAACCGCGCCGTCCGCACCTCGTCCAATCGGGCAAGACGTTTATGTAACGGGGCGGTGGTGACGATGCCATCGATTTCGAACTCGTCCAACGCACGGCGCAGCCGCGCCAACGTCAGCTGCCGAGTTTCCGCGTGGACAATGATCTTGGCAAGCAGGGAATCGTAGTAAGGCGGTACGACGTAGCCCGGATAAAGCATCGTGTCGACGCGTACCCCCGGCCCGGCAGGCAGAGTGAGCGCGCCGACGCGACCGGGTGAGGGCCGAAAATTCTTATCCGGATCCTCAGCATTGATCCGAACTTCGATGGCGGCGCCGCGCATCATCACATCGGCCTGTGCGAGTTCGAGTGGGTGGCCTTGCGCGATCAGTATCGTGGAGCGCACGAGATCAATTCCGGTGATCATTTCTGTGACCGGATGCTCCACCTGAATACGGGTGTTCATTTCGATAAAGAAGAACTCGCCGGTGTCATCGTCGTAGAGATATTCGAGCGTTCCGGCGCCGCGATATCCGACTCGTTCGGCCAAGCGCACGGCCGAGGTGCATAGTGCCTCGCGCGTCGCGTCGTCGATTGCCGGGGACGGAGCCTCCTCCCACACCTTCTGACGCCGCCGTTGCAGCGAGCATTCGCGCTCGAAACAGTGCACGACCCGGTTGCCGTCGCCGAGGACCTGCACCTCAAGATGGCGCGCGTGGTTGAGAAAGCGCTCGAGATAAAGCATGCCGCTGCCGAACGCAGCCGCAGCCTCGGCCTGAGCGGTATGAAAATGATGCTCGAACGCCGCTTCGTCCGCGGCGACCCGAATACCCCGACCGCCGCCGCCGGCGCTTGCCTTGAGCATGACTGGAAAGCCGATGCGGCGGGCCGCCGCCAACGCTTGGTCGAGGTCGGCGACTTCGCCATCGCTGCCCGGCACGATTGGCACGCCCGCCGCGCGTGCCGTCGCCCGCGCCGCCGCCTTGTCGCCCATGGTACGAATGGTTTCCGGCGTGGGTCCGACAAAGGCGAGGCCGGCGGCGGCCACAGCTTCGGCGAACCGCGCGTTTTCAGAAAGAAATCCATACCCGGGATGGATGGCGCCGGCCCCCGTCTGATGCGCGGCGGCAACGATCGCGTCGATATTGAGATAGCTTTTGCTGGCCGGCGGCGGACCGATGCCAACTGCCTCGTCCGCATAGCGCACGGCTAGACTGTCCTTGTCAGCTTCGCTGAACACCGCGACAGTGCGCAGATCGAGTTCCTTCGCCGCGCGGATGATGCGCACGGCGATTTCGCCGCGATTGGCGACTAGGAGCTTGTCAAACACGCGGAAGCTCAGCCGGTTTCGATGAGCAACACGGGCTGTCCCGGCTCGACCGGCGCCTCGTTGTCGACGAGAAAACGCACAATCTTGCCTCCCGCATCGGCGTGAATCTCGGTGAATTGCTTCATCACTTCGATCAAGCCGACGACGTCGCCTTCCGTAACCCGATCGCCGTCCTCCTTGTAAGACGGCTTTTCCGGTGCCGGCCGCCGGTAGAAAATTCCGGGCAGCGGACTCAAAACCTGATGCTGTGCCATCCTCGCACCCCCTCTCAAAGCGTCGGCTAACGGAGATAGTCCGCCACCGCCGTCTTGACGGCCTGCGCGACGGCAACGGCATTGGGCGTATCGGAATGGACACAGATGCAGTCGGCACGAATGTGCACTTGGGCGCCATTCACCGACTCTGTAACGCCCTCTCTAACCGCGCGCAGAGCGCGCTCGGCCGCACGCTTCGGATCCACTGCCTGGTGTTCGCGTGTAATGATCAGCGAGCCGTCATCGGCATAGTCGAGATCGGCATAGTACTCGGAAATGAATTCCAGCCCCTCCACCGTGTAAACCCGCTCATGCATCGTGCCGGCCATACCCAACACTGGGACATTGAAAATCTTTGCGGCAACGGCGACGGCCTTCGCCACTTCCGCAGAATTCGCTGCCATGCCATAGAGCGAGCCGTGGGGCTTCACGTGGAAGAGTTCCATTCCCTCGCGGTCGAGGAAGCCCTTAAGCGCCCCAACCTGATAAACGATACAGTCGGTCAACTCCTCGGGCCGCATCTTCATCTCGCGTCGGCCAAACCCTTGAAGATCTGGCAAGGAAGGATGCGCACCAACTCTGACTTGGTGCTGTTTCGCGAGCCGCACAGTATGCGCCATCACCGAAGGGTCGGAGGCATGAAAACCGCAGGCGACGTTGGCGATGGTGATATGCGGCATCATGCCTTCATCGTTGCCCATCTTATAGAGGCCGAAGCTTTCGCCCATGTCGCAGTTGATAGCGAGCGTCTTCGCATTTGGTCCCGGCGCAGGCATTGCCTTTGACTCCTCTTTCCAAGGGGCGACCGGCCTGACCGCCGTCGAATGCCCAGTTGGCATCGACGAGTGTCGTGGCTCTATCGCTCGGTTGCACCGGTGCCCTTCAGCTCAATTTCGACGAAAGTCATGACCCCAGCGCCGGCATTTACCACGTCGTGCTCCACGCCGGCATTGCGGCGGTACGATTTTCCTTGCTCCAGCCGCGCGTGCGAACGGCCGCCGTCGGGGTCGATCAATTCGAGCTCGCCGTCGAGGACCGGCACGACGACATAATCATAAGCGTGCCGGTGGTATCCTGTTGCGGCGCCCGGCGCAAAGCGCCACTCGGTGACCCGCAGGTGTTCGTTGTCGACCTGCACGGTTGCAACCGCCTGGTTGTCGCTCATGTCGGTCCCCATTCGGTTGCCATCCGCCATCTTATTCAATAGCGCCATTGCGATGGAAGAGTCCGCAGGAATCACGTGGTAGTCCCCAGGGCCTCGTCCAGCGAGCCCTCCATGATCGTAAGTCCTTCATCTATGACAGCGTCGCTCGCTGTCAGTGGCACCAAAATGCGCGCGACGTTGCCATAAACGCCGCACGTCAGCATGATCAGGCCGTTTCTTGCGCACGCCTCCACCCAACGCTTGGTGAGCGCGGCCGCGGGTTTATTGGAAACCCGGTCTTCGACCAGCTCGATTGCCACCATGCCGCCGAGTCCGCGCACTTCGCCGATGCAGGAGAAGCGATTGGTCGCCGCCAATTCGTTCATTCGATTCATGATATGTGTGCCGATTTTGACGCTGCGCTCAAGGAGCTGCTCTTCCTCGAAGATCTCGAGCACAGCGAGTCCGGCCGCGCAGGCGATCGGATTGCCGCCATAGGTGCCGCCGAGCCCGCCGGGACCGACGGCATCCATCACCGCCGCGCGACCCACTACCGCGGCGAGTGGGACGCCCGCAGCCAGGCTTTTCGCCATGGTGATGAGATCGGCCTTGATGCCGCTGTGCTCGAGGGCAAACATCTTGCCGGTGCGCCCGAAGCCTGTCTGGACTTCGTCGACAATGAGGAGAATGCCGTGCTCGTCGCAAATGCGGCGTAGCTCGCGCAGCAACTCAAAGGGTGCGATGTAAAAGCCGCCCTCGCCCTGCACCGGCTCGATCAGGATCGCGGCGACGCGGCCAGGCTCCACGTCCGCTTTGAAGAGGAACTGCAGCGCTTGGAGCGATTGCTCCAGTTCTATGCCATGTAAGCGGTTCGGATACGGGACGTGGTAGATGTCGCCCGGAAGCGGCCCGAAGCCCTTCTTGTACGGATCAACCTTGCCGGTCAGCGCCATGCTCATAAAGGTGCGGCCGTGGAAGCCACCGGCGAAGGCGATCACCGCGGAACGCTTGGTCGCGGCACGCGCGATCTTGACCGCATTCTCGATCGCTTCGGCGCCGGTGGTGACAAAGATCGTCTTATTTGGCCCGGCGCAAGGGGCGAGCCGGTTGAGCTTCTCGGCGAGCTCCACATACGGCTCGTAAGGCGTCACCTGAAAGGCGGAATGCGTGAAGCGTTTGAGTTGCTGTTGGATCGCCGCCATCACCCTGGGGTGGCGGTGGCCCGTATTGAGCACACCGATGCCGCCGGCGAAATCGATATAGCGTTTGCCTTCAACGTCCCAAAGTTCGGCGTTGTCGGCCCTGGCGGCGAAGATCTCGGTGGCGGAGCTCACACCCCGCGGCACCGCAGCCTGCCGGCGTGCCTGAAGCTCCTGATTGCTCGACATCGTCACCTCTCCTGCCAACGCGCTTGCCGCGGCACCGCAACGGTAGCCTTCAACATGCCGTCAGTCCTTGAGCCGCAGCATTACGAACTGCCGAAATTGATCGGCGATGACCGCCAGAATAAGCAGGACGCCGATAACCACCTCCTGGAGGTAGGATTGGATCTGCGCCAGGTCCATGCCATTCTGGATAAGGCCGATGAAGATGGCGCCGAGCACGACATTGCCGAGCCGTCCTATGCCGCCGCGCAGGCTTACTCCGCCGATGACGCACGCGGCGATGGAATCGAGCGGCATCGAGGCGCCTATATTGGCCTCGCCGGTTTCGAGCCGCGCCGTCAGCAGAACGCCCGCTATTGAAGCTAGCGCCCCGCATAGGACATACGCCATAAACAGGTAGAAGCGCGTGCTGATGCCGGAGAGATGCGAAGCCTTGATGTTGCCGCCAACAGCATAGAAGTAGCGCCCCATTCGCGTCCAATTCAGCAAGATGTGCATAGCGACGAACAGACCAGCCGTTATATAGACGGGCGAGGGGACGTCGAATATCCGGCCAAAGCTGAAGATAGTGCCGAACGCGTCAGGAATGCCGTACACCGGCACGCCGCTGGTCAAGGTCAATGCGATTCCGAAGCTGATCGTCGCCGTGCCGAGCGTCATCATGAAGGGTGAGACGTTGAACACCGCGACGCCGACGCCGTTGACTACTCCAACCATGGTGCCGGCGCCGATGCCCGCCAGTATGCCCAGCGTCAGCGTGATCGCTGTCGCGTCGGGGTGTGCTGCCGCGAGGGGCGCCATGGCCAGCGCCGTGATGACCGAGGTGATGGCGACGATCTTGCCGACCGAAAGATCAAAACCGCCGGTGAGCAGCGCCAGCATCTGCCCCATCGCGACGATGGCCAGGTAGGTGGCCTGCCGAGCCACAGTGAGGAGATTGTCGCTGGTCAGGAACCGTCGCGAAAGAGCCGTAAACACGATAAGGGCGATCACCAGCAGGAACGGCAATACACCGATGCGCACAAACAGCCGCTGCAGCGGTACGGTGAAAATCAACCAGCGATACATGTCCGGTCCATTATGCAGTCCGCTCGAAGAAATTGGCCAGCACGCGGTCCTGCGTGATCTGCTCGCCCTCGAGTTCCGCCCGCACTTCGCCCCGGTACATGACGTAGGTGCGGTTTGTGAGATGCAGAATTTCCGGCAGATCCGACGAGATCAGCAAGACGCCGGCGCCCCCCTCGCACAGATCCCGGATGAACTCGTAGATCGCGACGCGGGTGCCGACATCGACGCCGACCGTCGGCTCGTCGAGGATGAACAATTTGAGCGTCGTTACCAGGCCCTTCGCCAATAGAACCTTCTGCTGGTTGCCCCCGGAGAATCGCTCGAGATCGCGCTCGGTGTTCGGCGGCTGCAGATTGAGGCGACGCGCCAATTCGCGAACCTTTGATCGCTCGCCGCCGCGGTCGAGAATGCCGAAGCGGGAGAACAGAGCTAGCCATGGCAGCGAGACGTTTTCGCGCACGCTTCGCATCATGACCAGTCCTTCCTCGCGCCGATCAGGCGGAAGATAGAAGACACCTCGGTTAAGCATCTCGCGCACCGGTTTCCCGGTGACGTCTTGGCCATCGAACATGATACGGCCGGAAACGACCCGCTCCACCCCGAAGCAGGCCCGTCCGACCTCGGATTTACCGCAGCCGACAAGCCCGGCAAGCCCCACAACTTCGCCGGCCCGCAACTCCAGCGAGAAATCTTTCACCGAGCGATCCGCCGTTGTGAGCTCGGAAATCTTCAGCAACTGTCGGCCGGGCCGATACGCGATCTTCGGGAAGACCTGGCTGATGACACGGCCGGTCATGAGCTGCAGCAGGCGTTCATCGTCTACCTCGGCGACCTCCAACGTCGCCACGCGTTTGCCATCGCGCAGCACCGTGATGCGATCACCGATGTGCCGGATCTCGCTCATCCGGTGGGTGATGTAAACGACGCCGACGCCCCGCTTCTTTGCTTGCTCGACCATCGCAAATAGCCGCTGCGCTTCGCGATCGGTGAGCGAGGCGGTCGGCTCGTCAAGGATCAACACGGAAAGGTCGGTACGGAACGCTTTTGCGATCTCCACCATCTGCTGCTCGGCGCGCGACAGATTTTGGACCCGCTGTTGTGGCCGCAGTGGAAAACCGAGCTGTTTGAGAATGTCGCCCGCGCGGCGATGAAGTGCGGCTTTGTCGAGCCAGCCGTGGCGGGTAAGCTCGGCGCCGAGAAACAGATTCTCCTCGACCGTGAGGGTCGGGACCAACGAGAATTCCTGGAATACCGCGCTGATGCCGAGTGTGCGTGCTTGGTGCACACCTTGCAGTTCGACAGGTTGGCCGCGGAAGAGCACGCGACCTTCGGTAGGGCGATGCACGCCGGCAAGAATCTGGATCAGAGTCGATTTGCCGGCGCCATTTTCGCCGAACAATACGTGCACTTCGCCGGCCCGCAACTCGAAATCCACTTGGTCGAGCGCAAGCACTCCGGGGAATTGTTTGGACAGTTTTTGGGTCTGCAAAATAGGCGCGGGCAGAACGGTGCCCGCGCCGCCGTTTGCCGACGCCAATGTGTCCGTCGTCATCACACCATCAATCGTCCCGGATTGTTTGACGTCACAAGACGTCAATTGACCGTGAAGACTGGCTTCCAATCCGCCGGCGCGAGCGACGACGCGTAGTCGAACGAATTGATATTCGACTTATCGATCACATAGATCTTAGGCCCGACATGCTTGAGGTATGGCTTGCCCTCAAGAATGCGGACGGCCTGATCGATGGAAATCCGTCCCTGGACCACGGCCGAATCGGTCGGCGCCGCCATGACACGTCCGGCTTTGATATTTTCGTAGACCCCCGGCGTGAAGTAGTAGGCGAGGACCTTGATCTTGTCCGAAAGGTTGCGCTCGCGCAGCAGCTGCACGGCCGCTTCGGTCGTCGGCGACGTACCGACGATATATTTGATATTCGGGTTGGCCTGCAACGTGTCTTCGACCAGTTTAAGCTGCACTTCCTTGCCGGTGTCGCCGTACTTGGTCGCGACGACTTTGATCGCGCCGTCCTTGACGGCGTCGTTGAAGCCCTTGTTGCCGGCCTCGACCCAGCCCGCGCCGGGCGGTCCCGGAAACCACGCCACTTCGACCTCCGCCCCTCCCTTGGGATTGAGCTTGGCGATGTACTCGCCGGCCTTGTAACCCATCGTCTCGAATGAGACGAGGGACTTGGCCGAAATGTCTTTGGACGACATACCGTTGACCAAATCGATCACGGGAATGTTTTTGTCGTGTAGACGTTTCACCGTTTCGTTGAGCCCGTCATAGGAGATCGCGCCGATGACCACCGCTTGGGCGCCGTTCGATGCGCAGTCCTCGATCTGCGAGATTTGCTTACTGAGGTTGGTGTAACCGCCAGCCTCGACGAGATGCATAGCGACGCCGAGGTCCTTTGCCTCTTCCGAAACCCCGTAGTCGACGGCGAGCCAGTAAGCGTCCTTCATGTGTGGAAACGAAACGCAAATGTTCCACTTTTTGTCCGCCTTCTCGAGCGGTGAGTACATCACTTCCTTAACGGGACTCGCCATGTCGAAAGGCGGATTGTGCTCTTCGACAGAGAATGGATACCATTTCTTGCTTTGCGTCAGGGCATCCGAACTAGCGAGCGCAATCATGGCTCCCGCCGCAAGTGCACCCGCAACGACGGCTGAACGCTTCATTTTCGCACCCCCTTGTTGTTGTAGCGGGCAGGGCCGTGCGGCCCCCGATTGCGGCGTGTCTGCTGCCAAACCCGCTCAAAAATCATTATCCGCCCGACAGTCTCGCGATGTCAATTGAGCGGTCACTTCGAAAAGAGGCAATTCTGACGGATTCGACTTCGTTAGACTCGCTGGCAGGTTGAATCTTTTTTGGAAAATGACGCAACTAGGAACGAGGCTGCATCCGAAGGACCCAGTGCATCTTGGTCGTAGCGCGGGGATCGTCTTGGCACAGCGCCGAGTTACATGACTGCGCTGCTGCCAACATCCATCCAACCCGCTGCTCGCCGAGCTGCACAAGCGCTTAGCTGGCGAGTACCTTCAACATTTTGATCACGCTCCGACCAGCTACCAGGCGCGGGAAGTGGTCATCCGTCGGCTACCCGATGGCAGCAGTGCTGCTCAGTCACTCAATCGGTTGTTGTGGTCTCCGTGTTCTTAAGCACTAACAGCTGTCCGCTGGTCGCCTTGTCGCGCTAGACGTTGGTATCATTTTACGCATTGTGTTGTCGGCCGTGAAAATCCCGCGAGTAATGCAGCGACGCGGAGCGATCCCAAACTCGTCAACGATCCGCCGTCGGTCGATCGCTACCGTTCGCCGTTGATCACCCAAATCTTGCGCCAATTCGCGGGTCGATTTGTGGGTAAAAGTCGAGGCAAATTCCTAACGGACTGATGTAACAATCGAATTGACAGCTACCGACGGACACTCCCTTCGCCAATATACATTGGAATGACTTATTTTTTCTGCGACATCGATAACTAGCCCGCCTCTCTATGCATGTTTTAAAACGACCTGGGAAAGTCGCGGCCAAAAAGAGCGCGGGCCAGAAGGCGCGGCGACCGACCGCATTGCCCAAGCGGGCTAACGCAGGGCTACCAGCCGAGGACCTTGCGTAACTTGCGGAACGCCATGCCGGACAGCCCGCTTTGCCGCCTGCCGGCCTCGCCCATGCCTTCTGCCGGTTTCTCGCCCCGCGCCATTCTCATCTGCTGCAAAATAGCCTCCGCGACCGCACGTCCCTTGGCGGTCAGCAGAACTTGGCGTGTGCGAGAATGGGTCGGGTGTTAATCAACGGTGACTAAGCCAAGCCCAGGGCCACCGTTCCTGGCACGGTCGCCAATGTCGCGGAGGAAGCGGGACATCACACGGCGATCTTTTACGCCAACCGCACGGGCGTATGTGCTGACGCTCCTGCCTTCATCGAGGGCGACCATCAAAAGATGGTCACATAAGGAAGCGGAATGGAGCCGCGTAAATTGCTCAACGGCTTGAGCGCCCACAAGACGGTCTGGATGGCCCTCTTGTCGCTTTGTCTAATCGAAGGCTCAGAACCTAAACCCGTCACCAGAATTTATAATTTATGCCGGCGCGGACGATGTTCTCCGTGAGCGTCACGGTGGTGGCGGGGCCGGTATACGAGCAATTCCCTGCCGGGCAAGACTGACTGCCAAGATCGACGTAGAGGTATTCGACCTTGGCGGTCAAGTTCGGCGTGAAGGCGAATTCGATGCCCCCGCCGGCGGTCCAGCCCGTCTGCGTCGAGCCGCTGAAGGGCAACACACCGGCGCTAGCCTGGAGATCGCCGAAGGCGGCGCCACCGGTCCCATAGACAAGGAACCGATCGAACGCATAGCCGGCGCGGCCGCGCACCGTGGCGAGCCAATCGCTCTGGGTTGCGCAACCGTAACTACCGCAGGTGTTATAGGTGGTGCCATTGAGGTTCGCCCAGTCGCCATCAGCCTCGATGCCGATCACGAACTGGCCCCACTGGTAATTGCCGCCGAGCGTGCCGCCGACGAGGAAGCCGTCCGTGCTGAAGTTGCCGGTCGCAGGCGGAGGAGAAGTCCAATTGCTGTCAGCGAAAGCATAACCGCCGTTGATGCCGACATAGATGCCGGTCCAGGTGAAGACCGGTACCGGGGCCTTAACATAGGTGTCCGGCGGCGGCGGTTGTGGAAGATCGGCAGCAAGTGCTTGTCCCCCGACCGCGAGCGCAAGCGCCCCAGCAATCAAAATCCGTTTCATGCTAACCCATCCCATCACGCGGCTACTAAACCTAACGCACTATGTCGGCTTGGTCTTTTGGGTGTTGGCGGATCAGTAGCCGAATTTGTAGTTAAGCCCAACGGTCACCATCTGAATGCTGCGATTGTTGCTGGTGCTGAATACGTCGCCGGTTGTCGGAATTGTGAAGCTTTGGCTGCTCAACCCCACATAATCGTACTCTAGTTTCACCGAAAAAGTACCCCAAAACGCGTACTCGATGCCTGTGCCCGCAGTCCAGCCATAGTTGCTGGTGTTGAGCGAGGCAACCTGTACCCCAGCTGTGTTGACGACCGCCGAATTGCCTGTGCCGACCCAAGCGCCGCCACCTTTTCCGTAAACGAGAAAACGGTCCCACGCGTAGCCTAATCGGCCAGTAAAGGTAGTTAGCCATCCGTTGTTGGCAGTAAATCCGTAACCCACAGGACCGACGACGTTGTTATTGTTATTGGGAGCCCAATCGAAGTCTGCTTCGGCACCGATCAAGACGCCGCCGTTGAACTCGTAGTTGAAGCCGACTTGGCCGCCACCTAGGAACTTCCAGGTGTTAGTTGCGCCGATGCAGTTACCAAAGCTGTCGCAATAGTCACCTTGACTCCAATCCGTCCCAAGGTTGCCGCCGATGTAGAACCCGGTCCAGTTGTAGAGCGCTACAGGGACCGGAACGTAGGTCGCCGGTGCCCGCGGTGGCGGCGGTCCGGGCTGAGGAAGATCGGCAGCGAGTGCTTGTCCCCCGGCTGCGAGCGCAAGCGCCCCAGCAATCAAAATCCGCTTCATGACTAAACTCCCATCCCATCGCGTGACAGCGCATTGTCGTCTTTCGGTTAGCGTTACGCAACCGTTTCTGCCGGTCAGTGTTACGCAACCGTTAACCACCCCGCCACCGACCAATCTAGCGAACCAAGCGCTGAAATACCGTGCCCGAAAGGCCACAGCCCTCGCTAATGTCGGGGCAATCGCGTGGCGGTAAAATGGCCGCAGTAGGGCAGCGAATTCCCCAAACTCCCTTCAGCGCGGCGAGCGCAGCCGGTGCGCCTACTGTCTGTCCCCGGTGCAACCGGCGTCATTCAACGACTTGGCACGGGGGTACGCTACACTGAACCCCTGTTGCGTTGCGTAGGAGCAAGCCCTTGCCCCGCCCAAATTGGTCGCGTGCATTGCCGCAACCGCTAGTCATCCCCAAGGTCATGACGCTCAAGACGCTCGTCGACGTGCGTATTCTGATCGAGCGGCACCTGCCGCAGCGCTTCCGAGCGAAGCCAACTTGGCGCTACGTCGCGGCGCGGCTGGCGGAGGCGGCGCACAGCGGCAACACCGTGGACGTTGCCGTATCGCTGCGGTTGGCGCTGTCGTTGGAGGGCGTAGAGTGTCACCCAGAATGACGCCGCGCCGCTTCCCGCCACCTTGGACGAATCGAGGAGCACGCCGAGAGCTTCATTGTCAAAGACTTGGTCGGGCTTGAAAAGTGGTCAAAATTGCTCAGACAGCCTTTTCCGGTAGATACAGCATGTACACGGGGGCCTCTCATAAACGGAGCCAACATGGAGCGATTCATCCGGTCCCAGAACGTTGAGCGCTTCCGTCGTCTGCTAGAGCGTGTGACTGAGCAATCAGATCGACAGAAAATAATCAATCTGCTCGCCGATGAGTTGCAAAAGCAAATAGACGCTGGCGATCCACGCTGATAGTCGAGGCCGCCTAATCGGCGGCCTCCCACGCTGCCTGTGGCCCTTTTTCGATTATCGACCTTGCCAAAATTTCCACGTCTTCCATATGTTCTTTAGTGCTGTGCTGCTGGCCCGACCAATCCTCACACCCGTTTGGTCTGTCCGGAGGATCAGTGTTTCGCGCGCCAGATAGCCTGCACTGACGGGGAGACCCCGACTTCGGTCGGGGTCTCTTTTATTGAGAGCAGTGATGAACGATCAGACGCGCTTGATCCTTGTCGGAACTGTCTCATCGATTGATCTGCCTCAATACTCACATTTTAGCAGCGCGGTATTACTGTCATCGGTAGGGAAACCCCCATGATCATTTTTGCTTGGCTCGCATTGGCCATCGCCGCTGGGGCGTGGTTGCTAACCCTGCTCCAGCGACTATATGCGGCGGATGCTACCTCCGCCACATCCAATTGAAGTCATTGATGTTTTAGGCTTCCTCTACGGCAAACCTACGATCTGCCTCCCGGCACGGCATGCTCTGAGCCATGCCCGAGCAATGGGTCGGCTTCCCGAGCCGATCCCTGCCCCCGGAGCCTCCCGTGCGGGCCGGAGCCGCCGCCTTCGGCCAGCGGGCGGCCCTAGGGCGGCTGGGCAGGTCAGAGCGCAAAACGCACCAGCGGCCTCCCTAGGGCGTTTCCCGTTTTTGATGCAGAGTCAAAGGGTTACCAACCGCCGGATGCGGCAGGGCAGGCTTTGGCCGGGGGCGGCTCGACTCCGACCGAGGCCACCCCAGCTTGGCCCACTCGGAACCCGCGCCGGTGCCCCCCTGTGCCCAACTGTCGAGGCTTGGGCTTGCGACGCCGCTGGCGCGGCGGCTAAGGATCGAGGCCATGGAAGTAAGACAACATTCCTAATTATTACCTTGACACCACATCATCAATAGGTAGTATGGCGCCCTGACAGGCCGACGAAACTCATATTTTATGGGCATAAGTTCGCGCCTCGGTGAAAAGCCATGGGTACGGAGAAAAATCCTAGGAGAATTGAAATTACTCCCAAGATGTCGGAGGCTGGGGAAACGGTATTGCTGGCGGAGCTTGGAGGCGCTGTTACCGAGATATTTTGGGACCCCCGCGATCTGGCAACCGCGGTCTATCGGGCCATGGCGAATGCTCGGAAAATCCGATCTCGTCCTCGAATAAGACGGCCGCGATAGCGTAGCAAAAATCTCCGAGCAAAATCGCTGCGTCTCGTAATCGGCGATATTCTTTCAGAATGTTTTTCCCTTCAAGCCTGCTCGCTCGCCGGTTGCCGGTACTTGAGTTAGCCTGCACCTCTCTGGCATCTGTATCCTTAACGTAAGGTGCCCACAATGGAGCGTGAATCGCATTGTTTCTGTCATCTTCCAATTCTTGGCACCGCTCCAAAATCCATTTGATGTCAGCGGCGGCCTTTCTGTTTTTAAAACAGGCCGCTGCTGCCTTTAAAACCTCTCTCTTGGCTCGATCATTCGCGAGTGCGTTCCACATTTCGCCAGACATGTAAACGCCAATGCCACTGGCAATCCCATAGAAGACTTGCAAAAGCGCCTCATGTAAATCATTCCATGATAATGTAGATTCTCCAATGGCGATGACATAAGGTCGAAACCTCTTCTCAGTGAATCGTGGTCTCACTACTGACACGGTACGATCCCATGAACGCTAAACAACCGAGCGATCAATACAGCGAGCAAGAGACGCAACAACGCTTCGAGAAGCTAGTCGATGCCGCGCTGCGCACCCCCCACAAGCCCCTCAAGAGCATGACTCTAAAGGGCGTCCCGGCGCAATCGAGGAAGCAGCGGAAGCGGAAGCATTCCAGCTAAAGCAATTTGCCTTCTGCGGGCTTTTCGGGAGCGGCTTGCTTGTAGCCGCCACCCTTTTCCTGTGGCGGGAGTTTCGGCAACTTGCCATCGAGAAGGTCAGCGACGGTGACGATCTGTAAGCGGGGGAACTTGCCGAACGGGGTATCAAGAAATTCCGCCGTAGCAGCTTCCTTGACCATCGGCCCTGTCGGTTCCCGGAGCGTGATCAAAATACCGAGCGGCGATTTCTTCTGCTTTATGACGCTGTCTAATTCTCTCACCATCGTCACATTCAGGTTTTCGCCGCCCTTCACCGACACGATTCCGGCGGCGGTATTTTTGCCGTCTGGCTTGCAAAAGTAGTAGCCGTCAATCCCGCCGTCAGCACCCTTCTTCTTGCCGCCGTAAGGGACTGCGTTAATAAGTGTAACTGCCCACCATTGGAATTGATACTTGTCGCGTTGCGCCAAATTTTCGGCCCCGGCAAAATCCTTCGGTGTTCCGTGCACGTCAAAGTTAATTCCAGGAAAGGCTTCTTTTAAGCGCCGCTCGATAAGGCCAATCGCTAAGTGAGTGATGTCAATTCCAATCCACTGGCGATTTAGTTTTTGTGCCGCGTGCGTCGCGGTGCCGCAGCCACAGAACGGGTCAAGCACAAGATCACCTTCGTTAGATGAGGCCGAGATAATGCGCTCAAGAAGCGCGAGCGGTTTCTGTGTCGGATAGCCGAGGCGCTCTTGCGCTTGTGAGTTGATCGGAAAGATGTCGGTCCAAACATCGCCAAGCGGGACGCCCTCTCGTTCATCGAGGTAATTTTTCAGCCTGGGCATACGCTTTTTGCTATAGACCAATAACTTCTCAGCCTCGAATTTCTCCATGTTGTCTTTTGAATATGCCCAATACCGCCCTGGGGGGGGGGGCGAACGCCTTTCCATGCGTATGACGTATCCCCGCCGGGCTTAGCTGCTGTCAGATCGCTCGTAGTAAATTGCCGATTGGTCACGGTGTCTATCTGCGCATAGTGGCTTGCGATATATTCATCCGTGAAGGGTGCGAACAAAACTTTCCACGTACCGCGCGGCGACTTTCCATAAAATAGAAGCGTATCGTGAGTCCGGCCGTATCGGCTCAAACCTTGTGCAGCATCGCTATGCGCGCTAGTCCGCTTCCAAGTGAGATCATTTCTGAAATTACGTGCGTCACAAATAGCATCCAGAAGGATTTTGAGATAATGGCTCGCTGTCGGATCACAGTGGAGATAAAGCGATCCTGTTGGTTTCAATGTTCGATGCAATTCGATCAATCGCACGGCCATCATCGCAAGGTACGCCATCATGTCGTTCTCGCCGAGAAATGAGCGCATGGCGTTGAGCATGTTCGCGGCTTCGGCGTTGCCGCTGTGCATCACCTCATCGAAGGCGAGCGCTGCGTGCTCGTTCCAGTGCCAAGTATCCTCGAACGCCTCGATCTGCGCTTGCGATTGCTCGCCAGTCGGCGCCTTGAAAAGCACGTTGTAGGAGGCGTTCGAGTTGAACGGCGGGTCGAGATATATTAGGTCAACCGATTCGTCCTTGATGCTCTCGCGGAGCACCGCAAGATTGTCACCGTAGTAGAGAGCGTTGCTCATACCTCACCAATCGGCTTTCGTTTCTTTCGCCATCGCAGGAAACGCTCCGCGCGGTATTTGAAAACCGGCTTAGTGAGGTTGCCGCCACATGAGGCGCTTGCCTTCCGCGCCCTTGATCGCGGCAAGCGTTCGGTCGATATCATTGCAGCCGAGCCTGATGCGGTGATTGTAGCGGAAGTCAAATTCGGCCAAGTAGCGATGCAGGTGCTTTTCCTTGCAGTGCTGATAAACGCCGCGCATTCCGCGCTTGAAGATCGAGAAATAACCTTCGGCTGAATTGGTGTGGATGGCGCGGCCATCCTCATATCGAACGTACTCGCCCGAGGTATGGTGCACAGTTTCATGCGCGGTAAAGGCGTCGGCTGCATTGAAATAGAGCCTGCTTTCGTCGGTGTGCAGCCGCGACTCGCGAGCGATGTTTTCGCCGACGATCTTCTCGACTGTGGCCTGATCGGCAACGGGAACATGGAACGTGCGGACGTTGCCGCCGCGTTCGACAAGGGCGACGATGGGGCGCTTATTGGCAGGACCAGTCTTGCCGCTCTTTGTGAATGGGCGACCGCTGGTCGTCTTGGTGCGGACCTTGGCTTTCTCGACCGGACCATAATAGGTTTCGTCGGCCTCAACGATCTTGCCTTCGCCGCCCAATGGCCCAAAGCCTGTTAGACTTTCATCGCGCATGGCTTCACGAATGCGGTGAGTCATGAACCATGCGGCTTTGTAGGACACGCCAAGTGCCCTGTGAATCTGATGGGAACTGATACCCTTTTTGCTCGATGACAAGAGGTAGAATGCCATCATCCACTTGTGCAGCGGGATATGACTGGACTCCATGACCGTGCCAGTGGTGATTGAAAAATCCTTCCGGCAGGCCGGTTCGGCGCAACGGTACAGACCGGCCTTCTTGGTCGCGTAGGCATGTCCGATGACGCCGCAATGTGGACAGATCGGCCCTTCCGGCCAGCGCCGGGCCTCAAGCCACTGGCGGGCTAATTCGTGGCTCTGAAAATGGGCGGCGGTAAAGGCGTTTGACATGGCTGCAATCCCTCGAAAACTGAGGGAATACTAGCCTTTGTGGCTTGTGGTGTCAAGGTAATAATTGGGACAACATTCCTAGATAGCTTGGTGTGAATATAATCCTATGTCCGAGCAACCGACCAACGTCATCCCGTTCAAGCGTCGCCTCAGCTGGCGCGAGCGGGAGATCATCGACTATTTTGCAGAAGCGCGAGGGTCGGCCACTGACGCAAGGGGAGATCAACTTGTCGCTGGAACAGGCGCGGGCGATCCACGGTGACGATCTTAGTGGGTGACTTCTGAAAAGGTTGGCGGCGGGAAGCTCAGGTTGTGGCTTCCGCCGCCCTGACCCGCGCCCCCAAGGCGAAAGCGCGGGCCGAACCCGCATCGCCCGTGATGCAGCGGGCAGCGCGGAATATCATCCTGCCCGTTCAGAACTGTTGGTCACCGCAGCAGCTCCGGCAGCTTGGCGAAGTTCGCCGCCATGCGGCGGGCCTCGTCCTTGCTGAGCAGCTTGGCCGCCGCGCGGCAAGAAAAAACCGGAGTTTCGGAACTGCCAAAGATCAGCCTGCGACCATCGATTGGGACAGGTGTCTGATTTTTGCGGAGATGGACGACGGGCGGCAGGGCGAGCCTGCCGCCTAGCGCAATTGCCAGCTCCAGAATGACCGACGCGGGCTTATGTGCTTCACGAATGCCAACAGAGATGCCGAGCGACCGCCACGTGTAGCTTGTACTCGGCGATCCCCAAGGTCGGCAGGTTGTAATGCCGATAGTGGTGCCATTGCCACCAGATGAACGTTCCGTCCGCAGGTGCCGCAGCGGTGTCAGCCCAAATGCGGCAATAGCCGCTATTGAACTTCACGATGGCGAAATCCGCGTGTGCCGGAGCGGTGGCCGCGAAGCCGAGCGCCAGCACGCCGATTGCGAAAGTAAGTCTCTTCATAGTTTTCCCTCGTACTTAGACCCCTCAACATAAAAGCGGTAATCTGAACGGTAACTGAACAGGCACCCGCACCTGCCGGGAGCGTTGGCCGCCTGCTTGTCAACCGTTTTCTAGCTCGTGTCCGATGCGGTTGCTGCGAAACCTTTCCAGCCGGTGAAAGATGTCGAGCGGCCATTTTCGCTGTTTAGGCTTCGGCGCATAGCGCTGCACGATCCTGGCCATGACAAAACTGACAAAACCTACCAAGGCGAAGGTGGGTGCGCCCCCTGTGGGCATCAAGGCCAGGACCCGAGCGCCGACCGGGCTCGTCCAGAAGCGGCGCGGCATGGGGCGATGATAACGCCATTTCCGCTTTGCACCGAAAGCGACCATCAGCCATCCTGGGGCAGGCCGTCGCTAAATTGCCCATAAGGCGACATCGACCGCTGCCGTCAGTGTTGCGTGAAGTTCGTCAAATTCCCGGCTGGCGGGTTCGGATACTTTCTGACCGATGCCTCATATTCCGCGACCAATTTGAATACGTGCTCTCCCGCCCACAAGTAGTTAGGAAGCTGCAAATCCTCGTGCGGATCGACTTCGATGTTATAAATCTTCGGGTAGTACATGGGCGCACCAGTGGCAAACAAGCCGCCAAGCATCTGCTGGCCAGTACCGGTCAAGGTCATATCTTTGAAGTAGAGTCGCCATTGCTTCCAGCGCGCGGCCACGATATCCGGGCCGATGAAGGTGAGCAGAGACTCGCGGTTGCCCATCACGCTCTTGCCGGTAATCACGTCCGTTTGGTCCACACCGTCGATCGCACGATCCGTAGGCAGCTTGCTGCCGACGATGGTCGCGAAGGTCGGTAGGAAGTCCATGATCGAAAACATGGCGTAGGAGGAGGTGTCGGGCTTGACGTGTCCCGGCCAGCGGATGAAGGCGAAAGTCCGGATTGAACCCTCGGTCGCCTCGCCTAGCGCACCGCGAAACGGACCGGGACTGCCCATATCAGGCAACCCTAACCCTGAGGCGTCCCAACTCATGAAGTACTGGCCCGACGGACCGTTGTCCGAAGCAAAGACGACGATGGTGTTGTCTTCGATTTTTAAGTCCTTTAGCGCATCGAGGACCTGCCCGACGTGGTAGTCGCCTTCCATCATCTTGTCGCCGTACTGCCCGATGCGCGATTTTCCGGCGAATTGTTTGGATGGCAGATTCGGCCCGTGACCCATTGAGAATGGCAGATAGAGGAAGAACGGCTTGCCTGCTGCCTGCTGCTGCTTCATGAACGCGACAGAGCGGTCGATTAGCTCGTTGTCGATTTCCGAACGAACTTCAAGCGTGAAGGGCTTGACGCGTTGCAGCGGCCCGTTCCCCCTCTGCTGATAAGTCCACGCTCCTTTCTCGATCAGGTCCTTCTCGGGGATGTTGCCCGCACTGTGCGTTTGCATAAGCTGCGGAATGTCCGCAGCAACGTCCCACGACGCGTCCGGCGGGATACCGTAGAACTCGTCGAAACCGTGAGCGCCCGGCAAACTCTCCAAACCACTGCCGAGGTGCCACTTGCCGAAGATCGCCGTCGCGTAGCCCGTGTCCTTGAACAACTGTCCCATCGTATAGGCCTTAGCCGGAAGCGCATTGGTGCCCGGCAGGCCGAGGAGCGACAGGCCATTGCGGATAGAATATTGGCCCGTCATTAGCGCGGCGCGCGACGGTGTGCATCCCGGCTCCACGAGATATTGCGTGAGGCGAAGCCCTTCGCGGGCTAGTCGGTCGACGTTAGGCGTCGGGTACCCCCGTAACTCGCCGCCGCCATAGGGACCCATGTCGCCGTAGCCAACATTGTCGGCGAGAATGAACACGACATTGGGTTTTTGCTGCGCCGCCGCCGGCAGCGCGGCGAACATCGTTGCGCTGATCAAGGCGCAGCTAAGGGCAAGCAGCCTGTTGTTTAGTTTCATGGACGTCCCTTCCTGGTGATACGAGCAGGAAACAGCGTGAAGGATGTCTGCCGAAATATGCATAGCCGGCGATGAGTTTCCGCCCTACTCTGAATATTGCGTCGCGCCTTTGATCTAGGTCGCAATGAATGCTGCGGCGTGGAGCATAGTCGGCCTCAACAGGAGAGTACACAGATGACAACTGACGACAACGCGAAGCTCCCTCCCCAAAACGATCTAGGACGGCGCGACATGCTTAAGGGCGCATTTGCGGGTGCGGCCACCGTTGGTCTTTCCGCTGCTAACACAACTTCGGCGCAGGCGCAGCCAGGCTCGGCCATGCCCAAGAGTCCTTACGGTGGGGGACCAAGCACCGGTCTACAGTTCCCGCCATACTACAAACCAACACCGTCCGTCCGGAGCCGGAACAATTACTTCCCCGGTAGTGAGGCCCTCGGGCCGGACGAGATGCGAATCTCATTCGTCGGCAGTTGCCCCTTTCCACCCCGGCGCGATCAGGCCGGCACTTGTATCATGGTCGAACTGGGCAACGGCGATCGCTTCTTCTTCGATTTCGGCCCCGGCTGCGTCAAGAACATCCTCGCCATGGGCGTCTCGGTCCCGGAGATAAACGACATATTCATCACCCACCTTCACGTGGACCACTATCACGACCTTTCCTATCTCCTCCCCTTCTCGGCGTGGGCAGGACGGTGGAAGATGCCGCTGCGGGTCACCGGACCCTCCGGACGCACGCCGGATCTCGGCACCAAAGGTATGGTCGCCGGCATGAAGCAGATGCTCAAGTGGCACCTTGAAGCCTTCGACGCCTGCCCGATCGGGGACGGCTACGAGGTCGAGGTCAATGAGTTCGATTGGAAGGACGAGAATGGCATCTGCTACGACAAAAATGGTGTCACCATCCGTCATTGGCGGCGCTCGCACGTCAAGGACGGCGCTTCGGCGTACCGTCTGGACTGGAATGGCCTTTCCTTCGTGTGGACCGGTGACGGTCGGCCCGATGACCTGACGGCCAAGTATGCCAAGGGCGTCGATGTTTTTGTCACCGAGACCCAGCCCGATTTGGCGCGCATCAACCAACTCAAGTACGGACTGCCCGAATTTCTCTTCAACTACACCGTGGACATCCACCATACGCTGACTTACGCCACGGGCTATCTCATCAAACAGGTCAACCCCCGGTGCGGTATGGTCACGCACCTCGCGTTCGACAATGACACGCTCAACGAGACCAGCGCCGACGTGCGCGCCCACTGGGACGGACTTTTCCTATACGGCGCACCGGACGTGGTGGTCGTCAACGTGACCAAGGACGCGATCTGGCACCGAGAGGCCGCCCTGCCCGGATTTTCCGGCCAGGCGTTGCCGAAGCCCACCCTACTGTTCGGCGACCCGCTGCCGCTCGCTACGGGCATGGGCGTCGTTCCGCAGCCCAGGTTGCCGCGTGAGCAACAACAGGAGCAATTGACACGCGATCTCGAAATCGATCCGCATAAGTACTATCCCCCGGACGTTTATCGTGAGCCGCTCACCAAGCTCCCGAACCCGCAGTTGGTCGATCTCCGCGAAATGGCGAGGGTGATGAACATTGATCTGACTAAATTCGTAAAATAGCGATCTGGTCACAACGATGGAAATTGCATCCGACGACGGCAAGGCCGTTCCGATAACGATCCTGACCGGCTTTCTCGGGGCGGGAAAGACGACGCTGCTCAATCGCATCCTGACCGGGGATCACGGGCTGCGCGTGGGCGTCCTCGTCAACGACTTTGGCGCGATCAATATCGATGCCGAACTCGTAGTCGGGGTGGATAATAACATGATCAGTTTGGCCAACGGCTGCGTCTGCTGCCAGATACGCGACGACCTCATTGAGTCGGTCGCCGCCATGCTCGCGCGCCCGGAGACCGTAGAATACGTTCTGCTCGAAGCCAGCGGCGTCGCCGATCCCGCTGGCATTTTCGTGACCTTCAATGATCCCAATCTGCGCGACCGGATCAGGTTGGATAGCGTCACCTGCGTGATCGACGCGGATCAGGCCTTCGCACACCCAGAGTACCCGCCGCTGATGGACCTCAAGCTCCGCCAAGTCGGCTTTGCGGACATGCTGATACTCAACAAAGTCGACCTTGCCGGTCCTGAGAAGGTCGAGCAGGTCAGAGCTTGGCTCGACGACCGTTTCAACCGTCTGCGCATCGTCGAGACCAACTACTGCGAGGTGCCCTACGAGATACTTTTGGGTGTCGGGCGGTTTGATCCTGCTCAAGCATACTTCAACTTGCACGCGCTTGAGCATAGTTGCACCGACCCGGACTGCCATGAACACGACCTCGGACATGACGACCCCAAGCGTGCCCACTCGAAGGTATTCAGCACCTGGAGCTACGAGACGGAGAAACCGCTAGTGCTGGAAGCGTTGCGGGAAGCAGTGCGCAAGCTGCCCGGGACTGTTTACCGGGCCAAAGGGGTTGTCTACTCCACCGACGCGCCACAACGGCGGGCGGTGCTGCAAGTCGTCGGCAGACGCGTCGACATCTCATTCCAAGAGGAGTGGGGCGAGCGGGCACCGCGTACTCAGATCGTGGCGATAGGCGCAGCCGGTAGCATAGACCCGAGTATCATGGAGAAGACATTCGCTTCCTGCATTTCGGTCGCGGACGCGCCGAAGACGTAATCGAATAAACGGCGGCCCGGCCCGCGATCACTGCTGGATGCACTCTCCACTTCCGCTCAGGGTCATTCACGTCATTTCGAGAGTGCGTCAGGCACTTCCGGTTTTACACCCAACTCCGGGACATGTCGCTGCAACGCAGCGAGCCGACGCGAAGGGTCCAATCGCGCGCCTGTCGCTCTTACGGAGCGCGGGCTTCTTCTTTCAGCTGGGCGCGGAACTACCGGTGCTATAGGGCAGGGTAATTGCCCGCCGCGCCGCAAGGATATCGACCGCAGGCTCTGCGCTGTTACTACTCCCGCCACCTGCGCAGTGGGCGGCCCGGCCCCACCTCAAGCAGGAGCCGGATGCGCTTCGCCGTGCGTCACCTACGACTCCGCCGGGCTTGCGCTTCGGCGGCTTCACGCTCTTCGCGTTGCCGCTCCATGTCCTCGTAATAAGCGGCAACACGTGCTTGCTCCCCCCGCTGGGCGGCGGCGCGTTCTTCGCGGCCCCGCCACCAGTCGCCGCCTGCGTGCGGCGGCGCGGCCATGCCTTGCGACGCGAGCACGGCCAATAGCGTCGACGGCGGTGGCCAAACCATCCGGTCGCTGTGCTCGAAGTCGGGAAGCCGTAGCGTCGCCGCGATGGACGGCCTGTCTCTGGTGAAGCCATCGACGTCACGCGCTTCCAGCTCGGGGGTCCGCAAGTGCAGGCTCACGCCAGCGGGTCGCTGCCGATGCAAGTTGGAAATCTCGGCGTCGTTGACCGCGATGCGGGAGAACAAGTCGACCAGCTTGGCCACGACCTCGGGATAGAGTTCGCCTAGCTCCCTAGCGAGCGCATCGCGCGCGGCCTCGACCGCAGCGAACTCTGCCTGCAATTGCGCAAGGTTTTCTTGTGCTGCGATCTTTTGGTATCTCGCTTTAAGCCGAGGCAGTGCGAAGCATAATCGGTCGCGGATGGACTCAGCTACCTGTTGCGCCTCGCGCGCTCCCCTGGCGTCGGCGCTAAGCGTTAGGTCGAGCGCCATCTTCCGTTTCGCCTCTGCATTTGCGTCGGCCTGGGTGATGGCGGCTTCGGTTTCTTGCAGCAGCGCCGCGAGATCAGCCGAGGAAGTCTCATCCACGAGCGCCGCAGCAATACGTTTCTCAAGCGCGCTCATCGTGCATTCCTGAAAGTAGCGGCGAGGTCAGCCTCGTAACGGGCATACTCATCAGACATCCTGAGATGATGCAAACGCAGCGTCGCGGCGTGGTCGCGAGCGTCGTTGCGTTTGTTTGCTCGCTGTTTGTTGGGCACACAGGTGAGACGGCCCTTGTACATTTGCCACGTGCCGGGACTGCCGAACTCATCGGCAAAGTCGGGACCGCCCTTACAGGTGCAGGCGCTGCCAACTTGCGGCCCGATTGCGCCTTGGCTGCCGAAGCCGGTTTTTGGATCGTTGCCGCGTTCGCGGGCGGCGATGAACTCTTGCGGCGAAACTTCGGTAAAGTCGCCGTTGCCGCCACGGACGGCGTCATAAACGTCAAAATAATCGGCGGTGTGGCCGGGATGCTTCCAGGCGTCCGCATTTCCTTGTCGTACATGGCGTAGGCTAGTTGCCGCCGTTCGGCACGGTCAGCAATGTCTTCGGCGGTGTCGTCGAGTGTCGTGGCAGCGCGGAAACCAGGACGATGAAGACCGGCGTCGACGGTGCGCCGCGTGTTGTCGCTGGCATCTGCAAATCTAAGAGGAACGTGGAGACGTTCGCCGTCGCCAAGCGTTTCCTTGGGGTTTTTCAGACGGCCTGTTAGTTCGTCAAAATCAGAGTCTTGAAGCGGTCTCATAGCATCTCCTTTGCGGTTTGTTGCTGGAAACTATGGCGATGCCATAGCAGCCCAACACGAAGTTGATGGCGTACGCCACGTCGGCGTCGGCGGGGTGGTAGGGTAGATCGAGCCTATTGGCCACCGACCTTAAAAATGAATCACGGCGGCTTACGTCGAGTAGCGAAGCGGCTTTGGTTATTTGCTGTAACTGATGATCGCTCAGGCTAAAGATCATAGCAGCACCATCACAATGGCCGTACCGATGCTGATAGTCAGAAGCATGGCCAGCGCTGCAAAGACTTCACGCTTTAGCTGATCAAGGGTTTGGTGTTGTTTCACCATAGGCGGGCAGTCCCATGACTGAGCAAATAATAGGCGTAGTTTGCTTGTTGGGCGGCGTGGATACCGTAGGGATCGGGCGGCGGTTGCACGCCGGGTGCCACGGCATCGAGGTCCTTAAAGTTGGGTTGGAAGGCGTCCCAGCTGTAGCCCGGCTTCGACATGATGGCGACAGCGCAACCGGCTATGACATTGGCACAGTCATCGTGTCCGCCGGGAGCATGATCAATGGATTCTTTGCCGCCACGCGGCACCCTTCGTTCCAGCCCGAGCAGCTGACTGTGCAAGCGCGGGATGTCGAGTAAATGGATGCGGCGTGAGTTGAGCAGCGGCAGCAGCGCGATGTACAGCGCCGATTTCGGCTCGGCGCTTTGCTCGTATCGTATGCCGTAGCGGGCGAACACTTCCACCGGCCATTGATTGGCGAAGCGATCACCTTGGGCGGCGCTGATACCGTACGACTTCATGACGTTGGAAAACTCGACGCACACTGCTTCGGGACTGAAAGGCGGTTTCGCTTCGCGCAGCAGATCGATGGTGACGGCTTGGCAAAGGTGATCTTTGTGCGCGATGGCCATACACATCGAGTCTACTGAGCCACCGCTCGGATCAATGAACGCTATAAAGTTCAAGCCACGGTTTGGTGGCCTTTCCAAAATGCCGGTACTGACGCAGGCCCGCACCGCTTCAACGGTGACGAAGGATTCGACATCGGTGCGAAACTGCGCACCATACTCAGCGTTGGCGGATGCGGCGTCACGTTCGTAGGCGCGATCAACGACCCGCTGCGGCAAGCTTGGGTTCATCGTCTTCGAGCTGGCTTGCGCGACGAGGATCAAGGGATCGCCGTCAGGACCGTAGTGTTTGTCGTACAGTCGGAACAACTCGCCCCCTCTGGCGTACGGTGAGCTGATCAAGAACATCGGGCCGCCGGTGGTACCTAATCCAGGCCGTACTGCATTTAGGATTTCGTCGTCGGGATTGGCGCTGTTCTCGTTCATCCAGAAGGCAAGTTCGTCGGCGATCACCGCGACGTAGGTTGGCCCGCGCAAGCTGCGGAAGTCACTGGCTCTGACTTCGACGTCGATGTGATTACGTAGCCGTAAGGTACGTTGGGTGCGGCTCTCGATCAGTTGCGACAGGATCGGCGAAGCTTCGAAGTTGGCGGTAATGTAGTCCAGACAAATGTCGGCTTGCTTCTGATCTTGGGCGATGATCAACAGCACGCCGCGTTCACCCGGTACTAAACTCGGGTGTTCGCACAGCCCGGCAATGTAGGTGGCGGCGACGCTGATAGCGCGGCTTTTGCCGCCGCGTCTACCTATGACGCCAACAAGCTCGTCGACGCGCTGGCGTGGTTCATGATCACATTGTATTAGTTCTTTGTAGAGTACGCGCTCACTGGGCGTGAGGGCTTCGCCAAAAGCTGCCAATAGTAGGACTGGCCAGCGTGCCCAGCTCTTGCCCTTGAGTGCATTGCCCAGCAACGCAGGGTCGCTTAACGCGCGTCTGAGCGTGACTGTAGGTGTCAGGTTACGTTCGATGATGCGAGGGCGTGTCATTCGGCGGCCTCATTGATCGAGGCGATGTACTCAGCGACGCTTGGCACTATGGTCTTGCTGCGGCGCTGCAAGCCCAAACTCTCAAGTAGCCTACGCAAGGCTCCGGTCACCCGCTGATACGTTTCGATCTGTTTGCTGCTGGCCTCGCCTTCGTTGGCGGCCCAACGCTGCTCCATCATCTCCAACTGCAAGGTCAACATGGCGCTGCGTCTAACCAGGCGTCTCTCGCTCTCGGAGATGTTGCTATCGCCGGCAAGATCACTCTCGTGTTGCATGACCAAGTCGCGCAACCTACGCATCCAGGCGCTGCGATGGTCGCAGTCGGTGATCAGGGTCGAGCCATTGGTAAGCGAAGCGCGTACCTTGGCTGCAGTGACGTTGCGCTTAGCAGCGGCCTTCCTTGGCCGCTCAATCGGGCGGCGGTCTAAGGTCGGTCTGCTGACGGTTTCCATGCCCGCAAAGCTATGCCATTTTTTTGGCCATCGCCACTCATTTTTGCTGGTTAAGTCGAGGGTTATTCATGAGAACTGCGAATACTGCAATGAAACCATTGGAGGTACAGCGGAAACACTCTCCGCCTTTGGCGAGGCAAAATGAGGTTTTGCGCCGCCTCGACTAGCTGGTTTTTGACCTTGGTCTGGAATCAGCTAGCAAGTAAAACCATCAAGCAGCGCGTGGCTTTGGGGGGCCGTTACGAATGTGGGGGCTCGGAGCTTTCGGCATCCTATTTCCCGGACTACGTTCACGGATTTGTTGAAAAAAGATTCTTCGCGCTCTTTTTCTTGTACCTGTTGCCCCATAGGAGATCAAAATAGATTCGTGACCTTAGACCCTCGCGCTTAGCCCGCATTTTGAGAAATTCTTGAATTTCAAAATAGTGCGCTGACTTCTCGATGTCTTTAAAAGTAAAACTGCGCTTGATTCGAAGCGCCTTTAATTCTTCGTCAGGGAACACTTCCGGCGACTGAAACATCCAGCTATCAAGAGGGAGAAAGAGAAATGGCGTGATCGTCTTTCGAATTGAATCGAAGTCCTCTTTCATTGAAACCAAGTGTTCGAAGAAAATATCGAGGGGCTTTCTAATTTTGTTGTACGAGGTCAGCTGGCTTTCCAGGATGTTACTGCGCAGCGCCGACCTAATACCTTTTGCGACCTCGTTTTCAAGTTCGGTCAGCTTATTTTCGGTACGTATTTGACCAAGACTTCTAATAATTTCAGCCTTTTTACTGGCAAGTACGGAAGTAAAAGCAACTTTTGCACCAGGCTTTTGCTTATCAATTCTATGAAAGCCCCCGATAGGTGTTTGAAGCCAGTGAATGGTCCGCAAGAAATTCGTAAGTGAGAGTTTTGGCGGGTGATAGAAAAACTCTGTCACCCAGGTCATTTATTTTTTTGACCTTAACTTTATCCATTGATTCCTCTAGACATTTCATCTTCCACCCCGCGCGCAGCCGACCTAAACGCACAATAAGCATTTCAGTCCGGGAATTAGGCCCCCGCCGGTGCATGCTAAAGCCGACCTTGGCCCGTCACGTTAGCCAATGCGCCCCGCGTTATGCAAGCTTGGCGTGCGTCGTCACACGAAACGCCCAGCACCCTTTTTCGTTTCTGATGGTGTTAACGTCTCGGTGCGTCCGTTCGACTAGATGAACCTATTCACTGCGAACCAAAGGAAGCAAGAAGAGCCGCTACCAACGGGACCTACAAAAACTGAACTAACATGACGGTGGTCAACTTACTTCGTTTGGTTAGCTTACTTCGGTTGGTTCGGAGCTATCGCCGAATCTTGGTGACAGACTGGGTCAGGCGGCAGCGGTTTGAGCTTGCGATCTGACGACCTCGATTCCGTCGTTGAACTTTACACCGATGATGATCTTGGGCAACTGGTTAT
>Ga0181532_10000894_pt1 | contig 29816 bp, 29 predicted proteins | sample PEATcosm2014_Bin_33_FD_119768 | JGI IMG/M metagenome (GOLD analysis project Ga0181532, IMG submission 119768) | Peatland microbial communities from MTU Mesocosm Facility, Houghton, MI, USA - PEATcosm2014_Bin11_30_metaG | ecosystem: Environmental > Terrestrial > Soil > Wetlands > Peat | place...
AAGCTCCACTGCGGTTATACTGTGCAGAGTTCCGGCAACTCCTGGAGACCGTAGACACCCATGTTCCCTCGCCGCTTGAGCTCCTGCATAAGAGGCGCCTTTCTTACGGCGGTCCTTGCACTGGCAGTTTCTGCCTTGTGCCAGGAACAGAAGCTGCCTGATGCCCCTGCGCCACAGAATAATGCGCCGGCGCCCAGCGTTTCTCTGCCGCCGCCCAGTAGCGCAGATGATCAGGGAAATTCGTCCTCCAGTGGAAACCCGGAGCAGCCGGCAAATACTCGCCCCGCGGGACAAGCTTCCGAGGCCGCCAATCCGCAACCGCCGCCTCCGGGATCGCAGGAGATCAAGACCGTTCCTCCGGGCAGCGTGCCGACCAGCGAGAATGGACGCGATGAGCTGATGACTCTCACCAAGACCGTCAGCTTCGTCACCGTTCCGGTCACCGTGAAGGATGATGGTGGCAAGCTGGTGGAAGGCCTGCTGGCCAAAGACTTTAGTATTTATGAAGACGGGACACTCCAGAAGCTCACCTTCTTCACCAGCGATCCGTTTCCTCTGTCAGCGGCCCTGATCGTCGATCAAGGCCTGCCCGATCCGGTGCTTCGCAAAGTGAACCAAACCTTTTCAGCCTTGGGCGGCGCCTTCGGCCCGTTCGACGAAGTAGCTGTCTTTACCTACGGCAATACGGTGAGCAAGCGTCAGGATTTCGGCAATTCCACGCGCATGCAGATGGCACTCCAGCGCATCAAGGATGAGAGCGGAAACAATGCTGGTGCGTCGGTTGTAGGCGGCCCTTTTGGATCAGGACCCCAGACCAACAGCAAACCGATGGACGGCGCGAAGCAGGTAATAACGCCCACCCCGGAATCCCATGTCCTGAACGATGCGATTCTGATGGCCGCGCAGGAACTTGCTCATCGCGCGCCCACCACCCGCAAGATCATCTTCGTCATCAGTGATGGCCAGGAGTTTGGCAGCCGCGCCAGTTATGCCCAGGTGTTGAAGGTATTGCTGACCGACGGCATTGCAGTCTATGCCATCGGCGTGGACACGGCAGAGATGCTGAACAAGCCGGTTTCCAAGGTGCACATTCCCGGATTCGGCTATAGCAATATCCTGCCGCGTTACGTCAATGCGACTGGCGGCGATGTGCTGAATGAGTTTTCGAAGGAGTCCATCGAGAGCGCCTATCAGCGGATCACCATGGAAGCCCGCTTCCAATACACCTTGGGCTACAACACGGTGCAGAAGCCGTCCAGCAATTATCGCGACATCGAAGTTCGCGTGAAAAAACCTGGTCTCGAAGTCTCGGCCAAGCACGGATACTATCCGCTGCCGCCGCAGCGCTTACAGCCGCCCGCAGAGCCTCCGCCGGGACCAACCGGCAGCGCCGATACAGCTCCGCCTCCGCCAGGATCGTAGTTGTTCCGTAGATGTCTGTGTCTTAGCTGCAATTCGCGCGGAGCGGTGGAATAAACCATCGCATTTAGGATCTCACCAGCCGCTGCGGCGGGCAGAGCTACTTCACAGACACTGTAGGTACCGCACACGCTCTCCCGATTCTGCAACAAAAAGCCCCTCGCAAAACGCGAGGGGCTGCTCAACAATGGACCGACCTCAACTTACTGCTGCCGGGCGTTGCTCTGCGCGGCATTGGACTGCTGCTGCATCGGGGCGGATTGCCGCTGCGATGACTGAGCCGGGTAGCTGTTCTGCGCGCCCATGCCGCCGGCCATCTCTCCGTTCGACGGCGCCGCCGAGGCTAGCTGATCGACGTCGTTCTTCAGCAAGCTGATCTCCACCCGATTGCCGTGCGGGCGCGTAGCGCTGCCGTCCTCGGCTGGAAGTTTCGCATTGCCCATACCCATCACGAAGACGCGGTATACCGGGATCTCGTTCTTCTCCACCAGGTATCGCACGACCGAGTTCGCCATGGCCTGCGAGTTCCGGATGCCGTACTGTCCAGCCCCCGTCGAGAAGCCCTGCACCTCAATGATGTAACCCTTCTGATCTTTCAGATCAGCGGTCATGTCATCCAGGGCCTGCCGGTCTTTGCTGCTTAACACCGTCTGGCCGGAGCGGAAACGGATTTCGGTCTGCGTCGCCGGCTGATACTGATCGATGTTGCCCACAACATGCTCAACCGTGTTCAGGCGGTTGCTTGCCTGGGTCGCGGTCTCATTGGCTTGCTGTGCGCGGTTACCGGCCTCGACTGCGTGCTGGTCGGCCAGCGTGGCCTTGGCGTCCGCCTGGCGAATGCCTTCCTGCGCCCGCGCGTCCACGTCTTTGATCTGCCGGGCGTTCGCGGCGGTCAGGTCGTCGAGCTCGTTCACCCGGTCACGAATGGGAGTGAGCTGCCGCTGCACATACTTCTTGCGGGCGAAAGGATTGACCTTGCCCCAGAAGCCCTCCCGCACCTCGGGTTGCAGAGGCTGCCGCGCCGACATGTTCTGGTCGGAGTTGGCATCCGGCGTGGTCTGGGCAGGTTGCGAACTGCTCTGGCTTGCCTGCGAGCTGCTGGTTGCGGACGAAGCCGCCGACTGCTGACTGTCAGATGATGTCGTCGCGGCCGCGGGCAGCGCCAACGCCGCAGCCAGAGGCAACGTGAATAGCATTGAGATCTTCATGTTACAGACTCCTCCAAAATCGTCGGGGTCGTGCCCTGTCTGGCGTCCGCGGTCGTGAATCCTCCCGGTTCCGCGGTAGCTGGGCACAGTTCATCGCGCACGGCCGCGATTTGTTAGTACAGGTCAATTGCCAAACTATGTGTTCGCCAATTCGCCCTTAACCCATTTGCTTTCAATGAGACATGCCGGATGCCGATTGGGTCGACGAGTAGGAAGTAGCAGTGGGAGGGTAATTGTTACAGCCGGAATCGAGATCGGAACCTCAGGCCGCTTGGACTGAGTCGATCTTCGGCGTCGAAACCGAAGGCAGAACCGCTGACAGCGCTTTCTCCACTTCACCCATGGCCTCTGCGAGCGGAAGCGGAGGAATCACGGTCATGTATCCCAGCATTCGCGCCAGTCGATGGTAGGAAGACCGGCAGCTGTGCAGGAAATCCAGCGGATATTCCGGCTTACGCTGCCGTGCTTCCTCCGGATCGGCATCCAGCAGGTAAGCAACGTCAGGTCGCGGAACGAAGGCTCCGACCACGCGAATGAAAACGCTCGTGACAGCATTCGCGAGTGGCAAATTAGCAAGCTCGTCATAGATGTACCGGTCCATGATGATGACATCGGCGCCCGTCCGCCTGGCTACGGCAACCACCATCACCAGATGCATCGCGTCGAGCAGATACAGTCCATGACGCGCAATCGTCAGATACCACTTGCGGACATTCTTGTCTTGACGATTCACTGGCTGGCCAGGCGCACCGATACCGCGCTCGCTGCCATAGACCTTATGCACAAAGCCTTCACGATAGCGACTGAGGACCACTACGTCGTCCCAAAAAGCCAGCAGCTTCGTACTCAAGCCCCGGTCGTGTAGAAACCGTTGCAGGTTTGCAATCTGCGTGCTCTTGCCGGCGCCGTCAACGCCCGAGAAGGAAATAAGGAGTGGCAAGCTACGAGCCGCGAACTGCGAGCTTCGAGCTTTCACTTTTGTCGCCTTCCTGCCATGTGTTTCCTCTAAGACAACAGCTAGTAGCTCGCGGCTCGTAGCTCACAGCTATTTCGGCTTGCTCGGCGTGCCTTTGGATATCCCATAAACCGTTCCGGCCGCGACGCCACTTGCCGCGATCAGTCCCACCTTCAACAACAAGGATCGCCGCTGATTCTGCTTGGCAGGCGCAATCGCTTCGCCGGCTTGGGCGCGAGGCCGCTCCGCCCACGGTCGGTACTCCCTCGGCGGTTGCCGTGCCCAAAGGCTCCTGCATCTGCTGCTCCGGTCTCGGCTGCGGAGCCGGAGTCGCCGGAAGCGCTTCAGTCGAGCTCTCCGGGTTTGGCGACGGATTTTGCGGACTGGGCTGGTTCTGATTCGGTATAGGTTGCAGCGGCCCCTTCGACGGATCGACGGTTGTACCGCTTCGCTGATTTTGCTGCTCCTGCTGGCCGTTTTGCGGGACTGCGGCTTGCGCGTACTCCGGCAGTCCGCACAAAACCACCGCGACCACCAGCAGCATGATTCTCGCGAACGTTTTCTGATGAGCTCTCATTTCAGCTCTCCCAGGGGAAAGAAATTTCGCATTGGGCCCGGTTACTTCAAGTTGGTCAAAACCTTTTCAGCCGTGACCGGCGTCAGGGACGTCGCCGGGTTTGCTTCAAGGTTAGATGCAGGTTTCATCAGCCGCTCGACGTCCGCGTCGCGGTCATAAAACAAATTTCGCGTACGATTACGAGCGTAGCGCCACAAGTTCGGCACATTGGTTTGGTACCAGCAGGACTGCGACATGCGCGGCGACAGTCCGCAAAACACGCGGAACCGGCTTTGTAACACCTCGGGCGAGGCCAGCAACGCCGCCGTCAACCGGTGGTTTCCCTCCAGAACGGTCACCGGCTTCTCGTCATCAACACCGATCAGCAGCACCACGCTTTTGTCGTCATGGTTCCGCAACTGGTAGCTCAACGCCTGCACCTTGGCAATGAAATCGCGAGTTCGGCCACGGAACGGTTTGGTCTTGATCCGCCGTACGATGTCTTTCAACAGGAAGCTGCCGTTGGCCACGCGCCGCCACTGCGCTCTCGGAAATACTCGCAGCCGCTCCAGGTCTCCCGGCTCGATTTGCACTTCCCACCACTGCGTATCGTCGGGCAGCTCTCGCCACATGTGCCCGCGACGGTCGCGCCTATCAGGTACTCACCTTCGAGCGATTCACCTTCTGGGCCACGATCATGGCAATGCCCTTTGTCGGGCTGCTGGCCGTGGAACTGATCGAGCGCTTCCGCCTAAAGGCCGCCGTCGCCTTGGCCATTGCCGCGGTGGCGACCATGGCTGCTTCCGTGGCATGGATCGAGATCAATCCCATCGCCAGCTCACCCTTCAATACCGATCAGGTGGTGGCGTTCCTGAATCGCGATGATCATGCGAAGTTCCGTTACATCACGCTGGGCTTCGGCGCCCATTTTGCCGAAGTCTCAACCTATGCCAAGGCGGATAGCATCGATGGCGACTACAACTCCGCGCGTCTGTTGCCTGAAATGACAGCTTACGGCGCCGGCCAGCTTTACAACGCCAAGTATTACGGCTTGTCGGGCATGGAATCGCTGCGGGCAGTGCTGAAGCACGCCAATCAATACGGCTTGAAGTACGTCTTCGTCCGCGACCGGTTTTACGAACCGCTGCTGGCCTTTGCGGGCTGGCGCAAGACCGAGACCTACGACAACGGCAACGTGACTTTGTGGACGAGGGAAGACGTTCCTCCGGCGAAGCGACTGGAATTCGTGGGCTTCATGCCCACTGCGATGGAGGGGCTGATGTGGGGAATTCTTCCCATGGCCAGTAGCTTGTTCGCCTTATTTCTGGTTCTGCTGATGCCGGAGCGCCCACGGTTGGGCACGACGTTGGAGTTTCCCGCTCCGGCGGCGGAGCCCATGGTACTGCGGGAGGCCAAGTAATGAAGCGTGTTCTGCCTATCCTGATCATCGTTCTCACCGTGGTTTTGATCGCCATGGCGACCGTCTAGCCCAACGAGTTGTCTCCCGCGAAGTCGCCGGACGGAGCCGTCCAATCATTACTGGCGCATGCAAAAGCGCACGATTACAAGGGGGCCTACTCGTATGTCGCGCAATCGTCCGACAACGACGAGCAGGCATTTGCCCGTGACCTGACAGGGCGCGACGGCAGTCTGCGCACTTATTCGTCCTTGCAACAAGCGGACACCAAGGTACTCCATGCAACCGATGACGAAGCGCTCGTTCGCGCGACTTTGGAGTACGCCACCGCCGTCGGCGCGTTCTACGACACACGCGATTTGAAAGTAGTAAAGCAAGGCGACCGCTGGCAGGTGGAATGGCCGGTGGTGCAGGAAGCCAAAGTTCCACCGCAAGTGATCCAGGAAAATTACCTGCGCTGGGACGTCATCACACGCGGGTCGGACGATGATTGGGGGGCGCAGAACGTAGAAGCTCCGCGGGTACGGATTGTTTCCATGAATGCCATCGCGCAAGGCAACAACACCATCATCGTGGGCGAAATTGAAAATGAAGACACGGTTCCCGGATTTGTATCCGTCGGGGCCACGCTGGTCGGGAAGGACGGGAGCGTGCTCGGCGAGGAAACCAGCTTCGACAAAATCTCGCACACTCTTCTGCCCAAGGAGATTTCGCCGTTCCGCATCGACTTTCCTAAGGTGCAGCTCGGAACTGTAAAGAGCGTGCGCATGGCACCGAACTCGATTCTGGGGCCGGCCTCCGCCGATCCGGTGATCGGCGTGATGCATCAGCGCGTGGAGACGGACACGCGTGGCAGTCATGTGCTGAAGGGTGACCTGGTCAACCAGAGCGGGGTTGTCGTGAATATACCGCACGTGTTGGCGACCTACTACGACAACTCTGGCAAGGTGATCTGGGTTTCAGGACGGCTACGTCGACCAAGCGCTGTTGCCGCAGACACCAGTTCCATTTGCCGTCGATCTGCGCGACGACCTGGCCTCCAATGTCCACAATTACCGCGTTACCGTGAATGAGTACATGCTGGAGCACGAAGACTAATCCCATGACGAAATCGCCCATCGAAGTTGTGGTCAAGTGCGGCTGCACGATGGCAGTCGCGATCTTGCTGATGTGCTGCTTCGTCATTGCGACTCATGCGGCCGAACTGAACGTACCGACGAGCGTGGCTGCCGGTTCCGGCCTGAGTATTCCTACCTCTGGCAGAGGTAGCGCGACGTTGTATGTCGCCGGTCCCGGCACGGCGATCAAGAGAAAGGTCCAGCTCGGCCAGGAAATCCAGCTCAGCGCGGATGAACTGCAGAACGCCGGCCGCTATGTCGTCTCGCTGGACGGAAACAGTGCGACGTTCTTCGTCATCGCGGGTCCCGTGCAATCAATCGCATTTCTGGCGCGGCCATCGCGCGTGCCAGCGGATACTCCAAACGTCATCACTGGCACAGCGCTCGTATTCGACAAGTATCAGAACCTGGTGTTGCAGCCGCAGCCCGTGAAGTTCGATCTCAACGTCAACGGGCAGACCGTTAGCCGCACGGACATGACGAAACAGGGAATTGCGTATATCAAGCTCGACTCCTCGAAGAAAGAGGGGCCGGCGCAGTTCATGGCTTCCAGCGGCCCTGCTTCGGTGCGGCGCGTGGTGCAGGAAGTGGCATCCGATCCCTGCAACATCCGCATGAGCGCTGAGCGCGACAAGAATGGCGTTCTGGTGCGGACCGATCCCATTCGCGATTGCGCCGGCAATCCGGTTCCCGATGGAACCATAGTCACCTTCACTTCCACGGACTCGCAAGGCAAGAACACAGTCGACGCCCGCATCAAGCGTGGAATTGCGCAGGCGCATTTGCCTGCATCGGCCAATGCCACGATTTCCGTGGCGTCGGGCGTCGTTGTCGGCAATGAAATCCAGTGGCGAGTCGATCGATGAAGTTCCTATTGCGGCTCAACCCGATCCTGTTGGCGCTGGCAGCGTTAGCCGTAGTCCTCCCAAGTCATGGGACAGATTCTGTTCTCGCCGCCAGCGCGCCGGCGGTCAAGATCAACGTTGCGAACGCCGCTCCGCGCCAGGTTGAGGACTCCACCCAAAAGGCTGTCGCTCGCGACTACGCTACCGCATGGCAGGCGATGGCCGACGCGCTCAATCAGAACCGTGCCGACCTTCTGAGCGCTAACTTCATCGGAACCGCCAACGATAAACTGACTGCCACGGTCTGCGAGCAAGGCAAGGCGGGCTTGCATCAGCGCATCGTCGACCAAGGGCATACGGTCGATGCTGTTTCTTATTCCACAGAAGGCTCGGCAATCGAGTTACACGACACGGCCCGTCTCCAACTCCAACTAATGGATGGTAATACGGTCATTCACTCGGAAGACGCGACCCTGCATTACGTCGCGCTGCTCACGGCCGCGGAGAACTCCTGCAAGGTCCGGATGCTGGAGACAGTCCCCGCTTTTTAATACGGCTTTGACCTTTCGTCCTCCTCTACGTCCAACTAAGGTATTCGCCAAGATTTCAGCGGTGTTGAACCATCCTGCAAGGGTCTACGAATCGTTCTCCCGCAATCAGGGAATAACGGCTAGAATATATGTAGACTCCAGTGTGAGGCGCGGCATCCAATCGCTGTTGAGTGGCTGGTCCTGAATGATCCTAAAATGTATCCGTGTCTCTACTCTGGCGCTGCTGATGGCTGGCTCTATCGCCAGCGTCGCGCAAAGTTCACCTGCTGATTCCACGCCTGCCGCCCAACCGGCGACTCCTCCGGACGCGACTAGTGGACAACAGAACTCCTCAACCGCCGTACCGTCGGCCACTGCGCCACAGTCGTCACCAACCGCCCCGGCGAAGGCAGCGGACAAGGCTGCCGCTTACTACCACTTCATGATGGCGCATATGTACGAGGAGATGGTCTCAATGTATGGCCGCTCCGACTACGCCAACAAGGCCATAGAAGAATACCGTCTGGCTATTGAGAATGATCCCAGCTCCGATTATCTGAATGCCGGGCTGGCGGAAATCTACGCCAAGATGGGACGCATTCGCGATGCCGTGCTGGAAGCTCAGGACATCCTGAAGCGCGACGGCAATAATCTTGAAGCACGGCGCCTGCTGGGCAGCATCTACCTGCGTTCGCTGGGCGACATGCAGGCAGGAACCCAATCGCAGGAGATCCTGAAGCTCGCCATCGAGCAGTATGAGCAGATCGTTAAGCTCGATCCCAAGAGCGTCGAGGACCATCTGCTTCTAGGCCGTCTTTACCGCCAGAACAATGAGCTTTTGAAGGCCGAGAATGAATTCAAAGCAGCGGTCCAGATCCAGCCCGATTCCGAAGAAGCCGTAAGCACGCTGGCTTATCTCTATAACGAGGAAGGCGACTCCAATCGCGCCTTGCAGGTGCTGAACGCGATTCCGGAAAGCGCACGCACTGCGAAGCTGTACTCGGCGCTCGGCTACACCTACGAGCAGCAAAAGGAGTACAAGCAGGCGGTGGAGGCTTATCGCCAGTCCACGCAACTGGACCGCGACAACCTGGATGCCGTGCGCGGCTTGGCGCAGAACCTGATGAATGACGGCCAGACCGAAGCTGCCCTGGAGCAGTACAAGGCCATCGTCGATGCCGATCCTTCCGACGCGCAAACCTACATGCTGATTGCCGAGATCGATCGCCGCGATGGCAAGTTCGATCAGGCAATGGACGCGTTGAAGAAGGCCAGTTCGGTGGTTCCGGATTCGCTCGAAGTGCAGTACAACATCGCGGTCGTCGACGAAGCCCAGGGCAAGTACGATGACGCCATCCAGATCCTGAATCAGTTGCTTCAGAAGACCCAGCACGATGACGCCGACTACACCGCGTCCGACAAGAACAATCGCGCCCTGTTCCTGGAGCGGCTGGGCACTATCTATCGCGAGACCAACAAAACTCAGCTCGCGCTCGACACCTTCCGCAAAATGATCGCCCTCGGTGACGAGAACGCGGTCCGCGGCTACCAGGAGATCATCGAAACCTATCGCGATAATAAGCAGTGGCAGTTAGCGACAAATGCCGCCGAGGAAGCGGCCAAAAAGTTTCCCGGCGATCGCGATCTGCAGATGGTTGCAGCCTCGCAGTTGGCCGATATGGGAAGCACCGGTCCAGCTATTGAGCGCGTAAAGTCGCTGCTCAAGGACAATCCGACTGACGATGAGAAGGTCTACGTTGCTTTGGCGCAAATGTACAGCCGCGTCCAGGATTGGAATAACGCGGAATTGTACGTCAACAAAGCGATCGATATCGCGACCAAGCAGGAAGACAAGGACTACGCGATCTTCGTGGCCGGATCCATTTACGAGCGTCAGAAGAAGTATGACAAGGCCGAAGAGGCTTTCCGCAAGGTTGTGGCCGACGATCCGAAGAACGCCATGGCCTTGAATTATCTTGGCTACATGCTCGCCGACCGCGGTACGCGGTTGGATGAGGCGCTCGGTTACATTCGCCGCGCCGTGGCCCTGGAGCCGCAGAACGGCGCCTATCTAGACTCGCTTGGCTGGGCCTACTACAAGATGGGCAACTATGAGCTGGCGGAAGAGAATCTGCGCCGCGCCTCGGAGCGTACGACTGACGATCCCACCATCCACGAACATCTAGCCGACCTTTATCAGAAGACGGGTCGCCTGAAGTTGGCAGCGACCTACTGGGAGCGTTCACTGGAGGAGTGGAACAAGACCATTCCCGCGGAGGTGGACGCGGACAGTGTTGCCCGCGTGCAGAAGGAATTGGAAACCGCGCGCGTCAGGCTCGCCAAACAGAATGGTGCTGTCGCGACGCCGGCCAAGCCGTAAGAAACTCGGTTGCAGTCGATTGGGAAACGGCACAGCTTCGGCTGTGCCGTTGCTATTACTTCCCCACATCTATCGTTCTCTGTAGCGCCTCACGCAGTGATACGCGTGGCGCCCATCCGGTCTGTTCGCGGATGAGACGCGTGTCATACCAGCGATTCTGCAAAGCGCGTCGCAGCTGATGTGTGGAGAGGCGAAGATCACCCATGGGAACGATTGGCCGCAACGCCTCCATGAGCGGCGACGCGACGTACAGCGGCCACGGTGATGAGAAACGCGTCCTGGAATGGTCGACAGCGCACTTCAGCTGATGATATTGCGCCAGCGTCAATTCTTCGTCGTCCAGAACGTTGAAGTGCCGCAGCCCGTTGCCCGAAGCCGCTGCGACCTGCATGGCATCGACCAGGTTCTCGACATAATTCAGCGGGAAGCGACTTCGCGGATCGCCGAAGACGACATTCGTATTCCCCAGGCGGAAGGCAAACATACCGCTTGGTAGCGGCCGGCCGGGACCGAAGATAATTCCCTCGCGCAGGATCATTGTGGGCAGGCCGGTTCGCTGGGCGAAGGAACTCACCAGGCGATCCGCGGCAATCTTCGATTGCGCATAGGGATCGCGCAGCTCAGGCTTGTCGTCGAAGGGTGTGTTTTCATCGATACGCGCGCCGTCCTCGACTGGACCGTAGACCGCCAGCGAACTGGCATAGACGAACTGTCCAACACCTTGCCGTTCGCAGGTGACCAGGACCCGTTCCGTTCCAGCGACGTTCGTCTCGAAGTAGTCCTTGAGCGCCGCGGCGCCAACCTTGGCGGCCAGATGATAGATGACGTCGGCTCCTCTGAAGGCTTGAGAGATCGACTCGGCATCGCGGAGATCGCCGCGAACGACCTCGACGCCGGCGTCCTGCAATGCGTCAGCGCGCGGCGATGGGCGCGCCAGCACGCGGACCGTCGCTCCTTTCGCGAGCAGGTCGCGCACCAGAAATCCGCCCAGAAATCCTGTGCCACCGGTTACGCAGATACGCATAGTTAGAACCCCAATTGGGGGCCAGTGAACAAAAATAAACCCATAACGGGTGGAGCACCGCTCCAGCGGTGCATTTCGGCTGGCCAAATGCTTCGGCTTTAGCCGCTGAGATAAAGAGTAAGCCTCACCTCAGGCGCTAAAGCGCTCTTCAACACAGCACGTCTCCTGCACGCGGCGTGCTCCGCCCGTGCGACCCTCGCGACCGATGCTGTCTCATGTGTCCTCGCCCATGTCCTCGACCGAGCCTTGCCCGTGTGTTAGATTACACTTTCGTTTCCCAATCGAGTTGCGGCCCTGGAAAGTCCCACAGTTCTTCCGGCCACTCTGGTTCATGCAGTGAAGCGGCTTAATCCAAACCCACGAGAGAAAAAGCATTGCGGATCGCAGGCTACATAGTCCTGATGGTGGCCGCCATCCCCGGCGTGTACTACCTGCTGGCGATCTACAGCTCCGTCCGCTACTTCCGCGTCGCCCGGCGCGAGAATCCTCCCAACACCGATTTCACGCCGCCCATAAGTTGCCTGAAGCCCATACGTGGGCTTGACGAGGATGCCTACGAGAATTACGCCAGCTTCTGCCGCCAAGATTATCCGGAGTACGAAATCGTGTTCTGCGTCGATCCCGACGATCCAGCCCTGCCCGTACTGGAAAAATTGATTGCCGACTTTCCCGAGCGCAAGATCCGCCTGCTATTCGGCTCCGGCCGGAACGCCATCAACGACAAAGTGGCGCGCCTGGTGCGGCTGGTCAGCGAGGCACAATACGAACTGCTGGTCATTACCGACGGCGACATTCGCGTCGGCCCCGACTACCTGCGCGCGGTCGCGCATCCCTTCCGCGATCCCAAGGTCGGCGGAGCGACTACCCTCTACGTTTCCACCGAGGAAACATCGTTCGTGCAGGAGCTTCAGTCGGTCGGGATGATTTCCGACTTCTTCGCGGGAATCCTGGTGGCGTGGCAACTGGACGGCATCAAGTTCATGTTCGGACAATCGATTGTGACCACGCGCCAGCGGATTGCCGGATTTGGCGGATACGAGGTCATCGAGAACCGGCCAGCGGACGACCTTAACGTTGGCCGGCTGGTGGCGGCGCAGGGCTACGAGGTCAAACTCCTGCCGTACGTCGTGAAAACCGTTGCTGACTTCCAGTCTTTGAAGGACCTGTTCTACAAGCGCGTTCGCTGGATGACGGTGATGCGCCTGATGCGCCGGCGCGGTCATCAAGGCCTGATCTTTACGTGGGGCCTCATCTGGGCGCTCGTCGCGGTGGCAGTCCATCCGACGCTTTCAATCGTGATTGGTTATCTGGGCAGTTATATTGTGCTGCGCGTCATCCTTACATGGCTGATCGGAATACACGGGATGCAGCAGAAGGGATTGTGGCCGAAGATGCTGCTGATCCCGCTGTGGGACGCAGTGGCGTTCATGATCTGGGTTGCCAGCTTTGGCCGGAGCGTCATCCGCTGGCGCGGCTATGACTATTACATTCGCGATGGAATTCTGGTGCCGGTGAACCCCGCGAATACGCCGCACGGGAAGTAGCTGCGAGCGCCAGAGCCCCGAGTCCCGAGCTCCTGGTTTCAATTGGCGACCCGCAGGTTGGAGACTGCCGCTAAGTACGAATCCAACATCGGGTGGAGCACGCCTTTTAGGCGTGCAGTCAGAAATAGCGCATAGGGAACGGATTTAGCCGCTGAGGTAAGTTCAGCCAAGCGTTACCTCAGCGGCTGAAGCCGGTTCGAGTCGAGCGGTTTCTATGCACGCCTGAAGGCGTGCTCCACCCGGGATACCCAGCGGCCTGGAGCTTGAAATTCGAAACGTAATCATGACTCAACACAAAGCGAAAATCGCGATTGCCGGCGCCGGAATCTACGGCGGCACCACCGCCATCCGCCTGGCCGAGCAGGGCCACGACGTTCACCTCTTCGATCCGCTGGGCATTCTGAACGCTGCCTCGGGGATCAACCAGTTTCGCATTCATTCCGGCTACCACTATCCGCGCAGTCCCGAGACCATCCGCGAGACCATGGGAGCACGGGCAGAATTCCTCCAGACCTTCGCGCCGGCCATCGTCCGCAATAGCCGACACTATTACGCCATCCCGCACGAAGGCTCGCAGACCCCGCCGGAGCTGTTCGAGCAGGTAATGGCCGAGCACAAGATTCCCTTACAGCCCTGCCGGCCGGAGTGGATGAACTTCGATTTCATCGACAAGTGCTACGAAGTCGAAGAGCAGATTTACGATCCGGAAATTCTGCGCGAAGTCCTGACGAAACAGATTGAGTCGCTCGGCATCAGCTTCCACAAGCAGGAATTCACTCCGTCGATGCGACCTGAGTACGACTTCGTGGTGTGGGCGACATACGGGCTCGGCCCTTCGCGCGGGCTGTTCAAGTCGGTGAAGTATCAGGTGGCGGAAAAAATTCTCATCCAGTTGCCGCCGCAGCTGCGCGGCGTCTCGCTGGTGGTGGTCGATGGGCCGTTCACAGCCTTCGATCCCTACGGTAGCTCGCAACGATCACTTTGGGGCTCTGCCAAACATAGCAACCACTGGACCACCACCGATCCCAATGATCCCATCCCCGAGCAGTATCGTCCGTTGCTGAATGGACCTGGGTTTGAGCCCATCTCGTGGACCAGATTCGAAGCGATGCGCCAGGACGCGATGCTGGCAGTGCCTGCCTCGGCGGAAGCGGTTTACCTTGGATCGCGCTTCACCATTCGGGTGGTCGAGAACAATCCCAAGCAGGATCGCAGGACGCTGTACGTGCAGGAGACCGCGCCGGAAGAGATTCACATCTTCTCTGGTAAGGTGGTCAGCGCGGTGAAGGCTGCGCGCCTGGTGAGCGAACGAATCGCCCAGGGCTGAACGTCAGGAAAGTTTACTTCGTACTACGCCAGCAAGCGCGCCGCTTCCTTGGCGAAGTACGTCAGCGTAATCGACGCACCCGCGCGCTGGATACATAGCAGCGACTCCATCATTACACGCTCATAATCGATCCAGCCATTGAGCGCGGCGGCCTTGATCATGGCGTACTCCCCGCTGACCTGATAAGCCGACAGCGGCACATCGAAACGCAGGCGCGCTTCGTGCAGCACGTCGAGGTACGGCATCGCCGGCTTCACCATGATCATGTCGGCGCCTTCGTCCAGGTCGAGCTCGATCTCGCGCATGGCTTCCCGCAGGTTGGCGGGATCCATCTGGTAGGAGCGGCGATCGCCGAAGTGCGGCGCCGAGTCGGCCGCTTCGCGAAACGGCCCGTAGAAGCCGCTGGCAAACTTCGCGGCATACGAAAGAATCGGCGTGTTCTGGAAACCGTTTTCATCCAGCGCCGTGCGAATCGCGTTTACACGGCCATCCATCATGTCGGAGGGTGCGATGATGTCCATCCCCGCCTTCGCCTGTGAAACTGCTGTCCTTGCCAGCAACTCCAGCGTGGGATCGTTGAGGATTTCGTAGTCCTCGGCTGAGGCTGCCATGACTTGCGATACGGCGGCAACGGCAGCGCCCTGCGACTCCGCACCAGAAGCGGCTATCGCGGCGGCCAGCGAACGCGCGCCTTGAGTGGTTACGACGATCTTTTTGCCCTTCGACTCCAGTTCGCGCTTGAACTCCAGCGCCTCACGCAGTGCTTTGGCGTTGGGATCGGAGGTATCCACCAGACCGCAGTGTCCGTGCGACATGTACTCGCAAAGGCAGACGTCGCCCATCAGCAGCAGGCCGGGCACTTCGCGCTTGATGGCGCGCGTCGCCTTCTGCACGATGCCATCCTCGGCCCAGGCACCCGTAGCCACGTCGTCCTTCGACTCCGGCAGCCCGAACAGGATGACGCTGGGAATGCCCAGCGCCTTCACTTCGGCGCATTCCTTCACCGCTTCGTCGATCGACAAGTTGTACACCCCGGGCATGGAGCGCACTTCCTTGCGAATGCCTTCGCCGGGACAGATGAACAGCGGATAGACGAAGCCTTCCGGGCTGAGGCGGGTTTCGCGAACGAACGAACGCATCGCTTCTGAGCGACGCAGGCGGCGGGGACGATCAGTTGGGAACGGCATAACACTAAAATTCTAGCACCGTGGCGAGTAGTACAAACCCGTGAAATTAGACGCGGAAAAACTGGTCTGGAATTGTGATGAGGATCACTGAAAAGCAGAGGTCAACTCAGCGGAATCCGAGCAAACATCGGGGCCAGCCAAAGGCGCGGCCAGGCATGGCAATGGGTAACGTCTACTGCATGATCTCCCAGACCACACCGTGCTGATACTCGCCGCAGGCAGATGCAGTTGAATACAGGTTGTCTTGCGCGTCGAGTGTGATGTTGCCGCTAGGGTAACAGCCATCATAGGCGGTAAAATCGTGAAGATCGGTGTAGGTCCAGCTTCCACCTGAGCTTGTCAGCTTGAAAACCGAACCATACCCATTCGCTCCCTCACGATAAGTAGTGCCGTACAGGTTGCCGGAAGCATCGATCGCCAGGCTGGCGTAGGATCCGGTGCCGGCCATACCGCTGAAGCTATAAAGCGTGGTAAGCGTCCACAGTCCATTTGAGGGCGCCAGCTTGAAGACTGTACCTGCGCCGCCTGACCCACCCGCTGTCGTCGTTCCATAAAGATTGCCCTGATTGTCGAAGACCAAGCCGCCAATCGGGCCCGCTCCGTCGCTTCCGTCTTGAAACGCATACAAAAGGTCGATAGTCCATTCGGAACCACTACGCGTTAACCGATACACCGTTCCGCCCCCGTAGGGGCCGTCCGCGGCAGTGGTGCCATACAGATATCCCGAGCTGTCCCGGATCAACCCGCTATAAGGAGTAGCTCCGTCCATGCCATTGAAGCTGTAAATGATGTTAAAAGTCCAGCCACCGCTGGAAGGAGACAACTCGAATACCGTATTGAAGAGCGTCGTACCATACAGATTGCCGGTTGGGTCGAAAACAATGCCGTTATTCGGGAACGCCTCGCCGTATTCGGTGAATGTGTAGAGCGTAGTTTCGTTCCAGTTGCAGAGTACCGATGCGCACGCCGTGGAAGGTGGCTGCAGATTGAACACCAAGCCGCAACCGTACTCCGAGCACAGGCCTCCGAAGTAGCCCCCTTCAGGATTCGTGCCGTAGAGGCCGCCCGCCGGACCCACGACGATTTCACCTGTAGTGTTAGGTCCAAAATTGTACAGCGGTGTCAGGGCCCAACCGTTTCCTGAATTCTTCAGTTTGAAAGCGACGCCGGCGGTTCCATAGAAGGTTCCCGCCCCATCCATTGCCAGACCAGCGGTTGGGTTTTCGCCATCTCCTCCACCCGTGAAGCTGTGAATGACGCTGAAGGTCTGCGCCTGTGCCGGTTGGATCAGCATGATCGCCAGCACAAACAACACGAGTGCAGCGCGCTTCGCGGTTGCGCGTGGCAGATTCATTTGACAGACATCATACTCCCGCCGTGCCACACTCTATCCCTAGCCCGGCGAGAACCTTCGGCCGCGGGCTTCTCTACTGAATCGTCGAAGCTGCGCGGCCGGGAAGAATCGCATGCAAAAGAAAAGGCCCCGGAGCAGGAGGTACCTCCGGGGCGGTTGATCTAACGTTTCATCTATGTCAGGAAGAACTCGCGGGTGATCTTGGTCCACTGCTCATCCGGCATGGTGCTGGCCAGATCGTCGATTGCTACGCCGCCGTCCTGCGCCAGGGCTCCGAGAGCACTCGGCATCACTCGTTGCAGCCGCATCGAAGACTCCTCGGTCCACCAGCGGGCCAGGGCGCCGCCCAGCAGGTTGCGGAAGTTGGTCTTCGAATCGGGAGACTGAACGGTTATCATCCAACCTTCGCCGTATGGGTCCTTGGTCGCCAGCGATGGATCGTTGAGCACCGCTTCGTTGATGTCGGACACGCTGCCTTCAATCGGGGAAACCATGTCGACCTTCACGCCATTGCGTATGACGCTCCACACCTTTTGCCCTTGGCGAATCCACTGACCGCGTTGCGGCAGGGTGACACGCTCCACTTTGCCAACCAGCTTCGAGGCAAAATCGTCGATGCCGATTCGCACCAGGTTTGGACTCTCGCTCAGCGCCCAGGTATGTCCGGGGTGATACCGAAGGTTGTCAGGTACCGAAAAACCGCCTACCAGGCTGGGTTTCAACCGGGGAGCAGTTGCCATGTCTTTGCTCATCGCAGGGGCGACCTGCAGAGCGGGATGCTTGGCTTTCGCGTAGAAGAAGTCGATGGTTAGAAAGATGGCGAACATCATAAGAACGAGTAGGACTGTCATGGCGTGCCTCCTGTTTATTAACCTTGTCGCGCTTTCTCTTTGCTGCGCTGACACTTTTCTTAAGGCATTCGTCGTACCAACGCTATCGGCAGAGAACCCTATTGTGGTTTGCGTCTGCAAGTTACAGAAGCAATGGGAGTTGCGTACCCATGTTGCGAAACTCATCAGCACGGAGGCTGCGTTCTGCAACACCGATTTTGTTGCATTCTGCATCTGAGATCCATGCACGAGACAGCGCCGTCCCAGTGATTGACCAGTTGCAGCTTGCTAAATCAGTCACTTAGGTCGTTTGTGCAAACGTCGGAGGGCTGTGTTGTGATTTGCATCGGCATTGATGCGCTTTGCTACACCCGCAAAGAAAGACCACACACAGGTTGACAATATTTTTTCCGAAAGTTGAGGACCTAAGATGTCGACCGAAGCTGATTTCGCGGCGAACGGTGTCCGAACGGACGGTTCGGCCAGCAGACGGACGGGGGCTACTGCGCTGCCGTGCCTTTCAGCACGATGCCAAGCTTCTCGCCTGTGCCTCCGGCAGAGGGAATGGAGACTGTAAAGACGACATCTCCGCGCTCGTCCTTGGCGATGGTTCCGGCCTCGCCTGCGCTCTCCAGCGCGATGACGGCTGGGTGGTTCATGCCGGTGCTCTTAGTGCTCAGCGCAACCAGCTTCTTGGAGACGTAGCTCTCGTCAGGACGTGAATCGTTCGCTGTCGGACTGGCCAGCAGGAAGTCAGGATTGGGAGCCACCCCCATGTGATTTCCGTCCTGTGGCAGGGTTTGGTAGCGTAGCGTGTAAAGGCCAGCAGCCAGGCGTTGTCCTCGGTAGTCCGACATGCCTTGCGGAAAGTTGGCCACGCCGACAAACTCGCCGCCGGAGAGATCCGGGTAGAGCGCGCCAGGAACTTCATTCTTAGCGGTCTTCAGTTCTTTGACGAACCAAAACTCGGCAGTCCAGCCATCATCGAGCGTAACCCGATAGCCCTTATCCTCAACCGCCTGGCGAAGGACGTCGGGCGAGCCAGCGGTTGTTAACGGGCCAGTGCGCTCCACTTTGGACGAGGCAGCCAGAGCGTTGCCGACCATGCTGCAGAAAACAGCACAAACCAGAATGCAACGGGAAATCATAGGAACTCCGAAGCGCGAAGGTAAATCTGAACGGGCGGTTTAGGCAAGGTCGGTGGTCACATGGCTGTGGCTCATCATTCCTACCGCAACGCTACCAGTGGGTCAATGCGGGCGGCGGAGTGGCAAGGATCCACGTGGCCATAACTGCAACCGCCGTAAGAAACAAGGACAAACCGGGCCGTTACGGCCCATGAGAAATGATTCCAATCCTTAGCGCGTCGCCGTTGCCCCTCCACTGACGTGTTTGTGCAACCGGGAAGCCTCGCACCCAGATGATTTCGTCCCCGTGGAGGGCGACCGGCCATTTCGGACGTTGCTCTGCTGCAATGTGTTTCTCCGTGAACAAGCGTTTTAGCTTCTCCTCAGATCGGCTGTGCGCGGGCCAGAAGCGGTCGCCCGGGCGCCAGTTGCGAACGACCAATTCCCCGCCCACCAGGTTGGGGTTGAGGAGTTCTTCCTGCGGTAGGTCACGGGCGAATTTCTCGGGCACAATCTCCGCCCGCAACGTCAATCTCAGCTCGGTGATTTGAATCTCACCGGGAACCGGCAACCTGTAGCAGTACGCCCAGGCAACTTCCTGCCCAGCCGCACGCCACTGCAACGAAGTTCTTCTGCGCACCACGACGGCGCCGCCAGGGAGTTCTGCGCGGGTTCCCTCGCCCAGCGCGCAGCGCCGCAGTTTTTCGACGTGCGCGAAGTCCAGCGTGAGGCCTTCGCTTTCAGCGAAACATTTGAGCACGCGCCGTTGCAGGGCCAGGGGCAAGTGCGCGAAGCCCTCCAGGCTGAACTGGTTTGGGCTGGTGCGGGCCGCCGCCTCGCGCTCAGCGAGATCTCGCCAGTAGTCCTCTTCGGCGTGCGAAGTATCGGCAACATCGTTTAACAAGCGACGGATCTTGGGGTTGTACTCGCGTTCCAGCAGCGGCAGCAATTCGTGGCGCAGGCGATTGCGCAGGAAGCGATGGTCGAGATTGCTTTCATCCTCGCGCCAGCTCTGAGCGAGCGACTCAAGGTAGCTTTCGACCTCCTCACGCGAAACGACCAGCAGCGGACGGACGATGCGTACCTTTTTATCGCCGGCCACGCCGATTACCGGATAAATCCCCGCCAGGCCCTTGGTTCCCGCGCCACGCAGGAACTTCAGCAGAACGGTTTCGGCCTGATCGTCGAAGGTATGCGCGGTCGCGACCGAATCTAAGCGCTGCTGCCCGGCAAGCTGTGCGAACCAGCGATAACGCACCTCGCGTCCCGCCGCCTCGATGCCCAGCTTGCTGGCAAAGGCGTGGTCGCGGACGCTGCCATGCCCGGGAAAGAAGTCCAGATGATGCTCCCTCGCCAGCTCCGCGACAAACGCCTCATCCGCGTCCGATTGCTCGCCGCGCAGGCCGTGATTGAAGTGCGCTACTGTGAGCACGATGCCCAATTCCGCGCGAAGTTCCAGCAGCACGCGCAGGAGCGCGACGGAGTCCGCCCCGCCGGAAACGGCCGCGGCTACGCGGTCGCCCGCCCGCAGCAGGGCCTGTTCGCGGATATATCGCCGGACTTTCTCGCGCACGGGGTTATAGTACGGCAAAGGACGATGACCAAGACAGTTCAGAACCGCTTTGTATCGGTGAAGTTTTTCGCGAGTGGGGCCCTCGCTCTCTTCTTCGTGCTGCTCCCTGTGGCACTCGACGCCTCCGACACGGAAAACTCGGCTTGTCGTAGCGACTCGCGCGTAATTGCAGATTGCTTCCAGGTACACGGGCGGCTATCGAACTGGAACGGCAACCCCACGAGAAGGATCTGGATCGTTGGCACCAAACGAATGCTGGGGCTGCGCGATGGAACCGAATTGCCCGCCGCGCTTCAGAAAAGCCTCAGCGACTTCGACCACGAGGTTGTGGGAGACTATGAGTTCTGTCCGTTCACTCCCCAGAAATCCGGCGTGATGCAGGTGGGGTGTTTGGCCAAAGTGAGCAATTATCAGATCAAGGAAAGAGAACAACATTGACGAGCAGATGGTCGAAGCTGCGTCGGCAGCCGACGCATGAGGACAAACTGCAACTGTCATCCCGGGCGGAGCCCGCTTCGGGCGAAGTCGAGGGATCCGCAGTTCGACCGAATCGCGACAGACTACTTGGACAACCCTCCCAGCGCCGCACGGAAGATTACGTCGAAATTCTCCCGCCCAGCGGACTGCACGGCGCGCTCGACAGCTTTCTCGGCGATGGTGCGCTGATAGCCTAGGTTGGTCAGCGCTGAGATCACATCTTCTTCGACAGTGGAATGCGACACTACCGGCTGCGGCGCGCCGAAGCCTTCCAGCTTGTCGCGCAGCTCGACGCACATGCGCTCGGCGGTTTTGCGGCCAATGCCGGGAATCTTCGTGAGCCGGGCGAAATCGTTGCCGCGGATCGCGCCCACCATGTCGGCTGTCGCCATGCCGCTGAGGATGGTGATCGCCAGCTTCGGTCCGATGCCGCTGACGGTGATCAGCTTTTCGAAGAGCTGCTTCTCTTCCGCACGCAGAAACCCGTAGAGGGCCAGCGCGTCCTCGCGCACGTGAGTGTGAATGTGCAGCGCGACCTCGGAGCCGGCGGCAGGCAGCTCGGAAAATGTCGGAATAGTGATGGTGACGTCGTAGCCGACGCCGCTGGCCTCAACAATGGCCTGGTTGGGATGCTTCGAGATCAGTCGCCCGCGTAAATGTGCGATCACGCGCTCATTGTAAATGGCGACGCGAAACCGATTCACCACGGAGGCACAGAGGACACAGAGAATTGAAGGATTGTAGAGGTGCTTCGACTCCGCCCGCCACGGCGGCCTTCGCTCAGCATGACACAGCTCTCACTAGCCACTGGCCACTGGTTCTACGGCCGTCTCCGGTGGTATATCGCGAACTCGAAGCCTGGATTAACCGGAAAGAGTTCGTTGATCTTGCGCAGGCGTTCAGCCAGAGCATCCGGCGCCAGCAAAGGATAGTCGCGCTCGCGCAGGTCCTGGTAATCCACGTCCAGATACACCGACAGCATGTACACTGCGATCGAGTCAGAAAAGGTCGCCAGCAGGTACTCGTGGCGCGCCTTCTCCGCTTCGGGACCGTTGGTGGTCGCGACCTTCCGCAACTCATAAGCGTCGAGCGAGGTCTCGCCGCGGACCCGGCTTTCCACCTGTTTCCACGCCAGGTCGGCGAACTCCTGCGAGACGCCGACGCGGTCCACGAAGTTGTGGCCCACGTTGATGAAGAACTCGAAGGCAATAGCGAAGCTATCTTCCATCAGCCGGGTGGAGATGAAGACGCACTGCGAGTCGCCCAGCGTCTGATTGCGATGGCAGACGGCGCTGTCGGATAATTGCACATCGTAGCGGTCGGCGATCATCGTCTCATCGCCCAGGTTCAGCGTAAGCGGAACGAAGTAGTAGGCCTTGCGATCGAGCGCAGCGGCGATGGTGCGCGGCACCGTGTTCACCAAGCGCTCCAGATCGGCGACGCCGGCGGTCATCTCCCCCATAACGGAGTAGCAGATGCCGTTTGCGGCCTGGGAAACCGGCGCCATCCGCACTACCTCAGCGGGGGTTCGGGTTACAGCTTGCGACGTCGAGGACATGAATGTTTGATTGTAACCCACCGCTTAAGCAGCTGCCGCGGACACTGCCCGGGAGCTCATCACGGCTTGGGCACCTGACAGGCGCGCCTCATCCCGTTAGAATCGTACTGAGTATGTCGTACAGCGATGCCATGCCTACCCGCCTCCGCTCCAAGTTCTCCATCGCTTTTACCTCGGCCGCGCGCGTGCTGTTCACGACGTTGCTCTTTACTGCCGGAGGCATGGGCGCGGGGCTGTTTCTGGGTATCGTCGGAACTGTGATCTATGGCATGATAAGTGGTAACAAAGTCGATATGACGAACGCCTACAAACACGTTGCGATTCCCGTCGCCATCCTGGCCGGCTGCATAGCTGTAATTGGATCGGCAGTGCTGGAAGTGCGCGCTCGCCGAACACGAATATCCCTCTAGTGCCGTTGCGGCCGGCGCGGTGATTGCCCCGTCGTTTTCACTCCGTTAGACTCAGACTTCATGCTTCGCAGCGGAAGCTGCACACAGGTCCGAAATTATGGCTGAAACTATTCATGTGAAATTGCCTGACGGCAGCGTCAAAGACGTGCCGCGCGGGACGTCCGCACTCGATATCGCCAAGAGCATCAGCCCGCGTCTGGCGGATGCAGCACTGGCCGCGCAGATCAAACCATTTTCGTCGAATGGCGGCGGCAACGGTCATCCTCCGACGGCCGAAGCTTCTTCTGCCGTCGCGGCAGCGCCCTCCAAGAACAACGCGCAACTGGTCGACCTCGCGCGCCCGCTGGAACAGGATGCCGAGCTGCGCATCCTCACCGATCGCGATCCTGAGGCCCTCGAGGTTTATCGTCACTCCTCGGCGCACCTGATGGCCGCGGCAGTGCTCGAACTTTTCCCCGAGACCAAGCTCGGCCACGGTCCCGCAACCGAGTCCGGCTTCTTCTACGATTTCTATCGCGAGAAGCCGTTTACGCCCGAGGACCTCGAGGCCATCGAGAGGAAGATGCAGGAACTCGTGAAGCAGGACCTGCCCTACGCGCGCGAGTTTCTGCCGCGACTGGAGGGCCTGGAGCGCTTCAAGTCGGAAGGCGACTTCATGAAGTGCCACTTCATCGAGCAGTTCACCGCCCCCGACGAGAAGATCTCCATCTACAAGACCGGCAAGTTCACCGACTTCTGCCGCGGGCCGCACATCCCGTCGACCGGGCGCATCAAGGCGTTCAAGGTGCTCAGCATCGCCGGCGCGTACTGGCTGGGCGACGAGAAGAACCAGCAGCTGCAGCGCATCTACGGCACCTCGTTCTTCTCCAAGAAGGACCTCGACGACTACCTGCACAAACTCGAAGAGGCGAAGAAACGCGACCATCGCGTGCTGGGCAAGCAGCTCGACCTGTTCTCCATTCAGGAGCTCGCCGGGCCGGGGCTGATCTTCTGGCATCCCAAGGGCGGCCTTATCCGCAAAGAGATGGAAGACTGGATGCGCAACGAGTATCTGAAGCGCGGGTACTCGCTGGTCTACACGCCGCACATTGCGCGCGTCGATCTGTGGAAGACCAGCGGCCACGAAGGCTACTACGCGCAAAACATGTTTACTCCGATGGAACTGGACGATGCGGTCTATCGCATGAAGCCGATGAACTGTCCGTTCCACATCCTGATCTATCGCGACAGCCTGAAGTCGTATCGTGACTTGCCGGTGCGGCTGGGCGAGCTGGGCACGGTCTATCGCTACGAACGCTCGGGCGTGATGCACGGACTGCTGCGCGTCCGCGGTTTCACCCAGGACGACGCGCACATCTTCTGCACCCCGGAACAGATCGAAGACGAGGTGGTCGGCTGCATCGACTTTGCGCTCGCCACGCTGCACACCTACGGCTTCGAGCAGTTCCAAGTTGAGCTTTCGACTTGGGACCCGAACGATCGCAAGACTTACGCCGGACGAGACGATCAGTGGGAGCTGGCGCAGCGCTCTCTGGAGCAGGCGCTGAAGCGCCGCAACATCGAGTACAAAACCATTCCCGGCGAGGCCGCGTTCTACGGGCCGAAGATTGATATCAAGCTGGTGGACGCGATCGGGCGTCTGTGGCAGCTCTCCACCGTGCAGTTCGACTTCACCCTGCCCGAGCGCTTCGGGCTGGAGTACGTCGGCGAGGACGGCAAGCGCCATCAGCCGCTGATGGTGCATCGCGCGCTCTATGGCTCGGAGGAGCGTTTCTTCGGCGTGCTCATCGAGCACTATGCGGGAGCGTTTCCGGTGTGGCTGTCGCCGGTGCAGGTTGTCGTTATCCCGATCGGCGAGAAGCATCACGCGTACGCGAACGAAGTCGGCGAGAAACTGAAAGCTGCGGGCGTGCGCGTGCACGTCGACGTGCGCAACGAGAAGATGAACGCCAAAATCCGCGAGCACGCGATGCAGAAAGTGCCGTTCCAACTCGTCTTGGGTGATAGAGAGATGGAAGCCGGGGAGGTTAATGTACGCGTCCGCGGCCAGGAAAAAGCCGAAGGATCGGTCAAGATCGAGGCGTTTGTGGAGCGGGTGAAGGGACTGATCGAGAGCAAGAGCGCAACGCTGTGATCTGAGAGCGCGCATTGAAGGTCGACTTACACATGGTAAGATGTTTTTATGGAAAAGGTTACAGTTTCCTCCAAGGGTCAAATCGCTATCCCAAAGCAGGTTCGGGACGCGCTCAACCTGACCGAGGGCTCGAAGCTCACCCTCGAAGTCCGCGGGCAGGAAATTGTGCTATCGAAGGGCGATGCCTGGAGAAAGCTTAAGGGTGCCGCCGCCGACACGCCCGACTTGATGGAAAAGTTCGCAGCCTTCCGGAAGGAGGAGCGCGAACGTGAAGACTCGTGTCCTTGATACGTGGCCCATCCTTGAGTGGATGAATCGCAGACAGCCTGCGACGGACGCACTCGAAAAGCTCTTTGACGAATCTCTTGCGGGCAGTGCGCAGCTGTTCATGAGCGCTATCAATGCCGGCGAAGTGTATTACTTCCTACGGAAAACGCACAGCGAAAGGGTCGCGGAGTACTGGCGCGAACTATCGGCAACGCTACCTGCAACGATTGAAGTACCTACCGCCGATGAAATCTGGGACGCGGCACTGCTGAAAGGGCAATACCCGATTGCCTATGCGAACGCGTTCGCCGCGGCGCTGGCGCACAAGTATCGGTGCCCGCTTGTGACGGGAGATCCTGAGTTTCGATCCATTCCAGACCTGGAGCTGGACTGGATCGGCCATCCGCCAACATAGGTCAATCATCTGTGGAACTTGAGTCCGATCCCTGTCGTACCTTTATCGAGACTTGGGTCGAAGAGGGATCTGTATGCCGCTGCCTATCCGCCACACTGTCGTTTCCTGCTTCACAAGCGCTTTCTTCATCGCCATTCTGTTCTGTGCCGCCATCTCGTCGTACGCGCAGAATTCCGGCTTCGATCTTTCACTCCATGCGAATGACCATGCCACAGCGGCAGATATTGGCTTGCCCAGCTATCCCGGCGCCTCGCCTTACAAGGAGCTGGACAACGACGCTGCCTTCGATCTGGGATTCAGTTCGGGTGACTCCCACTTCAGGCTGATGGTCGCCAATTACATAACCAGCGACTCGCCGGCGGAAGTTCTGGACTTCTATCGAAAGCCGCTTTCCCGCTATGGCGAGGTGCTGGAATGCAAGGATGGCAAGCCTGTCGGTAAACTCAAGACCACCCGTAGCGGGCTTACTTGCTCTGACGAGCGAAGCGGAAACTCACAAGCTAACGCCCACGCCGATTCCACCGATCACGATTTGCGGGCCGGCACTCCCCATAATTTTCGCGTGGTCGGAATTGATAAGTCTCAGCCAAAGTCCACCCACTTTGCGCTGATTTACGTTCAGCTTCCCAAGGACAGCGATGCGGACGCGAAATCGAAATAGCTTCGAAGGCTTTGAGGTCGACCTCAAGCGAGGTATTTCGCCAGCGGCTCCCAGTAATTAATCTTCCAGCCCGTTGCCAGGTGTTCCGCCAGGCTTTCCGGAAAGCCGGTATGGTCAAAGACGAGTTTGGTATCTGGGCCTTGTTCGGTGAGTTCGAACCTGGCAATCGAATAGGTACCTGGGTCCCAGCCGCCCGTGCGCCAGGCCTGGACGATTTGCTGGTTGGGCACCAGTTCAATCTGGCGCCCGGTGATGTAGCCGCCATAGAGCGTGAAGGCGCCGCCCGCTTCCCGGCTGATCTGGGTGGGTTTGTCGCCCAGCTTCGCTCCGGACTTCACGGCCGCGCTAAGCTCGATCACTTTGCTGAACTGTTTTGCGTCGATCAAGGCTTCATAGACGCGCTTTGTGCTCGCCTTGAATACGACCTCCTGATGGATCGTTGCACAGGTGTGAGAAATGCCTAATTCGTCGCCAGCCCAAGCCGGCACTCGTCTGACTGCGATTGCACCGCATGCGGCAGCGGCGCCGATGATCATTTGCCGTCGCGTGGGCGCAGCAGCCAATAGTCCCCTATAGGTTCTTTCGCTCATCATTGCCTCCACCACTAGGGCTTGCGTGTCACCCTACGAGGACACCATCAAAGCACGAAACCGAATTATGTTCAAAGTAATTGCCATGCCCCCATTCTTCGCCTGGTCGGACCAAGGAGCGCGAAATGGATGAGACGCGCATCTCAGGTTAGGATGAATCTGCTCTCTAGCTTGTAACGCATGCACCGCGACTCGTCTCATTCCGCCACCATCTCGCACCCCACTGCGGTCCTCCTGATCGCATCCACGGCGGTCATCTGGGGGCTTGGTTTTCCCATGACGCGCTTTGCGCTCGACGGCGGCATCTCCGTTGGCGGATTGATGAGCGTGCGCTTTGTGCTGGCCGGCCTGCTGATGCTTGTGATTATTCGCGCCAGGCGCATTCCGATCGTCCGGCGCGGCGTGCTGGACGGCGTCTGGCTGGGACTGGTGCTGGCCGCCATCTTCTGGTCGCAGACCGACGGCATGCGCTTCACCACCACGGCCAAGTCCGGCTTCATCACCGGGCTTTACGTGCTGTTCACACCATTCATCGCTATCGTCGTAGGCCAGCACGTGAAGCTCGCGTCCGCGCTGGGAGCGATCATCGCCAGCTACGGCCTCTACCTGCTGGTGCATCCCGCAGGAGGATGGGGCGGCAACGGCCTCTGGAGCTTTGTTGCGCAGATGAATCGCGGAGACCTGGAGACCCTGCTGTGCGCCATTCTGTGCGGAGTCCACATTGTGATGATGGGAGTGTTTACGCGGCGCTCCGATGCATGGCTGCTGGCGGGATCGCAAGTTGCCGTCTGCGGAGTGGTGTCCGTGGCGATCGGCGGGTGCTTGCCGGCGCCATATGGATTTCAGAACCTAACGCAAACGCTCAGGCAGCCGACAGTATTCGGACCGGCGATCTACCTGGCGCTCTTCTCCACCGTGTTTGCCTTCTGGGGACAGGCGCTGGCGCAAACGCGGCTTGGGCCAGCCGAAGCCGCGGTGCTGTTCTGCATTGAGCCGTTGACAGCGGCCATCCTCAGCGTCTTCTGGTTGAAGGAGCCGATGACGGGGCAACAGGTCCTCGGTGGAGGACTCATTGTTGTGGCGATGATTGTCGCGTCGGCCGTGCCCTACATGTTCGATTGGTGAGATCCAGACTCGACCGGCCGCGCTCGCCATTCAGCCCGGAGTCTGGCGGAACATCACTTTTACTATTGACTTCGTACCCCTCATTCAGGGTAAAGTTGTTGCATTCGGCCAGGCGGTTGATCGTTTTTACTTTCCTAACCGCATTTCCTATGGCCTGGGCAACCTTTTCGAGCCCAATAGGAATTGAGGGCAGCGCTGTGCAAGAAGCCTCAATCTGACTTGGGTTTCGCTCCTCGAAAAAGACAGAAAACGTTGATCGCATCGGCGGCCATGCCGAGTTGTCGGCAGCAAGCCTGCTGACTCGTCAGTCGGACACTCTCACTGGGACTGGCGATAAAGCAAACGTTTTCCTGCTCGTCGGTTCGTTCGAAAGGAGGCAGTTATGACGGACATGGTTTTGGGGCGGCTGGAACGTCAGACCTTGGATGTTGTTTGGGAGTCGGATGAATGTAGTGTGCGGGACGTCACGAGGAGGTTGACTCGCAAGCGGGCCTACACGACGGTAATGACAACCCTGGACCGGCTGTATCAGAAGGGAATTTTGAATCGCAAGAGGGTCTCCGGCAAATATCTGTATTCGGCCCGCCTGAGCCGTCAGGAAGTGGAGAAGTCGATGGCGCGAAACCTGGTCGCAAAAGTGCTGAACAGTTCGACGACCTCGCGGGAATTGATTGTCTTAGCTCTACTCGAAGCCATTCGCCGGCAGGATTCAAGACTCTTCCACAAAAAAGTTGTGACCATGACGCGGGCCAGAAGGCATAGATTGGGCTGAAGTCGAGGCCGTTGATGCGGCTCGCGTTTTTGTTCTGTAAGAAGATTGGTGGGGACGTTAATCGCCCCCTTTGCGTGCGGGCTCCCGTCTGCTCTGTTTCTGGTTGAGTTCAGTTTACGGGACCTCCAGGGAAGCAGATTGACTTCGGGTGCTATTGGGTATTAAATGCCAAGCCAAAGTTTAGCTGAGAGGGTGGCCCACGATGAAACTGCGTTTTGCTTCGCTCTCGCTTCTCGGACTTTGCCTGACATTGTCGGCTGTTCCTGTAATGGCACAGACTGTCTATAGCAACGGTCCCATCAACGGTAACACTGACGCGTGGGCCATCAACTTCGGCTCTATGGTCAGCGATACCTTCAACGTCACTGACAACAACACCACCATCACTGGCGCGAGCTTCGGCATGTGGCTGTTTCCGGGCGACACCCTGACCTCGGCACAGCTATCTATCACCTCACGCCCGTTCGGCGGCACCAGCTACTTCGATGAGACGGTAAACTTCGCCCAGGGCAGCTGCATTGGCAACATGTACGGTTACGACATTTGCACCGAGAACACAAGTTTTAGTGGTCCAGCTCTTAACATCGGCACCTACTGGCTGACTCTGCAGAACGCTACGACAGCGGAAGGTGAACCGGTTTACTGGGATGAGAACTCTGGACCATCTCAAGCCTTTCATTGCTGCGATGCGATGCAACCCGGGACGAATGCTGTCGGCACGCTTCCTTCGGAATCGTTCACGGTTCTGGGTAACAGCACGACCACCTCGACTCCAGAGCCCAATGACCCGGCGTTATTTCTTTCGGGGTTTGTTGGTTTAGCTGCTGTACTGCGGCGCAAGCTGTTCTAAGTTAAGCGTAGGGGAGTGCGGTCGGCCTTCAAATTGAAGAATTGGTCGGGACGGGCAGATTTGAACTGCCGACCCCTCGCACCCCAAGCGAGTGCTCTACCAGGCTGAGCCACGTCCCGACTGAGTGAGCAATCCGATCCGTGCGGACCGGCGAGGTTTCGAG
>Ga0181532_10000895_pt1 | contig 29792 bp, 35 predicted proteins | sample PEATcosm2014_Bin_33_FD_119768 | JGI IMG/M metagenome (GOLD analysis project Ga0181532, IMG submission 119768) | Peatland microbial communities from MTU Mesocosm Facility, Houghton, MI, USA - PEATcosm2014_Bin11_30_metaG | ecosystem: Environmental > Terrestrial > Soil > Wetlands > Peat | place...
CTGCTCCTCCATTGTCTTGCGCTCTTCCCATGGCTGGAGCGTCACCCAGAAGAACGCGTTGTAGCTGGTGCGGGTGAGGCTAAGGAGACTGAATCCCATAACCGTGCTCGTGTACTTGACCCCAGGCGTGGATTTCAGGACAGCTTCCACCTCGCGGGCTGCGTCGGACGTCGCCTGAAGCGACGACGCTTCGGGCAGCTGCATCTGGATGTACAGGTATCCCTGGTCCTCGTCGGGCAGGAAGCTGGAGGGCAGCACTTTCCCGCAGAAGACGGCGATCGCCGCAAACGCCGCTACTGCTACCAGAGCAACCGCGCCCTTCCGAATCAATCCGTGGCACGCCCGCACATACAGATTGGTCCCACTATCAAACTTGCCGTTGAACCAGGCGAAGAACTTCGCCAGCGGACCATGAGTCTTTTTCTTGGGCCGGAGAAACAACGCTCCGAGCGCCGGGCTCAAGGTGAGGGCGTTGAAGGCTGAAATGATGACGGAGATCGCGATCGTCAATGCGAATTGCTGATAGAGCCGCCCTGTAATACCCGGAATGAAGACCGTGGGCACGAACACCGCGGACAATACCAGGGCTATACCAATCACCGGGCCACTCAGCTCCTGCATTGCCTTGCGAGCCGCTTCTTGCGGGGTCAGGCCTTCTTCGATGTGGTGCTGTATGCCTTCGACTACGACGATGGCGTCGTCCACCACCAGGCCGATTGCCAGCACCAATCCAAACAACGACAGGGTATTCACTGAGAAACCGAATAACGGAAACACGGCGAAGGTAGCGATTAGCGAGACCGGCACTGCGAACATGGGAATGATCGTCGCCCGCCAGTCTTGCAGGAAGATGTAGACGACGATGATTACCAGGACGAAAGCTTCCAGGAGAGTTTGCACGATCTCGTGCATGCCTGCCCTAACTGCGTCGGTCGTGTCCAACGTCACGGCGTAGTCCACGTCCGCCGGGAAGCTCTCTTTCATTTTCGCCATCAGCTTCCGAATGGCTTTTGCAGATTCCACTGCGTTGGAACCGGGCAGCTGGTAGACGCCAACAATCGCGGCTGGCTGGCCGTTCAGTCGCGTGAGCCAGGTGTAATCTTGTGACCCCAGCTCGACACGAGCCACGTCCTTCACCCGCACCACGCCGCCATCGGCATTTTCACGCACAACGATGTCGCCGAACTCCTCCGGCGTCCTCAGCCGGCCTTGCGCTCGTACCGCATAGGTGAACTTCTGGCCGTCGGCGGCTGGCTCACCGCCCACCTGACCGGCGGGATTCACCGTGTTCTGCGATTGCACAGCATTGGCAACCTCGTTCACCGTAATGCCCAACTTCGCGAGCTGATCGGGTTTCACCCACAGGCGCATCGCATATTCGCCGATGCCGTAAATCTGGACCTGTCCTACTCCGTAGGACCGCGCAATCGGGTCCTTGATATTGATATAGCCGTAATTCGAGAGGAACTTCGCGTCGTGGGTGCCCTTTGGCGAATACAACGCAATCAGCATCATCGGGGAGGTCAGGGACTTCTTTACATCAATGCCGATCTCGTTCACTTCCGTCGGAAGCTGGCCAATAGCCAGTGCCTGGCGTGACTGGGTGAGGATGAGATCCATGTTCGGATCGGTCTTGAGATCAAAATCGACCAGCAGCGTTGAACTTGAGTTGTTGGTCGAGTTCAGCGAGTACATGTAATCCATGTTGTCCACGCCATTGATCTGCTGCTCGATCGGCGTGGCTACGGCCTTCTCCATGGTCTCGGCGTCAGCACCCGGGTAAAGCGCCTGCACGCGTATCTCGGGAGGAGCGATGTCCGGAAACTGGGCGACCGGCAGGCTGACGATGGTGATCGCGCCGATGATCACCATGAGGATCGAAATAACGATGGCGACAATGGGACGCCGTATGAAAAACTCAGACATGGCTACCGTGCCTCCGCCTCAACATTCACGCTTTTGGGAACCACTGGAGTTCCGTCCTTCACCTTGCTTACGCCTTCAACCACAACCTGGTCGCCCGACGTCAAGCCATCTCCGATGACCCACATCGTGCCTACTTTTTCGCCTGCCTTAACCGGGCGGATAATGGCCTTGTTGTCGGGGCCGAGAAGCGCGACCTCGTAGCCGCCCTGGATTTCCTTCACCGCGCTCTGCGGTACCAGCAGCGCGTTTTTCTTCATGCCCGTCTCGATCCGCACGCGCCCGTACTGGCCGGGGCGCAGGATGTTGCCGGGGTTCGGGAATGCAGCAATCAGGCGGATGGTGCCGGTGTTTATGTCGACCTGGCGATCGGCCAGCAGGATTTTTCCTTTGTGCGGATAGACTGTGCCGTCGGCCAGGATCAACTCCGGCGAGCTGTCGAACAAATCCATCTGTTGTCCGCTGGAGCTGAGTTTCTTGGCCCGCAGATACTCCTGTTCGCTGACGGGGAAGTACACCTTGATGGGATCGACTTGCGAAACCGAGGTGAGGTGGGAGTTGGGCCCGACCAGGTTGCCCATCTGGACTTCCGCAATGCCGGCGATACCATCCACCAGCGACGTAACCTTCGTCCAGCCGAGATCTAGTTCGGCACGTTCGACCGCCGCCTTGCTCGATGCGACTGCAGCCTCGGCCGCGAGCTTGGCCTGGATTTCGGTATCCAGCTGTGCCTTGGGAATAGCTTTTTGCGCTACCAGTGGGGTATCACGGTCTACGTCCAGAGCGCTCTTTGCCAGCAAGGCTTCTGCCTGGGCAAGTTCTCCCTTGGTACGGTCGAGAGTCGCCTGGAACGGCCGCGGGTCGATCTCGAACAACACTTGGCCCTTACGAACTACCGAACCTTCCTTATAGTCCTGGCGGATGATGTAACCCGAAACCTGGGGATGGATCTCAGCATTCACATATCCGTCCAGGGTTGCAACCCATTCGTTGTGGACAGGTACGTCGCGCTGAATCGGCTGCGCGACCTGCACCTCGGTGATGATCTGCGGAATTGCAGCGTGGCTCATCTTGCATCCGCTCATAGCCAAGCTCACGATCGCAAGCACAACAACCAGGAGGGCGACGTTACATGGCCTCCCGAAAAGAACATTGCGGTTTTGAAATTTGCCGTGAAATAACATCGACATTCCTTCCCTCATCAATCCGTACCTTGCGTTGCTAGCACGCCCCGAAAGCCTGGTTGGTTCATAATGGGTTTGTCGTGGAGGGCCAACTTCAGTCGTTTGCAGGTTGCCGCGGCATAGACTGCTCTGGCGACAAATCGCGCTCCCAGGCTGCTCAGCCAAGTCAGCACTTGCTCGCCGATCGCATCGACATAACTGACTTCGGTGAGATCGACGATCAGACCTTTAGGAACCGGTCCCCGTGAGAGCAGTGACTTCACCTCGTCAGCCCAATCGCCGACGAGCCTGCCTTCTATCTTCAGAATTGACCCATCCGCGAATCGATTAAGTTCTGCCCGAAACATTTACGTACCTCGCTCAACAACATTCTTGTTGTGCTTGCATATCTCAATACGCAAGCCGCCTACCAAAGCTATGTTGCTGACGACAAGTGGTTTGCCACAAATGCGCCACAGAGGCCTCGCCTTATGGAGGGCATTGACCATATGCGGGCAGCCGATGCGTCTAACCGGACCTGGAGCGCGGCAATGATCGACGAATTGGCCGGGAGGGTAGCTGGATGTTTCGAGACGCGGGCGCAATCGCCGAGGGTTGCGCCGCCGAGGGGTGTGGCTGGATCGCGAGCGGAAGCGGCGTGAGCGGGGCCCTGAAATCGTGGACCCAAGCTCGTTTTCGTTCGGTTTAGTAGCTCGCAGAATAAGCCAGCAACACACTGATCATGTCGCCAACCGCCAGCACCAGGCCAACGCCACACAACGCGAGGGCCGCCACAATGGTTCCTTCTTGGCTGTCCGCGCCGATTAGCATGCTAACTGGGTATAGCAACATCAGCAGATTGATTGTGCCCAATACTGTCCAAAATCGCGCTTTCGACTGATTCCTAGTCATAACTCATCCTTCCTCTAGCGTTACTTAGCTACCAGGAGTTGCAACTGCTGCTCTCCATCCTCAAACCGATGACCTTTAAAGGCGTATAGGGATTGTCGCTTTTGACGGCTGTGATGACGACCATCTGGTTCATGTGAGCAGCGAGATTGACACCATCACTCTTCAGTTCCCAGGACGTTACGGTATCTGCCTGATGCAAGCTGTATTCGTGCGCGCCAGAGCCCTGTCCGAGGCATCCGCTCAAGACGACGAATCGTTGCTTCTGTCGCCGAGGAGCTCCGATCTGGATCAAAGGGCTGCGGCGTGCGACTGATGTCTTGTGCCCGGCCCATTGCAGATAGGCCGACGATCATCGCGGCCGCAAGGATTAAGAACTGAAATGATCTCTTCATGATGTAGTCCTCCGCAGATTCGGTAGTCCTATTTCGTTAATTCATTCATGCAATAACGGTGCGTTTCCGGGAGCTCCAATGCTCAGACGGCCCGAGTCGGCACTGCCCTGGGTTGTTGTCAGCAGGCAAGGTTACGGATTCCTGGTGTGATTCAGCAATGCGCTGCAGAACTGCATTCGTCGTGTCCTCAAATCGAGTCTTCGCCACGTGAAACTTCCGTGCTGCTTTTGCAGCCGCTTGGCATAGAGCGAAGCGATTTCCCAGCATTTGTCGCGCCTCAAACACCAACTCAGATCTCATCTTGATGTCTCCTTGGCGGGGAACCGCGCTCAGAGCTCGGCCCCGGCCAGTTCGCGTGGGTGGACGATGCAACGCCCCACGCTCACACAATTTGAGGAATTGCACATCAGAGGCCAGACTCAAGAGCCGGTAAAGCGTCTGGATTCCGCATGTGAGAGATCTTTGCGCCATCCATTCGCGCCCATATTTGGGCTCCGCCCTTTGTGGGGCAGTTAAACCGGGGATCTGGCGCCGCAAGTCGCTGGGATCAGGGGACCTCTTCACTGGCAAGCGGTGTGCACACTGTTTCAGCGGAACTCAGCAATCCTGCATTGGGCCTTGCAGACTGCTGATCTCCGTCAACGGCGGAGGTCTTGCGGTAGCCAAGTGCGGAATGGGGTGGACATCGATACTGGTTAGGGACGGCGGCCGATTGGCCCATGCTTTGCTCTAGTATTCGTTGCTCGGTTCAACTGGTCGAAGCGCGGTTAGGTGCCAGTGAGATGTGGTGCTTCGGAGGTGAGTTATGAGGCGTGCTCTCTTTGACCTGATTTTTGGCTGTCGGCACCGGCGTTGTTCCTGGCCACTGACGGTGCGGAAGCCCAGAAAACGAACCTATGTGGCGTGTCTGAGTTGCGGGGCCGAATTCGACTATGACTTGCAGAGGATGCAGATTTGCCGTCCTGCAACTGTGAAACTCAGACCAAAAGCTCAGCAGGAATATGCGAGTCAGTGTATGCAAGCGCCTATTCTTCACCAAAGGTAGGTGGTTCAAGGTGTACGCATTAGCCGTCGGAGGGGAACGAGAGAGCGATCATTGCGATGCAAGTGCTGTGACATCCTCCCGCGCGAATGGCATTCGCCAGGCCTCTTGGCTCCCATCTGTCGCGCACACAGCACAGCATCACGCCCTCCGACGGCTTGCTGAAGGATAGCAAGCTACCGGCCTCGCGTTCTGCCTGTCCCTTCAACAGCCCACATTTCAACATTGCCCGCGACGTGGCGCGGCAGCGTAAGCTCTTTGGGTGCTGGCTTTCCGGCGATCGACGAAATACTTGCTTGGTGGCTGGCGGCCACTTGTGCTTCTACAGCACTGGACAGGCTTTCGCCTTCCAAATTTCGGTTGCGTATTCCGAGATAGTTCGATCGCTGGAGAACTTGCCCGAGCTGGCAACGTTGAGAATCGCCTTGCGCGACCAGGCTTCGGGATCGGTATATAGGGCGCCGAGCCGCTCCTGGGCCTGAACGTACGAAGTCAGGTCCGCCAGATGCATGTAGTGGTCGCCTGTGAGTAGCGTCTCCCGGAGTGGATCGAAAATACCGGGCTCGTACCGGTTGAAGTAGCCCGAGAAGATAAGGTCGAGCGCGGCACGGGTTTCCGGCTCGTTGTCGTGATGCCACTGAGGGTTATACGAACCGCGGCTGTTCTGTACCTGCTCGACTGTCAGGCCAAAGAGGAACATGTTGTCTTCGCCCGCTTCCTCGGCCATCTCGATGGTCGCGCCGTCGCGCGTTCCCACCGTCAATGCACCGTTCATCATGAACTTCATGTTGCTGGTGCCGCTCGCTTCATAGCCCGCGGTAGAGATCTGGTTGGAGACATCACTGGCGGGAATGAGCCGTTCGGCAAGCGACACGTTGTACTCGGGCAGGAAGACCACGTTCAGACGGCCGCGAACCTTTGGATCGTTGTCGATGACGTTGCCCAGATTGTTAATGAACTTAATGATGACTTTCGCCAGGTGATAAGCCGGCGCGGCTTTTCCCGCGAACAGGAACGTGCGCGGCGCCATCTCCAAATTCGGGTTCTGTAGAATGCGGTTGTAGATCACCACGATTCGCAATGCATTCAGCAACTGCCGCTTGTATTCATGGATTCGCTTTATCTGGCAATCGAAGATTGTGTTCGGATCCACTATCCTCCCCGACGTTGACCTGAGCCACTTTGCAAAGTCGACCTTGGCATCGTGTTTTGCGCATAGGAAACTGCTGCGAAAGCTCTTGTCTTCTGCGCTGCTTTTCAGCCTGGCAAGCTCCGTGAGATCGGTCGTCCACTTAGAGCCGATGGCAGCCGTGATAAGGCGGCTCAGCGCAGGGTTGGCCTCCAGCAGCCAGCGTCGCGGTGTCACGCCGTTGGTCTTGTTGTTGAACCGCTCGGGAAACATCTCGGCGAGATCTTTGACCACGGTTTTGCGCAGCAGCTCCGAATGCACCTTTGCGACTCCGTTCGTACTGTGCGAGCCGGCAATGGCCAGGTTCGCCATCCGTATCTGCCTTTGCGGCGTCTCCTCAACCAGGCTCACGCGCTCAACCCGGCCCTCATCGCCAGGGTATCGCTTCCGAACCTCGTCCAGCAGGCGACGGTTGATCTCGTAAACGATTTCAAGCTGGCGCGGAACCAGCATCTCAAACCATTCGACTGGCCATTTCTCGAGAGCTTCGGGGAGCAAAGTGTGATTCGTATACGCCAGGGTATTCTTGGTCAGCTCCCAGGCTTCGTCCCATCCCAGGCGTGCATTGTCCAGCAGAATCCGCATCAGCTCGGCAACCGCGATTGAAGGATGCGTGTCATTCAGTTGGATGGCTACTTTCTCCGGCAACTGACTCCAGTCGTTACCATTTCGTTGGAACCTTCTTACAAGATCGGCCAGCGAGCAGGCGACAAGGAAGTACTCCTGCACGAAGCGCAGTGCCTTGCCGGCAGTGGTGGAATCGTTAGGATAGAGAACGCGGGTCAGAGATTCCGCTGCCAGAGTTCCGGCGAGTGCGCCGACGAAGTCACCCTCACCGAATTCCCGGAAGTCGAAATAGTCGGGAGCGGCAGCGGCCCAGAGCCGCAGAGTATTGATGGTCTTCCCGCCGTAGCCAACGACGGGCCGGTCGAACGGGATTCCGATGAGGCTCGATGGCCGTCCGGGAATCGGCTCCAGGGTTTCGCCTTTTAACCCAAACGAACAGTTCAGTTTGACTTCTACCGACTCGACCGGACGAGCCACTTCCCACGGGTCTTCGTTACGTAGCCAGTTGTCGGGATTCTCCTGCTGCCATCCGTTTGCGAACGACTGCTTGAAGATCCCGTATTCATAGCGGAGGCCATAGCCCGTGGTAGGCAGTTGCAATGTTGCCATGGAGTCGAGGAAGCAAGCCGCAAGGCGTCCTAGACCGCCGTTGCCCAGTCCGGCATCCAGCTCCTGCTCCACGACGTCCAGCCAATCGATTCCTCTCTCTTGCACAGCCGACTGTACGAAAGGGTCGAGCAGCAGATTTGTGATGTTGTTGGCCAGCGAGCGTCCGATGAGAAACTCCATGGACAGGTAGTAAACGCGCTTGGGATTCTGGTTGACATAGGTCTGCTTTGTAAGCACCCATCGTTGCGCGAGAACGTCTCGGATGGAGCGGGCCAAGGCCTCGAACCGCTCTCTTGAGCGCGCTTGCCTAGGATCAATCACCCGGTCGAAGACCAGATGGCGCTCGAACAGGGCATCGTCGCCCCCAGTAAACGGGATGGGTCCGCAGCCATACTGATGGAGAAGTTGGGCGAAGTCCGAACTCGGTTCGCCAGACGAATCGTTGGAAGAGACTCGATGGGTAGCGGTCTCGGCTGTCATACTCTTTGGTAACCTCTTTCTTCACGCTTGGCTGGTTTGGTGTTTCGCCCACACATCTGGCTGCTGCCAGCATCCGGTTGTGCAGAGCGGAACTGCCGCTGTAGTAATTGTCAGCGAGAGACTGCATGTGCACGCTGCTCGCCCACACTACCGAAGAACAATAGGTATCTCTGCCCGATTAGCGCCGGCTGGCACGGGCCGGCTGGATTCGGAGACGAGCACCCGCCTGCCAAACGGTCCCCAACCGCCATACAAATAGTGGTTAGCATCCCGCACTTCGAAAACGAGCTGCGATTCGCCTTCATTGGCCGGCACATCATCTACCGGCAGAGTGTACACATCGTGGGCCCACTTGCCGTCCGTGCTGCGGAAGTACAAATAGGATGTTGATTCCAGGTGTACGATCACGTAATCACCGGCCGGGAGGCGATCCCCTCCAAGCCAGAACTCGAACGGGATCATGGCGTGCGCCGTTTTCTTGGATTGTGCAGGCGCGCCACTGATGGCCATCACTAGCATTAGCGCTTTAAGAAACAGGAACGACAACTTTTTCTGCTGCATTGGTCTACCCTCGCCCAAATACGGTCACTCGTGGCATACATCTCCATGACAAACTAACGTTTCTATCTCATCCTCTATTAGCATGAGCATTTCAGGTTCCATTAGCTTTCGCGGGTAACCATTCGGGAACGAAACGGGTGCCCCTGTATCACCAGCCTATGGACTTGCGGTTTCATTATTCCGCAATCGAGAGGTTCGTAATTGAGGCCCCCTGGCTGCCCCTATCAGGGCATTCCAAACCGCCGTGGGTGCGGAATAGTCAATGGCTTAACCCAGATCGAAGTGGCACGCCAGCTGCAAAGGCATTGTTGGGCTATTCCAGCGTTTAGAGCAGCTGCCCGGTTCACTGTCCAGTAGAAGGAGTCCTCCGGAGAAATGTTCTTGCTTTATCGAATTGGCGCACCAGTTCTTCTCGTCTTGTTCACGCTGTCCTTGCAGTGCGTAGGAGTCGCTGGGCTTATAACTTGGTTGCGAAGCGTCATGGCGAGCGACATAGGCGAGCCTCCGATCTTTACGTCTGCTGTCCTGGTGATGCGAACCACAGTAGGTGTCATCGTTCTGCAGGGACTTATCATTCTGCTTTGGGCAAGCTGCTATCGTTTGCTTTGCTTCTCGACGTGGGAATCTGCCTTCTACTTCTCAGCAAGCAGCTATTCGACGGTCGGCTATGGCGATGTTGTCTTACCGGCGCAGTGGCGCCTCTTAGGCCCGCTCGAGAGCATGGTCGGCGTGCTTATGTGTGGAATATCAGTGAGCCTTCTGTTCGCGCTGGTCACTCGTCTCGTAGACAGCGAGGTGCGATCTCGGCCACTCAGGCAATCTTAGCTCAAGCTGGCGTCGGACCCTATCAGTCGATCGAGCGAGCTCATTACAAACTGAGTGATGCTTGTTCAGTCGTCGATTCGAATACGAGCACGCGCTGATTCGACGAATCGATGCTCCAAGGAAGTTGCCACGCCCCCTCTATCCCCGTCCTGAAAGAGCACCAGGAAGATGGGGTTTTCTGCCCGTCAAAAGGGTCGGACCGAACTCCTTTATTTGCCAATAACAATGTTGGCTAGCTTGGAGATGCTGCCGATATTCGGCATCAGCCCACAGAAGGGCTTTCCGTTGACATACGGTGCAATCTCCAAATGGGCAGCAGGTAGAGTGGGAACGCATCATGCCAACTAGAACGGGTGAAGCTATACGGCTGACAGTTCGAATGACAGCAGTAGATCGTATCGTCTGGGGGCAGTCAGGCAAGTTGAGAGACGATCGTATGGACATCCGTTGCGCCACGAAAACCGGCACTCGAGGGCGTCACATGCGCCGGTTCTGGTCAAGGCGCAAGTACGTTGTGTCGTTTATCGTTACGTGATGTTGCAATAGACTGCACGTAATGAAATTCACGCCAGCATGCATCATCTGCTTCCACATCTCGTAGGCGAGACCCTCGCGATTCAGAAATGCGAGAGCTTGTTCCCGGGTGACGGGGCAGCCTTGTTCACTGGCCAGTCTCATCACGAGAGAAAGTGTGATTTCCGCGTTGACTTTGTCCCTATTCCTCTTTTCAGTCATTGGGTTTGCTCCCTCGTGTGAGGGCGTCACGAGCCGCCCATAACATGTTCCACTATTGCTGATACTGTGCTTTTGTGATGCCGAGACGGCGCATCTTGTTCTGCAGAGTCGTACGCTTCAATCCGAGCCGTTCGGCGGCTCCTCCGTTTCCTGCTACCCGTCCGGAGGCAGATCGCATTGCTTCAATGATGACCTTTCGCTCGGCGTCCTGGAAGCTACCGGCCGGGACAGAAATGCTGGGGGAGTAAGAACCCTGGAGTGCGGCTATTGGAACCTCTAATTTGTCACCTCGCGAAAGTATCACTGCCCGCTCTAGCAGGTTCGCCAGCTCCCTCACATTGCCGTTCCAGGGGCAATTCACCAATGTCTGCATCATTCGCTCCGGGATCGACCTAATATGTTTCCCCATTCTTCGTGACAGCTTGGCGACGAAATACTTCACCAGCAGCGGAATGTCCTCCCTACGGTCGCGAAGAGGTGGGATCTCAATCGGGAAGACATTGAATCGGTAGAAAAGGTCCTCGCGGAACTTGTCCTCCCGAATCATCGCGGGAAGGTCGCGATGGGTCGCCGCGATGATCCGCACGTTGACCTGGATCGTCCTGGCGCTGCCCAGTCGTTCAAACTCCTGTTCCTGCACCGCGCGCAACAATTTCGGCTGAAGTTCGAGGCTGATATCGCCGATCTCATCCAGAAACAGCGAGCCCCCGTCAGCGAGTTCGAATCTGCCCTTTTTCTGGATGAGGGCCCCGGTAAACGCTCCCTTCTCGTGCCCGAACATTTCGCTTTCCAGCAATCCCGAGGGAATAGCGGCGCAGTTCATGCGCACGAATGTGCGGCCTCGCCGGCAACTTAGGTTGTGAATGGCATTTGCAACCAGTTCCTTCCCCGTGCCAGTCTCCCCATGCAGCAGAACGGTTGCATCCGTAGGCGCAACGATGGCGACTTGCTCCAGCACCTTCTGAAGGGCTGGGCTCTTTCCGATGATGCCTTCGAAGCAGTAGTCGCTCATGTCTGATTCCGGGGAAAGCTGCTGGTCTTCGATGCCCATGATCTCGGGAAAGCTGGGTATTGCAAGCTCTCCGGGATCTGCGAAAGCTATACCTGCGTGGCTCATATCATTCTCCTACCTATCTAGCGGAACGAATACCTGGTGAATGAATAGCGTGGATCTCAGCAAGCAGCTGGAAGCTGTCTGTGCTGACTGTGCGCTCCAGTGCCAGCAGCGATGCTATGTACTCTGCTTTCTGCTGTGAACAGTGCAGTCTTTGCTGGAGCCTCTTTGCTGTGGCGCAGACCCTATCCAGTTCCATGGGACCTCCTCACAGCCTCACGCCCAGAGCGTGCGCGGACATACGGTCATAGTTGTTGGTGGTTAGCAACTCGAATGCTTCTAAGGCAATGTCCTCTTCCAGGACATCGATCCTCTTGGCAAGTTCGAAACAATGCTGAGCGGAATCCTGAAAACTTTCTATCTCAAGCATGGTGTCTCCTTCCCGGAACCTCTACGATCGTGTTCAATGCTTCGGCTGAACTTGCTACTGTGAGCCTGTTGTTCCTGTTGATGAGTGCATTATGGATCGGCATGCGATTGCGCACAGCCCCACATGGAGACAAATCGCGGACTCTTCGGAGGTGATTAGCAACCTCTTCTGAGCCAGGAAATTTTAGCTTTTCGGAGTTGTACGAATCGGCTAGAACTTACTTTTTCGAGGTGGGGCTTCGACGCGCTTCCACCCGAAAAGGCGGGCATCGATCGACCAGAGACCGGGTCCTAACATGGCGAGAGCAGCACTGACAGCTCCCAATAACAGCCAAAGCAATCTGTCTCCGGGTAGCGTCAGAATCTTCCACGCTTCAACGAGGGCCACCAACGTTCCTATGATGGGCGTCCATAAACCCAGTATCAGCAAAATCCCCAATCCTAAGAGAATTGCGGAGGTTATCGTGATGTTTAGCGGAGGGTCGCGCCACAGCCACAGGCCGCCGCGCACAACCAATACTGAGCCGACAACCAGGCGCATGAGCAGCAGACCTGTGCCCGGCCAGCCGCCAGCGAATGTGGAGTATAAACGACGCAACACGCACCCTTTCTTACGAACCAGAATGCCATAGTATCGACGCTCCTCAATACCCCAAAAAGAGTCGTAAGCATCACTCTTTCGAGTTTGGGATGCGGGAGGGCGAAGGGGTTGGCTGGTGCGCCTACAGCTCGATGATCCCTCTCTTGAGGCCGATCATGGCGGCGTGCGTTCGATCATTGGCGCCAAGCTTAGAGAGAATGCTCTTGACGCGGCTCTTGACGGTTTCCTCGGTGATCGAAAGTTGATCCGCAATTTGCTTGTTGGCATTGCCAGCCGCGATCAAGCGCAGTACGGAAATTTCTGCTGGCGTCAGGGCGTCATCCGTCGCATGTTCGGCGATTTCATATGACGCCTCCGGAGAAAGGGCCTTCCTTCCCGCGTGGACGGCACGGATTGTCTCCATCAATTCCTTGTGCAACGTGTTCTTGAGCAGGTACGCCTGAGCGCCCGCCTTGAGCGCTCGGCGAATTTGCATATCGCCGGCGTAGGTCGTCAGCACGATAATCTTTGCATGGGGGAATTCATTGCGAATGGCGAGGAGCGCGTCGAGCCCGTTCATTTCCGGCATTTGCAAGTCCATTAGCGTGACATCGGGCTGATGCTTCCGGAATTCCTGGATAGCCTCGCGACCGTTGGATGCTTCACCTACTAAAGCCATGTCCGGCTGAACGCCAATCAGACCGGCGATGCCTTGCCGCACGAGGGGATGATCGTCGACCGCGAGAATTCGAATTGGCGAGGGGCCGGCGCTCATGGGTGGTCTCCTGGTTTAACCTTTTGCCTTGGCGGTAAAGGCCTGCGACCACCACGAAGCCTTCCGACCTGTTGTGTAGGCGATGCTTGCAGGAATGCGCAGCTCCACTTCTGTACCTGCATCGACTTCGCTCCACACTGTCAGCTTAGCTCCCATAAGTTTGGCGCGTTCCCTCATGCCAGGCAAGCCGTAGTGTCCCTCACTGCCTTGGGCCGCAAGAACCGCGGGGTCGATGCCTTTCCCGTCGTCGCGTACACGCAACCGGAACTGCTCATTGTCATAACGAATTTCAACCTCGACCTGCCGTGCCTGGGCGTGCCGAAAGGCGTTGCGCAGCACCTCCGCGGCAATCTTGTAGGTTTCGTCACGAAGGATGGGGTGCAGATTCCGCGTTTCGCCCTCAACTGCCACACGGAATCCAGGTCGGGGGTTGCTTGAATCAGTTGCCAGCTCTTCTCCGAGAGTGCTTATGGCCAGCGCGAGATCATTCCCTTGTATTGTGGAGTCGCGTAATCCCTGAACCGCGTCCCGGCCTTCCGTGACGGCCTCAGCAGCCTGCTCGATCGCGCTTCCTAACTTTTCTTTGGCTTCGACAGGTCGCTCTGGCAACAACTGGAAAGCAGTTTGGAAGCGGAGCAGCACACCCTGAAAGCTTTGAAGCAGAGTGTCGTGAAGCTCTCGTGCGATGCGTGTGCGCTCACCGACTCGCGCATCTAGCGTCACCTCAAATTCATGACGCAACTGCCGGACACGCCACCAGTAGGCCGTCCACAGTAGCGCCAGAAAAGCGGTCGCGCAGAGGGCGCGGAACCAATTCGTTTGGTAGAAGGCAGGAGCGACAGAGAAATACAGCTTGGCGGCGTTATCGTTCCAGAGGCCGTCGCTGTTGGATGCGATCACGCGAAACGAATACTTCCCGGGAGGCAAATCCGTATAGAACGCCTGCCGGCGTGTGCCGGACTCGTGCCAGTCGCGGTCGTAACCATCGAGCCGATAACGAAACTTCACTCGTTGTGGAATCGTGAACGTCGGTGAAGTGTAATCAATCTGCACGTCGCGCGGGCGCGGCGCGACTTTAAGGTTGGCGGTTGCTGCGAATTCCTTTCGGTCAACGGTGACCGATTCGATGTAAGTCTGCGCCGCCGGAGCTGCTGGCGAGAGCCGGGACGGGTCAATCACCTGTACCACAATTCCACTGGCAAACCATATGCGCCCGTCCGGAGAGGTCGCGGCCAAGCTGAACGAACCATTGTTGGGTTGAGCCCCGTCCCACTGACCGCAAAGGCGGGTCGGCACGACCGCATCCGGGTTGGCCCACCAGCGCTGGAGCTCGGAATCTGCTAGCTCGACCACCCCGCAACGTGTGTAGAGCCACCAGCGTTTCTCTTTATCCTCAATGAAAGTGATGACGTTGTCACAGGGCAGACCGTTCTTCGTCGTCATCCGCTGCACTTTACCCGCGCGCCATCCGACCAGCCCATGCTCCGAGCTGGCGAGGACAGAGCCGTCGGGCTCAGGGATAATTTGGAACGTAATCGGATAGCCTCCTGGATCTAGCGGAAACTTCGTTTCCACAACGCCGTTGCGGAACAGCGCTATGTCTCCCTTTGTAGTTCCTAGCCAGATTCCACCACCATGCGGATCCGCAGCGACATGTCCCGGCGGAAATTGCGGCTCAGGGAACACTTCCCGGATCTGGAAATCGCGGATACGAATAAGCTTTCGCGGATGGCCTTTACACGCCGCCCAAATATTCCCATCCACGTCCTCGGTCATTCCAACTACCATTCCCAGGGGCTGGTGATTCGGTTCGGGTAGGCGACGGAAATGTCCGTTGTTGAACAGATACAGGCCGTCGTCCACTCCCACCCACATGTTCCCGGCGTGGTCTTCCAGCATGGAGGTCACTTGGTATCCCGGAAGACCCTTACCAGCGCGAATCGATGAAACGGTTCCGTTAACAATGTGATCCAGTGATCCGGCATTTGCTACCCACACGGTCCCGTCTCTGCTGGCCAGAATGCCCGCAGCCAAATCTTTCCCCAACCCTTCCGATGGAGAGAATGTGGCGACGGCAGGATCGCGGAAGCTGTCGATTCCACTCGTAGTTCCGGCCCAGACGATCCCTTCCCGGTCTTCGAAAAGAGCCCATACGGAATCGCCAGACAAACCATTCGTATGGTCGTAGTGCTCCACCGCATTTCCATGGATACGAAAGAGGCCTTTTCCTACGGTGCCGACCCAAAGATTGCCGTCACGGTCGAACATCAGTGTTCCGAAATCGAGGCTGCTGCCATCGAACGTGGGGGTCACAAACGGTTTCGCAGCACCGTCCTTGAATTGTTCAAGTCCATGACCTCCCGATATGCCCAGCCATAGGGATCCATCGGGACCACGCGCCAGGCTCTGAATCGCCTCGCTCCGGAACATCTCCGAGCTGCCACGGTGCCAATGGACAAGTGCCGTCTGCCCTCCCAGCCAAAAGCCGCCCTCCCCGTCAGCCAGTAACGATTCGATGTCAGAAATTGGTATTCCATCGGCCTTGCCGAAACATTGGAATGCGCGGTCGGTAACATGGCAAAGGGGCGCGTCGGGGGCGCGGCTTCGCACCATCCACAAAGAGCCGTCCGGATCCTCGCTGACGGTTTGGAACATTGTCCCTGCCAACAGAAAGTGAGAAGTGACAATCCCATTTTTCAGGTGAACCAGCTCGGGGTGCCCGATTACCCAGAGCCCACCTAGGTGGTCAGCAAAGACATTGCTCGCTTCACTGAATGGAATACCGCCAGGTAAATGCCATGGCACAAATCGAACGCCGTCGAATCTGTAGATATCGCCCGGAAGAGACACGAACCACAGAAAACCGTCCGAGGTTTGCTTAATCTCGTGCATCCCCGTCGGCAGAGACCCATCTTGTGTTCGCCAAGACGTGTGCATGTACTGAGTGATGTGTTTGTTCGGATCGAGGGCGTGAATTGTGCCTGCCAATAACAATACGCAGGCGACACAGCAGCCCATCGTGCCCGCAATCGCGCCGCGGACCGCGTTCAAACGAAGCAGAAATGGTCGCGGACGAGCTAGGTTTCCCATGTTCGTAGCCGAACAGCGTCAGACAGTATGGTCCCGTTGAATTGCTACGCTGGTTATTTGCCGCTAATGTATCACTCCCATTGCCGCTTGTCAGTGATTCCCCCGTTTCGGGGCACCGCAAGGTCGCCCCGATCGCCGACTTCATGAAGGGGACGAGAGAAGCCTGCTTTGCCATGGTCGGCATCGCACCGCTCGGAAGCTTAGCAACCGGGCAAAGTCAGAACGAGACCGTCTCCATTAAGCTGAGTGAGCCGTCTGTGATTCGTGCCAGCTCCTGCACATCCACGAAGTCACGCCCTTGGAATCGCATGACATTCGTTTTTTCGGAGTAGCCTTGGACGGTCAAGACTTTTTTCGGGCTTTGTGTTTGCGCCGCTGTCATGGCGGTTAACATTAGTGCCAGACAACAAATAAAAGGCATGGGTTTCGACACGCACGCCATGGGCGCCTCCTTTGAGCAGTCTGATCGAGGCTGACAGGGCCTCGCCGCAGCTCTTGTACTTAGTTCTGCTGCCCAACATTCTGCGACTCGGTACTCTGTGGCTCGGGCTTCTGTTGTTGGGCGTTCTGCGGACGCCAGAGTGGAGGAAGCGAAGACTCTACTTGCATCCCCATCAGCAAGTCGATGCGATGGTCCAACTGAAAGAACTTTGCCACCGTGGTCGCCGGCAGTACCCTGCTGAACTCCTTGGCATATTTCTTCTTTAAGGCAATCTCGCGAGAGTCGTACTCCATCATTCGCTCGGTCATCGACTTTGCATCGGTGTCGGTGATAGTCGAGTATTTTTCGGCGTATTCCTTTACGACGGCTGCCCTGCCGTCGTCCACGACGGATCGCTCGTACTCGTATTTCCGGTAGATCGGCCAGAATGCCGCAGCATCCGTGTCGCTGAGCTGCATCGTGGCGGTGATGATCTCGTTCCTCTGCGATCTCATGTCAGCTCTTGCCAACTCAATGGCCGAGCCAAGACTGGTCGCCTGGATCTGCGCGCGGCACAAGGGCGAAGTCGCGAGCAGCGCGACCGTGACGGCGAGCATTTTGGATTTGCCAAACAGTTCACGAAGTCTAACGCCACTTGCATGGCCCAGCACCGTGATGCGGTTTAAGGAATTCATTCGGCCTCCTCAACGATTCAAGAGACATATAGGGCACGTCGCCTGCCGAACGCGCGTACGCTCAACTTAGTCATCCAGTTTGGGTTAGGGGAAGGCTCGTGAGAAGCCCAGGCGGAGGCTGCCCGCCCGCAGGCAGTCGGCAATATTAGGGCAGCTCTTAAGTCATTTCCGTAGTAAATACGGTAGTTAGCCAATACTCATCTATGGCCATCGGCTTGCATTATCTGTTCGCTGAGGCCACAAAGTGCTGAAACTCGCGACGATACTAGACGAAATCATGACGAAACATCGCGGTGCGACGGAAGACGACATCCGCAATGCTTTCGGCGATTATCACAGCGTGCTGCGTTGGTTGGCGGTCTTCCTAACGGGCGACCACAGTCCGGCCCAGGACTGTGTAGTCGATGCCTGTACCATCGCTGAAAGTCAAACTCCAGACTTTCACGAATGGCTTATACACTGGGGCGCCCGAGCCACCGTTCGATGCACTCTCCAGAGGGAGCACACCAAGATTGCAGAGCTTGCTCCCAAGTATGAGATAGGTGAACCGGCGCCGGAGCAGCCTCCTCTTTCAGTCAAGCAATTTCTTTGGCTGATTAACAACGCCGCGGAGATCCATGCTCGTCTGGACGTACTTTGTCGATTCGTGCTCGTCCTGCGCGGCATTGCAAAAGACTCCTACGACGAAGTCGCAACGCAGCTCGGGATCAGCCGCAGCGCCGTTGAACAAGCATATTGCGTTGCGTTCGACTCCCTCGCAATGGTCGCCAAATTGGACCTATGCAGTGCAGGCCTGCCGACATCCGATTTGAATAACGAAGATAGGACGGCTGGTTCGGCTGCCTAGCCGGTGCTGTCTGTGGCGACCTTCCATTTGTTGATCAGCGTAAGGTCTGCCATTCGACAACTATTTCCACGCTGAGAAATTTCCTCGCACAAGGAGATGATCGACCTGCGGCTCGGCAGGGCCGCATCTCCTCGCCCACACTGTGCTGCCCTTTCGCGGGCACTCTCGCGAACATTTCTCCAGTAATCATTCAAGACAATTGGCTCTAGAACCTACATTTGCCGCTAATTAACAGTTGGCAACACGAATGCACTATGGCGAGTGTGGACAAAACGCGATGAAGAAACTCGGACAGTTAGCTAAGCCTTATCGGGTCGACAATGGCAAGCATTTCCGTCTCCGGGATTTCGATCCCGGCGATACGGGCACAATCAACTCTAAGCAAGACGCTGCGGTTGACTTGGAACGAGGCATTTACCAGCTACGTGATTTGCAGGACAAGCTCTACGCACAGCACCAGTGGGCTGTTCTTTTGATCTTCCAAGCCATGGACGCAGCCGGCAAGGACGGCACCATCAAGCATGTAATGTCGGGGGTGAATCCGGCGGGTTGCGAGGTGTATTCCTTCAAAGCGCCATCCGGGATAGAGTCGAACCACGACTACTTATGGCGCACGACTCTCCGCCTGCCTGAATGCGGTCGCATCGGGATCTTCAACCGCTCCTACTATGAAGAGGTGTTAGTCATGCGTGTGCATGAAGCCTTGCTAAAGGAACGGAAGATTCCACCATCGTTACTCGGGAAACATATCTGGAAAGAGCGCTTCCGGGACATCTGCGCTTTTGAGCACTACCTCAGCCACAACGGAGTGGTGATCCGCAAGTTCTTTCTGAATGTCTCCGAGACGGAGCAGGCCAAGCGATTCTCGGAACGGCTACAGCAGCCGGATAAGCATTGGAAGTTCTCCGCTGCCGACATCTGCGAACGCGAATACTGGAACGACTACATGGCCTCATACGAGGACATGGTTCGGAATACAGCCACTCCCTGGGCACCGTGGTACGTCGTGCCGGCCGATCACAAGTGGTTCACTCGTATCGTCGTCGCGGCAGCAATTGTGGACGCACTGCAAGGCTTGAAACTGTCCTATCCCAAAGTCGATCCGCAGAAACAGAAGCAGCTTCGAGAAGCGCGCCGGTTCCTGCAAAACGGGAGGCACTAGGGTGGGCGGAAACGTTTCTCAATTCCTGCCGCCGCCCGAGGCACTCAAAATCCTCATCGTGCTCGTATTGTCATTTCTGATTGGACTGGAACGAGAGGAGCATAAAGGGGACGGCGACTACTCCTTCGGCGGGGTACGAACATTTCCGCTTATCGGACTCGTGGGATACGCAGTGGCTCTGCTGTCAAAAGACCAGCTCCTGCCGCTCTCCATCGGTTTTGCCGTGGTGGGCGCATTTCTCCTGATGTCATATCGGCATAAGTTGTCTGGAGCTCAGACACACGCTGACTCTCCCGGTGTTACCACTGAAATCTCCGGCTTGACTACCTATGTGCTTGGCGCTCTGGTCTCCAACGGCTATTACTGGATCGCGGCAACCATCGCCGTCCTCAGCTTGTTCTTGTTGGAACTCAAGGGAGTGCTGGAAGGACTGTCGAAGCGGCTTGCGCCGCACGAGATCCTGACGTTTACGAAATTCTTGCTACTCACGGCCGTGGTCCTGCCGACAGTGCCCAACGCGCCATTCACTCAATTTAGGATCAACCCCTTCAAGACGTGGTTATTAGTCGTGGGGGTATGCGGGATTTCCTATGGAAGCTACGTGCTCCTCGGTCTCACCAGACAGAGGAACGGAGTGCTTCTGTCTGGACTACTAGGCGGTATCTATTCCTCTACCGCGACCACAGTTGCATTGGCCAAGAAGGCTTGCCAGGAACCGGCTCCATATCTGTTCTCTGGTGGGATCCTCATCGCTTCGGCAATGATGTACTTGCGGATGACGGCTCTCTTAATGCTCTTCAGTCGCACTCTCCTAAATATGCTGGCAGTGCCGCTTCTCGTGCTGGCCTGCGTGGCCGGTGTCACCGGATTGCTCTGGTCACGTCTTCAGCAACAGAGGCCCGATCAAGCAGGGGGCGAGGTTCAGCCGAGAAATCCGCTGGAATTGCGATCCGCGATTTTCTTTGCAATAGTTTTTCTTGCAGTTCTGGTTGTATCTCGCCTGGTAATGACCCACTTCGGCAGCACCGGAATATATGGTCTCGCAGGCCTTACCGGCCTTATCGATGTCGACGCTTTCATCCTAGGCATGACGCAGTCGGCCGGAGCGCTCACCTCAAGTTCTTTGGCCGCCAAAGGCATCTTGATTGCCATCGCCAGCAACAATTTCGCCAAGGGCTTATATGCCTACAGTTTCGCTGATCGAAAAACTGGTGTACAGAGCTTCACTCTGTTGACCGGTATGGCTGCACTAAGTCTCATTCCGCTGTGGCTGTTAAGCTGATGTATCCGTCGACGTCGTAATTGTCCGGACTCTCATCCGGAAGGATCAAAAGAGTCCCACTGATATTCACGCGCCCATCGGGCTGACCCGAGCGCAGTGTTCCCGTCCCAGCAACGGCGTTGTTCTGCTGCCAATAGCCTTCGGCACTGCCCACAGCTGGGCAGCCTGCCACCTCGTCCTATCGCGAATGCTAATGAGATCTCAACCATTTAAGCCTCACTCACGCTCGGCATGGGAATTGCTTTTACCAAATTGAGGGAAGTCCGAACAGGCAGAACGGAGTGGAGCACGATGTTGCCGGAACTAGGTCAATCTGTAAGGTCGCGGTCGAATGGCAAGATTAATCGCAGCCGATGTGCGAACACCTTGGCAGTTCTACAACCTATCGTATGCATACTGCTGGTCTTGAGCACCGGCTCAGCACTGGCCCAAGGCCGGCTAGCTCTTGCACCGGACCCTCACACCCCGGCGCCGACACTTGTCATCGGATTCATGGGCGGTTTTGTTCACAGCGACGATCTTCGGCATTCAGAAGCGCAACTCGCCCAGCGTCTTGATGAACTGGTGACCGCGTTCTGGTTGAGATGTTCGAAAACCGGCAAAGAACTCAGGCCCGCGAGTCGATCATCGATTGGGTTCGCCGGCTGGAAGCCGCCAGAATCACCAGTGAAGCGGTACCACAGCCTCGAATCATCCTGTTTGGTCACAGTTGCGGTGCATCGGCCGTGGTCTATCTCGCTCGTGAACTAGAACGCGAAGGTATCCCAGCTACCCTTACGATCCAAGTTGACAGCGTGAGAAAACACGGCGAGGACGACTCCGTTATCCCGGCCAATGTTGTCGAGGCGATTAACTTCTATCAACCCAACGGTATTCTGCACGGGCAGTCGAGAATCAAAGCCGCGGATCCGGCTCGCACCACAATCCTGGGCAACTATCGCCTTGCTTATGAAGCGTGAACCTGCTGCGTGTCATGCATACCCTTGGTACAACCGACTCTTGTTCAAAGGGCACACCGCTATTGAATGCGATCCCAAGGTTTGGTCACAGATTGAAACTCTAATTCAGAGCCGCTTGCCGCTTACCAACATGCCACGACCAATCGAGGTTGCCGCGCAATTCGAGAAGTGAGCCAGACTGTGCGGTGCAGGCTCGTGGTAGCTACCCCAATTCAGCGCCGAAATGGAGCCGCCTAGAATGTTGACCGAAGCGGTCGCGAATGCGTTTCCCGCCGCCGGGTGAAAGCGCCCTGGCGCAGCCTACCTTAACGCTCACATGGACATCATGACTGGCGAAGGGAACGGAGACGTACTCACGCCAGTGGCGCCGCAGTCTTTGGCGCGAACGCCGACGTCATCGCTGGCAATTTCCTGTGCGGTCTGTCATGTCCTCGCTGGCGTACCTCTTATCACGCCCGAGAAGCTGTCGAATCCATGATGAATTGGAGTCGGTCGTGGTCAGGACGTACGGTGGGGCTCGGACTCCCCTAAATCACGCGCGGGTCTTCTCCATGTCGGCTTCCGAGCGGCCGCGGCGATGCACGTTGAGGTCGGGCCATCGTTTTCTCCTTACCTCCAAGGTGAAAACTCAGGACGCAATCCTCCGGGAGGAATCGGGATGTCGCGATAATGGGGCAGAAGCGTCTGGTGGGGTCTCGTCGAGGTGCCGCGCCGCTCCCAGCAACCGGTTGAGCGAGTCAATGTCCTGCAATGTGATGTATTGGCCGAGGTCGCGCTCAAAAAGCACATCCAGAGCCCAAATTGCAGCCCGACACGCAATTTTTTCTCCAGTCGCGGCAATTTCATCAGGTAGACGCTCCGCCACAACACCCACCCACAACTCCCGAAAACTTAAGTCCGAAAATCTTGGCGACGCCCGTCCGGCGGCCGATCGCTGCAAGCTGCCCAGGCGCTTTGTACACGAAGGGAATCGTTCTTTCTCCCTTTAAGCGCGCGCAGATGTTCTTAGCTGCACGACGACCTTCCCGGAGCGCATGCTGAGCGGTCGGAGGGTAGGGCTGTTTTGACGTCGGATCGATGACTGCTGCGCAATCGCCTATCGCCCAAATGCCAGGGAACCGAGGAACTTCCAAAGTGGAATCAACAACGACGCGCCCCTTCTGCAATTCGAGTGGTGTGTCCTTCAAGGTCGGGTTTGGGGAAACGCCAGCAGCCCAGACCAGCATGGCGGCAGGGATTACCTCACCATCGCTGCAGTGCACTGCCCCTCCCGTGTACGAGATAACTCTGGTGTTCAGCTTTATCTCGACCTTGCGGCTGCTGAGTTTCTCCTGAGCATACCGGCCAAGTGCCTCACCCAGCTCAGGAAGAATTACTGCGCCGCCGTGGATCAAGACGACGCGCACTTTACGCGGATCAATCTGGCCGAAGTACGGGAGGATGTCCCGGGCGAGATCATTGATCGCACCAACGGTCTCCACACCTGCGAAACCGCCGCCCACCACAACAAAGGTGAGGATCCGTTTGCGCCGGTCTGGATCGGGTTCGACACTGGCGGATTCCAAAGCGGCGATCAACCCGGCGCGACATCCCCAAGCGTCTTTATGCCAATGGCATATTCGGCGCCCCCCGGAACGCCGGCGTAGTTCGTCTCCGACCCAAGAGCCAGTAAGAGATGATCAAACGGCAACTCTCGGGTAAGCACTCCGACGCCGTAGGAGATCGTCACCCGTCGAGACGCAACATCAATCGCCGTGGCCTCTCCTCTCAAGACGTTGACATGCCGAAGCAGCTTGCGAAGAGGATTGGCGATGTCGCCTGGCTCGAGGTCACCGGCTGCCACCTCGTGCAGCATGGGCGTAAAGAGACTGAAGTTGTCCCTGCTGAAAGGATGACCTCTATATCGCTTCGCTTGGCAACATTGCGATCCAGGTAGCGTGCCGCCTCGACGCCGCCGAATCCACCGCCCAGAATGACAATCTGTACTTTGCCGGTCTTCGCGCTCGCTTGGTCAATCATGTTGGCCTTCAATCTAAACCTCCAACCTGGTGACACGCTTCAATTATCCACTTGCTTCCGCCAGAAGGAACGAGAACCCAAGCTATCGCAGAACACCCTATAGGACACCGGAAGACTCCTCCGCCGTGCCTGCTGTGTTGATCTCGAGATCGCAACCAAGCACAACAGTCCCGTGGCCTTCCAGAAAAGGGATCGCACTCGCCGGCACAGTCCCAAAGTCAATCCTGAAGCGCCGGTGATACCAAGTAGTTTGGCAAGAATCATGTTCCCGGCCTCATAGGTACCGAAGTTTCCAGGATTCAACGCACCAACGACATTGATTAACTTCGTGAAAGCTTCAATCACCAGAGCTCCGAGAAGTCCGGCCCTTGCACCCATGAAGTGCAGCAGGAGATAAACCTCCAGGATGGCGATACTATGACATGCCAGGTTGAGAATCAGGCTTGCCCAAAAGGCCTTGGGGGCTTTCCTGTGAAAGCTGAGAAGATTGCTCTCGGCAGACTCGATGATTGACTGCTTGCCCTCCAGCCACTTTTTAAACCAAGGCAGACGCGCAATGGATTTCGCAGCGCTGGACAACACTGGCCAACGGCTGCGAATAGCCATTACGGTTACGACAAGCAATGCTACTAAGGAGCTCGCAAGAAAGAAAGCATACAGCCGCCAGGTTCCAGAAAGCGGTACTAAAAGTAGAGCGGTAAGAATTCCGCTTATACTCACCAACGCCGAGGTCGCGATATAGATTCCGCGATCCAGCGTCACCGAGGAAATGCTATCGGCCACCGGCAGCGCGGAACCCAACAGATGAACTCGCGCGGTCTCGCCGAGTACCTGACCAGGAAGGCCAAAGCTTCCTATGCTCTCAGATACTAGGCGAAGTCCAAACATGCGTGCGAACGAAATATCACGGGTGTCGCACAGAAATGTGCACCGCCACGCCAATGTCTTTGTTAGATGAGCGATCCCTCCCAAAGCGATAACCAGCACCAGCCCCCAGCCAACGGTCTTTACCTGATCGATTACTGTAGACGCTCCGGTTCGACGTAGCAGAGAAACCAGCACAGCCATGCCAAGGAGTATGGCAGCAAGCCGGAACACCTGCTGTCGCCAGCGAATCTTAGCCATTAATAACCCTTCCGCGTTCACGGCTCTCTTCACTAGCTTGCTATATTCAGAATTATTGCTTACCTTTGCTGGTGAATCTGGCCAGGATGAACTCCTGCGCCAAACCAAGTGCAACATGGATACCCATGTCAATCCCGACACCTTTAGCCACAAGTGTAGAGCCACGATTCGAGTCTGGGTAATAGGCGTTGGCAAGGGAAGCTGAAATCAAAATGCCACCAATTTGAGAGTAGTTCGGCTGCAACGCCCCATTGTCTCCCTTGCAGATAAATGGAGCCAAGATCGCGTGCTCTGCCCGAGACCATTTTGTCCCTGTGCCCTGATAGAAATAGCGAGGATCCTGATGCAGGAGCGATGGCAGAATAGCGTTGCTAAACAACATTTCGCTGGAGCTGCCGACGAGGCTAGCTCCGAGCCGCTTGCCATACCCTCCAGCACCTAGGGGCCAGTTAGGTGTGTTAGCGGCCTGCTCGACCCCCGCCCAAGCAGCTTCCAGGACGAAGAAAGATGGATGGGTAAGACCTTTGTACGCGAGACGAAACTTCATCTTCGCGGTAAGGGGTTCGGCGTGAGGATCATAGGACACATATATGTTCGGTATAACGCGCAAAATGCGCTGCTGTTCTTCGGCTTTGAGCTGTTGGGCAGCAACCTCCTTGGAGGAATAACCCACAGTGAGTGCCCGCTGCACAGCCGCAATGCGGAGTTTGATGTCAGTTAGAGTTTTGTCCTGCCCGGGTTCGACCGTACCGGATGAGCTCCACTCCCCAAATCCCTCAGCGGTGACGGTGATCTGATAGGCAATTCCCGGCGTGACGTCGTGAAATGCAAACCTTCCATCGTCCTTTGTTACAGCTGTAAGCGGAGTGCCGGTCGGCCATTGCAGAACTACCGTGGCGTCAGGAACTGGATCGTCATTGACATCGACCACCGTACCCAGGATGCTCGCTGTCTTTATATTCGCTCCGCCAGTCCGCTGCGCGTATACGGGTACGACAAGCAGCCATCCTGCAGTCAGGACGATCAGTAGCAACGGGTGTCTTACTCTAATCGACTTTTTCACTTCTAACCTCTGGATAGGGTGAAATTTATTGTTATTCGGGAGTCAACTTCAACCGGTTCGCCGTTCAACAGATACGGCCTGTAGCGCCATTGCTTCACCGCATCAATAGCGGCTTGCGCGAGTATTGGAAAACCGCTCTCGACTCGTACGTCCTGCACACTACCGTCTTTACCGATCACGGCCAGCAGCACTACGGCCCCTTCAATCCGGGCCCGACCAGCTTCCGATGGATAGATCGGCGTAACGTCGTGGATCAGGTTAGCCTCGACTACCCGTTGGGCAAGACGGATTCTCTTAGGCGCCGGATCGGGTGTTTTAACTAAGGCGGGCACGCTAGACCTGCTACCCAGCACCTCGCTAAGCATTCCACCGGGAACTCCGCCGATCACTCCGCCAGGAACACCACCGACCACCCCGCCAGTAGCGCTGGCCGGAGTTGGTGATGGCGCTTCCCGCGTCTTGTTGACTGGGGCGGAAATGCCCGTTTTTGTAGGGGTGTAAGTGGACGTCGGCATGGGCATGGGGGCTCGAAGCCTGGTGGCATTAGAACCTGAGGCGGCCGCCGGGGGCGCGTACAGCATTGTTAGCGTTTCCCGCTTGGGCAGCATCTCCGTGTGAAACAACGGAATGACAATTGCCGCCAGCAACAGCAGTGATTGGAAGGCCACCGCTCCAAAGGACGCCCAAGGGTTTCTCCGCGGCGGCACGCCTGATGCAATGAGACTGCGAAATATGCAATCGTCTTCCGTTGTTCCTTGCCGGCTAGAAGAGACGGGAAAGTGTTTTTTCTCTTCCGCTGGAATTCGTAACCCTGCCTCTATCCCCGAAAGATGGTCGATACACGTTGCCATTGCGCATTCACCCTATTTAAGCGGCATCGTCGGACCGTTAAATGCCGGTTCTTGTGTTATCCACATCTTGGGAATGCATCTGGCGGGCCAAGCGGAATTCGTTCTAGCGAAAGGACATGAACGATATTGAGGGTGCGCTTGCGTGCCCACAGGACGGCACCAGCCTACGGAAGGTCATGACTATATGTGGGTTTTGGGCACAGGTAACATCCGCAGCGGCGATCTCAACTATTTCACGGGTGCTAGAAGGTGCTTCTCCCTGGGCCGCGAACGTCGCCGTCAAAACGAACGGCAATGCTAACAGCCGACGCACATCAACTCCGTTCAATATGGTCGCTTACTGTCCGTTCGAGAGCTTCTGTTGAGAAGCGATTGTTACCTGGGGAACTCGCGTGATCTGGTAATCCGAATAGCTGATGGTCAAGACTGCGGTGCCGAAAATGCGCACCTTCGTCTCGCTCTCGTTTGAAACCGGCAGCCAGAAATCACCGACTTTTTCATACCTACGTTTGAAGTCAGTTTTCAGTGTCCACCACGAAGGATTGACAGCCGGCTGACCCTCGACTCGAGTTATGGCGAAATCCTTGGCCTCTACCCAGATGCGGCCTCGAAACAGGAACTTGTTCTTGTTCCGCGGCTGCGCCGCCAACACGTAGAATTCGTCGGTATCGGTTTTTTGGTAATCAGAAAGTTGAAACGTGTAGTTCTCCAGACTAACCGCGGAATGTTGCTGGTTTTCGTCGCGCAAAGACTCCTGTTCCGCCTCCAGGAGCTGCTTGAACACTTTGTCTCGCACGGTGCCGGATCCGCTTTCCGAGAGAATGGTGAATTCCTTCTTGTTCGGCGCTTGGTAATCAGCGCGAACTACCATATCCGCCTTCTTGTGAGACAGACAGTGGCATTCAAGGTGGTAGCGGCGGATGCTGGAATAATTCCCAAGTTCCTTGGCGCGTAGCTCGTTCGTTGCGACGACGCGTCCCATCACCTCCGCCGCGCTGAGAGGCGCGGTAACATTGCTCTCCTGCGCGACTGCGGGGAAGCAAACGAGTAGGAAGGTTAATATGCGCAGAAACCAGTGAGCACAAGTGCTCGTCGATAGGGAAAAGTGAGTCATGGTTGTTGCCTCACCGGGAGGCGCCACAACGAAGCGATGTGCGCACTCACCCAGTCCGGTTTATTAGGATTTGTCTCGAAGGAAGGTCGCGGCTGTCGCAACTGAGTAAGGAGCACCTGTTGGGTACTCGCTTCCGCCGGCGTGGAGGGCTCAAACAGATAAATCGTGCTAGCCAGAACGGGTCCAACATGGACCTCGCGATGAGGCATGCCGGACTCCGGAAGAAGATCGAAGAATCGCTGCGTCTCCAGGAACCGACGGGATGGCTCAAGCACGATTACGTCCCCCTGGCGAGGTACATACCGGGAATCGTAAAGCGGCATAATCTGAATGTCGGACCGCCCGCAGTTAGCCAGATAGTAAGTCATACTGAGGGGTCGTGCGGTTGCCAGGCGCAGCGCTGGGGGAGCGGTCGGACAAATCTCTTGTGCTACTTCACGCGTGTCAAATTCTGAAACCTCATCGGGTGCAAAGTAGCGTGTGATTTTGCTTGTCCCTCCGCCAATCGAGTTCAAGTAAAACGGATAGTAAGGCACCCAAGCACGAAGTTCGACGAGCGGCCACCCAAATAGAATCATCGCTGCCATCCCGACTGCGACCAGCGCTACTTTCTTTTCTCTTGCGTACTGCCACATCTGTTGAACGGTATAACCAGCGGCCAGGAACAGAAAGGGCAAATAGGGAAGCGAATAGCGTATCCACTTTGCTCCGCAAACCGAGAGCGCGAGCAGTTGCACCAACCCAAATGCGCAGAAAAAGCACGAAGCCAGAGTGCGGCGGTCGCGTAGCAGCAATATGCTACCCAGGATCATCGCGACCAGCACCGGTATCGGCGTTTTTACCAGCAGCAACCAGAAGTAGAAGTACCAGGGCACACCAGAGAAGAAACGCGCGGCGAAGTTTGGATAGAGTCTGCCGTGGAAGTCATAGCCAGTGTGCTGGACGCTGGCATGGTGCAACCAGTGGAATGCGGAAACGCAATTGGTTGGTGAGACAATCAGCGGGTTTGTCACCAAAAGAGCCATAAGTAACAAGAGGATCAGTCGGAAACTCTGCGAGCCCATTGGTTTGTGGTCTAGCCCCCTTCGACCCGCCAGGTGCCATGCCAGCGCGTTCAGCCCAAACAGATGAAAAAGATATTGTGAGGCAATGGCCAATCCAAAGGTGACTCCACTGAGGTCGTACCACCGGCCCGTGCTTCTTTCCGTTGTTGCCTGCTTTGCACGACAATAGAAGTAGCAAGCCAAGAGGGTGAAAAACGTTACCGGCGTTTCTTCCTTGTCAAGGCGATTGATTGCAACCGCTAATGGAGAGACTGCCCAGAAGAAAGCGGCTGCAAACGAGCCTGCGAGGCCCATCATTTGACGGCAAAATAAGAAGAGGATTGCAGCCGTGGCTGCACCGAAAAGCACATTCGGTAGCCGAAGCCAACCCTCCGGCCTCATGGACGGCCACCCATGCAGTGAAGCCACGCTGTTCCAGCGCACACCGACTTCTAGACTGGCCCAGGCGAGCATTTTGGGCATCATCGGGTGCTCACTGTTAACGCCTGCGAAGTGTCCTTGACGATACTCCTGCACAGCGAGCCACTTCGCCGATTCATCCTCGGACAGGCTATTGAATCCGATGCGATCGATGCGAACTGCAAACGCCAGGAGCGTGAGCAAGAGAGCAATCACGGCTTCCCAGCGCCGGTTAAAGGAGCGATCTTGAAGGTTACTCAACACCGATTCCCCTAGTCGGCCGCCATGGCCGCGCGGACGTCAACCACCTCGGATACGGAATAAGGTTTGCGCGCAGAGGGATTGAAGTACTGCCACACCTGCAATTCACCCAGCAGCCCTAAGGCCAGCAGTTGAAGGCCTACCAGGATCAGCATCCCGGCAAACACCATCAGCAATCCGTGTTGTTGCACGATGCTCATTCCA
>Ga0181532_10000896_pt1 | contig 29779 bp, 25 predicted proteins | sample PEATcosm2014_Bin_33_FD_119768 | JGI IMG/M metagenome (GOLD analysis project Ga0181532, IMG submission 119768) | Peatland microbial communities from MTU Mesocosm Facility, Houghton, MI, USA - PEATcosm2014_Bin11_30_metaG | ecosystem: Environmental > Terrestrial > Soil > Wetlands > Peat | place...
ATCTATGAATGGTTGGCGAAATGGAATCATGCCCCCGAACCCTTCATCTGGAAAGCCACTGCCGACGTCATTCTTGACAAGGTACGCCGCTGTAAAGAATTATCTAGGACACCACACTAGGTTCGAGCTGCGCTGACCCTCACCAGCAACGACGGTGGCGTTCCGCGTTTGGGGGTTACTTGTGATAAGGCCTGTAGGTGTTGAAAACTCTTACGCGCCCGAACCAGCAGAAATTAGATTGCGTCAGGATGCCGTATAAACGATGTTCTCGAATTTCGAGACATTTCTGGTCACCCGACTTCCCCCGAATAAGCGACCAAAAAGAGTTTTTCAACAGCCACGCCTGTTCTCGCCAACCACTTTGAATCGCCACCCTAAGCCCATTACTGTCAATCCCTTAAATCGTAATACGAAATTAAGTTGACGCGCTTTTCCAATGGCGCGATATTCGTGCCGCGACCAAGACGGGTAAAGAAACCAACGTCAGGATGGTAACCCCGGACAGTCGTAAAGGAGATCGTCATGACAAGCCGGCCCCGCTTCATTTTTCACCTGCCACTTCCCGCGTTGGCGCTCGCGATGCTTGGTGTGCTGACCATGCTCGCCCCGGCCCCGGTACTAGCGCAAACGTTCACCGTCCTACACGCCTTCACCGGCGGAGCGGACGGCGGAAATCCTCTTGCCGGTGTGACCGTTGGCGGTCCAGGACTTCTCTACGGAACGACGGTTTACGGCGGAACGCAGAAGCAAGGCGCGGTGTTCAAGCTGGAGCAGCGGGGTTCGGATTGGACCCTGAGCCCGCTCTACGGATTCACGGATGGCTGCGATGGGTTTCTTCCGGCAGGGCCGGTAGTTGTTGGCCCCAACGGCGGGCTTTATGGCACAACCGAGTTCGGCGGGTGTGGGAGTGGCACTGGCACGGTTTTTGAACTGCAACCGCCGGCCACGGCGTGCAAAGCGGCTATCTGTTATTGGAGTGAAACCGTCCTCCATGCCTTTGAGGGATCTGATGGAGGGTGGCCGATTGACGTGCAGCTAGTCTTCGATCAAGCCGGGAACATCTACGGCACGACGCAATCAGGAGGAGCGTACGACAAGTGCGAGGGCAATGAGGGTTACTACCCTTGTGGCGTGGTTTTCGAACTTACCTCCTCCGGGGGAAGCTGGACCGAGAGTGTCCTTCATAGCTTCGACGACAATGGCATCGACGGGTGGTACCCACTGGTTGGTGTGATCTTAGATTCGGCCGGAAACCTTTACGGATCGACGTGGTCCGGAGGGACGTCAGGAGGAGGGACGGTTTTCGAGCTCTCGCCGTCCGGCGGGACGTGGACAGAAAGTATCCTCTATAACTTTGGGGATGGCCTCTATTTCGGGGGACCAAGTACCCCGGGCGTCTTAATCATGGATCAGTCCGGTAATCTCTATGGCCCCACTGAAACCGGCGGATATGACGGCACCGTCTTTGAACTGACGCCGTCAGGCGGAAGTTGGGGTTTCTCTACGCTGTACAGTTTCAGTGGTGTATGTGACACGCAAACCCTCGCCAGGGACGCAGCCGGTAATTTTTATGGAACTTGCGCTCTTGGCGGAGCTCATGGTGACGGCATGGTCTTCAAGTTAACGAACTCCGGTGGGTCGTGGACGCTTACGGATCTTCACGACTTCACTGGCGGCAGCGATGGAGCCCTTCCCTTCGGTGGCGTCGCCCTTGACACGGACGGCAATCTCTACGGTATGACCGAGTTCGGCGGCAACGACCTGCTGTATTGCCCTGCAGGTGGTCCCGGTTGCGGCGTGGTCTGGGAGATCACGGGCTTGGCCGATCGCCATTAGTTAAAGGAGAGTCGGCTATTAGGCGGTCCCTGCCGGACGGATTGTTGGCGTAACATCGCCATATCACAAGCAACCCGTTTTTGTCGGTTGACCGCATGCTAATTTCGACTTTGCGGTAACCGGCGGGTCGCCCTTGCGTATAATTCACCTCGCCATGCGCGAATCCCGAATTGCTTTCCTCGTCTGTGCGCTGCTGCTGGCCGGTGTTGTCTCCGGCCTGGCGCAGTCCAATGATGCTGTGATGCAGGAGGCCCTCCAGCCTTCCACTCCCTTGCAGGAAAATCTGCGCGTTCTGGCCGATGAAATTGGCGGCCGCATTCCCGGCACGCCCGCCTTTGAGCAGGCCGCGCAATGGGGTATTGACGCATTCAAGGCAGCGGGCGCGGACTCGGTTCACACAGAAGAGTTCACCATCCCAACTTCGTGGGCGGAGGGCGATACCGAGATCAGCGTCGTAGCTCCAGTGAAGTTCCATGTCCGCGCTCATTCCATCGCGTGGGGACCGCCGCTGAAGGCGACCGAGCCGGTGGTGGACGTCGGCATGGGCACTGCGGAAGAGTTCGCCAAGGCTGGCGACATCGCTGGCGCAATCGTGCTCGCGCACTCCGTTGTCCTGAAGACCTGGGATGACCTTTTCGAGGAGTACTATCGCGCGCCGGGGATTATCGATCGCGCGGTGAAAGGGAAGGCCCTTGCCATCGCGTTTACCTCCAGCCGTGAGCACGACGTGCTGTACCGGCACATCAATGCCATGAATGGGGAGATTGACGTTATTCCTCAAGTGCTGCTGGCGCGCGAAGATGCCGAGCGGATCGCGCGATTGTTGGCCCACGGCGAAAAAGTGCAGATGTCCGTTTCGATGCCCAACAGGATCGGGTCGAAGATCACGACCAGAAACGTAGTGGCCGAGCTGAAGGGAAGCGAGCTTCCTAACGAAGTCGTCATCCTCGGCGCGCACCTCGATTCCTGGGAGCTGGGTACGGGCGCGCTCGATAACGGCTGCAATGCGGCGCTGGTTATCGACTCGCTGCGGGCGATCAAGGCAGCAGGCGTCCGTCCGAAGCGCACCATTCGGTTCATACTTTTTTCCGGTGAGGAAGAGGGACTGCTTGGCTCGCTGGCCTACGTGCGCGCTCACCAGAATGAGCTGGACAACATTGTCGCCGAGGTCGTGCTGGATGAAGGCATCGGCGCGATCGCCAGCTTCTCCACCGGAGGACGCAAGGACGTGGACGCGGCGTTGGCCCCCATGGTGCAGCCCTTTGCGCAGTGGAAGGCGAACGCAGTGACCAACGACGCGACCGTCGGCACCGACAACTACGACTTCATGTTGGAGGGCGTTCCCACCGTCCTGCCCAACCAGGTGGAGGCGAACTACCTGGTCAACTATCACGCCAGCTCGGACACGTTCGACAAGGTTGACTTCGCGCAGTTGAAGAAGAACGAGGCGATGGCTGCCGAATTGATCTTCGAGCTGGCCAACGCGCCGCAACGGATTGGACCACGCCTCACGCGCGCCCAGGTCGAGGCGACATTTCCCGAGACCCATCTCGACGAGCAGATGAAAGGCTTCGGGCTGTGGAAGGAGTGGGTGAACGGGACGCGAGGAAGGAAACAGTAAGGCAGCCGGAAATGCGTCGCCTTCGCTGATGCCGGACTACGCCTTCGGCTTTTGACAATTCCAGCGTCGGCCCTCGTCGCGATGTTATCGTTTGGGTGATCCGCCTATTCAACCCGGCGGCGTAAAGCGTCAGCCACCTGAATGTGCCAGCTTGTGCGTGCAGGCCATGGCCACCGTGGTCGGGAGCAGAGCCTCCGTTCACCGGGGGGTGACATTAAGCGGGCCACAGGCCCAGACTCGAAAGTCCGGGCCTGTTGTCGTTCAAAGTAGCAAACGCCGGCGCTACTTCTCGCCAACGAGGGCGTTGATCAGCCCTTGGCCGTTGGGGCTGCCCCATCCGGTCACCAGATCGTACCCCTTCACGGCCGAGTAGCTGCCGGACTTGCCGCTGGTGATGTCGTGGAAGTCCGTATCGTAGCTCGAACTCACGCCAAACGCATAGAGATAGGGGTTGATGAAACCGATGGTCGGGTCTCCGTCGGCCACCAGTTGCTGGTTGACCAGGGCGATGTAGCCCGCCCACATCGGGGTGGCGAAGCTGGTTCCACCATACTCGTTGGCCGTGCAGGTGGTCTGGTCGGCGCAGACGTAGAAGGTGAAGTTGGCGTTGGCCGAGACATCCGGGCCGTTGCGATACGTGGTCGAGCCCTTGTTGCTGGAGTTGATCACGCCTGCGAGCTTCTGCCATGCGGGAATCGCGATCTTATCCGGCGAGATGCCGCCGCCGCTATCGGACCAGGCCGTTTCCGACTTCCAGGCGCCACCAGCGCCGGTGGTCGTCAGGTCGGTGCCGCCGACGGAAACGACGTTGGCATCGTCCGCAGGCCAAGCCTCATTTCTCCTCGACCAGGTAGAGTTGTCGCCCGAAGCCGCGAAGAAGTTCTGGCCCTGAGCGGCCATCTTCTCGAAATACGGATCAAGCGTTGTAGGATCGGCCGGAGTCCATCCCCACGAGCAGCCGATGGTCGTCGGCAGCGGGTTGTGGGTGGTCATGGCACTGATGATGGCCGTGTCGGTCGAGCCGATGTACATCACCAGGCTCGCCAGGCCCGGGGCCATGCCGATGGCCTGGGTCATGTCCAGCGTCTGCTCGGTGTCGTCGCAACCGCTCTTATAGACGCAGCTGGTGCTGGTGCCATCGGTGGACAAGAGGGTAATCGGCACATTATTGGTCTGCTTCACATTGGTGAAGTAGGTGGTCAGGTCGGCCAGATCGGTGCCATAATACTCCAACAAACCGAGATTCTGGCCGGCGCCCGTCAGGGCCGAGCCGCCATAGTACGCCGCGCGCATATCGCTGCCCAGGAAGGAGTTCGATGGGCCGGAACCGGTGGTGGCGTCGTCGATGAGGCCATCCTGATCAATGCCATGTTCCTTGGCGTAGTCGCTCCTCTTCACGAACATCGGATGCGGGATGGAGTAATTGTCCAGCCCCGAGATGTGCCAAAGCGGGAAGGGCAGGCCCGTAGTGGGCTCGCGGTCCGGCGCGTAGAAGACGCGATTCTCGTCGGGGTGCTGGTAGGTCAGCAGGTTCACGTGGAAGGCCGACTCGATCGCCGAGACCTGGCCCTTGACCTGCACCTCCATGCCGTCGCGCGAGCCGCCGACGACTGCTAAGCCGTAGTTCTGAACATACTGCACGACCGCGTCATAGTCTTGCTGGGCGGGTCCGAACCTCGCGGTGAACTCGGCCGGGGTCAGGTAATGCCTGTAGTCGGGGCTGTTCCGGTTCTGCAACTCGGCCAGGAAGGCGTCCAGGCCAGCCTGATCGCGGAGCGGCAGAACCACATCCAACTGCATGATTTGAGTGGCAGGAAGTCGCCCGAGCAGCTTTGCCTGCCCATTGAGGGTTACTTCGCGCACTTGGCGCGTCATCAGCGTTTGCGCACGGCCTTCCATGACTCCGGCTGAGACAAATGAGGCGATCGAGAGCAACAATACCCAAAGTCTCTGATTCACGGTTCCCCCTAAGCGTTGGTATTTTGATTTGTTGGGCGCGAGATTCAGCCGCCTGTCCTGGCGAAGAATCTCTTCTCCTAACATAGGCACCCGGCAAGTATTAAGGGGAGAGCGGAATTCTGTCAAGGGAAAAGTAATACGAACCTACCACTCTGCATGCGGCACGATAGTGGGGTTATCCAAACCTACTGGCTGTCTCAGTCCCGTGTTATTGCGAATGGATAGTCGTGTCCATGCTGCTACTGAATCTGATTGCATGACCATGAACATGGCGTAGAACATCTGATGATATGCCTGACCTGATTCGACAGGAATCCGTCCAATTACACTGCAACTGAAACTAATGAGATGTGCGCTGCGTACTAGCCACTGAAGCACTCCGTCCTATACAATCACCAGTTTCGTTACTCTTGTGCAATCCTCTAAGGAGCAGACAATCCGGCCACTCTGGCCAGAGCGCGGGCTCGTTCGTCCGCGGTCATCATAAAAAATGAAAATACACGAGTACCAGGCAAAAACCATCCTTTCGAAGTACGGAGTGGCAGTGCCGCGCGGGCACATGGTCGAAAGCCGCGAACAAGCAGAAGCCGCGGCCAAGTCCCTGTTGCACGACGGCGCGACAGGCATTGTCGTCAAGGCGCAAATTCACGCCGGAGGCCGCGGCAAGGGCGGCGGCGTCAAGCTCGCTAAGTCGGCGGAAGAAGCTACCCAGCTTGCCGGCAAAATCCTCGGGATGAATCTGGTCACCCACCAGACCGGTCCCGAAGGCAAAAAGGTGCAGCGGCTGCTGATTGAGGAGACGCTGCCCATCGCGCGCGAGCTTTATCTTGGCATCGTGCTCGACCGCGGGCCGGGCCGCCTGGTGTTCATGGCGTCGGCGGCGGGCGGCATGGAGATCGAAGAGGTTGCCGCCAAAGATCCGAACGCCATCATCAAAGAACACGTTATTCCCGGCTTCGGGCTGCAAGCGTTCCAGGCGCGCGAGATCGCGTTCAAGCTCGGCCTCGACGCCAAGTACATCAGCGGCGCCGTGAAGTTCATGATGGGGCTGGCGCGCGCCGCGGAAGACACCGACGCGTCGCTGGTCGAAATCAATCCCTTCATCACCACGACCGACGGCCGGCTGTTCGCGCTCGACGCCAAGATGAACTTCGACGACAACGCGCTCTATCGCCATCCCGACATCAAGGAGCTGCGCGACCTGAGCGAGGAAGATCCGCTCGAAGTGGAAGCCAGCAAATACCAGCTCAACTACATCAAGCTCGACGGCAACGTGGGATGCATGGTCAACGGCGCGGGCCTGGCGATGGCGACCATGGACATCATTCAATATGCCGGCGGCATGCCCGCGAACTTCCTCGACGTGGGCGGCGGCGCCAACGAAGAGCAGGTGACGCACGCTTTCGAAATTCTGCTGAGCGACAAGAACGTGAAAGCGGTTCTGATCAACATCTTCGGCGGCATCCTGCGCGTGGACACGCTGGCCAACGGCATCGTCAGCGCGGCCCGCAAGACCAACATCCAGTTGCCGATTGTGCTGCGGCTGGAAGGAACCAACGTGGAGCAGGGCCGCCAGACCTTGAAAGAGAGCGGACTGAAATTCATCGTGGCAGAGACCATGAAAGACGCGGCTGAGAAGGTTGTCGCCGCCGCCAAGGGGGTCCAATGAGCATCCTGGCTAATAATTCAACGCGATTGATTGTGCAGGGACTGACGGGGCGCGAGGGAACCTTCCACGCCAAGAACGCCGCTGCTTACGGAACAACCGTCGTGGGTGGAGTCACTCCCGGCAAAGGCGGCACCACGCACGAAGGCTGGCCGATCTTCAACACGGTGAGCGATGGGGTCGCCAAGACCGGCGCCAACGCGACCGTGATCTTCGTTCCGCCGCCCGGTGCGGCCGACGCGATCATGGAAGCCGCCGATGCCGACGTACCTCTGATCGTCTGCATTACCGAAGGCATCCCGACGATGGACATGGTCAAGGTCTGGGAGTTCCTGAAGACCAAGAACTCGCGGCTGATTGGGCCTAACTGTCCGGGTATTATCTCTCCGGGTAAATGCAAGATAGGTATTATGCCGGCGCATATTCACAAGGAAGGTAATGTCGGAATAGTATCGCGCTCGGGCACTCTGACCTACGAGGCGGTGTACCAGTTGACGACCCGCGGCATCGGGCAGTCCACCGCGCTCGGCATCGGCGGCGATCCCATTATCGGCACCAACTTCCTGGACGCCCTCAAGCTGTTTAACGAAGATCCCGAAACCGAAGCCATCATCATGATTGGAGAAATCGGCGGCAGCGCCGAGGAGACCGCAGCCGAGTACATCAAGCAGAACGTGCGCAAGCCGGTCGTCGGTTTCGTCGCCGGGCAGACCGCGCCTCCGGGACGCCGCATGGGCCACGCCGGAGCGATCATCTCCGGCGGGAAGGGAACTGCGGCGGAGAAGATCAAGGCCATGGAGGCCGCGGGAATTCACGTTGCGAAGTCGCCCGCCGAGATCGGTGAAACGCTGGTGAAGGCGACGGGCGCAGCGGTAAGTCGTTAAGAAGTTGTCAGTAGCCAGTTGTCGGTTGTCAGTTTAGGGTGATGGATTTCTGAGCGCCGCAGGCGCGCAAGAGCTCAGCCCGGCGCTTCGGAGTCTGTGTGAGTACTTGATTCGTGAATTTGCGGTGGGAGAAGGATCCCAAACTGCTTCAACGCCAGCCCCGCAGGGGCGGAACTGCTGTTAGCCCCGGGCGCAAGCCCGGGGTAGAGTGGGAAATTGAAGCGAGCCCCGTAGGGGCGGCGCAGGTTCTCACGCAGACTCTTTAGCGCTGGGCGAGTTTTTGAAGGGGCACGGCTTCAGCCGCGGCGTTACATTGAGCGGAGAGTTGGGCTTCAGCCCCTGAGGGAACTCGCACCTCGGTTTCTAAAATCTAGTTCCCTCAGTGGCTAAGAGCCATCGCGATGAAAGCAGCTTTCCGACAAGGGTGAAGCCGTGCCCCTACAAGGCGTGAGGGCCTGATGCGAAATATCCCAACTAATCAGAAGTGAAAAAAGAATAGCGAGGCTCATGAAGACCATTCAACGCACTCTTTCCATCATCAAGCCCGACGCGGTTGAAAAAGGCGCGGCGGGCGACATCATCCACACCCTGCTGCAAAACAACTTTCGCATCATCGGCATGAGGATGTTGCACATCACCAAAGCGCAGGCCGAGGGCTTCTACGCAGTGCACGTCCACCGGCCATTCTTCGAGTCGCTGACCAACTTCATGTCCAGCGGCCCGATCGTCGTCATTGCGCTGGAAAAGGAGAACGCCATCGCCGACTATCGCACGCTGATGGGCGCCACCGATCCGGCCAAGGCCGACGAAGGCACCATCCGCAAGAAGTGGGCGGCGAACATCGAGAAGAACGCGGTGCATGGCTCCGACGCCGAAGACACGGCGCACTTCGAGCTGAGTTATTTCTTCGCCGGATACGAACTGGCGAAGTAAGCTGGATGGGTCGGAGCGGGAACTTGGCTTGCGAAATTGCGGTGGGGAGAAGGAGACCTGAACCTGCCGCGACGCCAGCCCCGCAGGGGCGGAATTTGTTTTAGCCCCGGGCGTGAGCCCGGGGTAAAGTTGGGAAATCGACCGAGTCCCATCAGGGACGGCACAGTTCCCAACCGAACGTAGTAACGTTCCACCACCAGGACTCAATCGGAGGAGGTTCGCATGGCGCACGTACAGATCACGATGCTGGAAGGGCGCACCCTCGAGCAGAAACGCCGGGCGGTGAAGCGGGTCACCGAAGCGCTGCGTGAGGAGCTGAACGTCAAACCCGAGAAGCTGACCGTCGCATTCATTGAGGTGCCTCGCGACAGCTATGCGCGCAACGGCGTCCTGTTGTCCGATCGGACCGATCTTCAGTGATTCGGATCACAGTTCCAGGTCTGAGCGGGGCGCCCGCAAGGAATTTCTGACCCGGGGCGGGCGGAGTCGAAGGATCCGCGGTTGATACCGGCCGCAATGACACCCCACGAACCGCAGATCCCCTCGACCCCTCGGTCGCCACGGCGACCTCGTCGCTCGGGATGACACTCCAAAATTACTTGCGCCCACCGAAATCCAGGTGAAGGTATGCTCATCCATCGTGTTCACACTTACAGCCTTAGTGCTACTGTTATGACAAAAGTGCGATTTTACACTTACGAGCCCATGGGAGCCGCGTTCTCTATTTCGGAGGCAATTGGAGGTCATCCGGCGATCTCAAATGCAGCTTTGGGCCTCCTAGAGGCCGCTACGGGCATTTCTCAGAGCGACCGTGGTAGCTATGGTGGTTTTGACGCGTAGCGTGATGGTGGTTCTTAAATGGGGCATATGCAGCATATAGGTGCTATATTATTGGGCTTCTCGAACCATCTGCTTGCTGATGCGTGAATCCCAACCCGAATGTCCACGCGGAGCGGCTTGAGCGCGTAATATTTCGCGAGCCCTTCTCCGCGACACCTCGCTTCGCGCCTCCTTGACGGTGACTCTCGCTGCGCACTAGAGTCAAATACACTTGGGAGCTTTGAGCTTTGGAAACGTTGGACGGGAAGAGCTTTCTCCACTACACGATCGTGAAAAAACTGGGCGCCGGTGGTATGGGCGTGGTGTACGAAGCGGAAGACACCAGGCTCGGCCGCCACGTCGCGCTGAAGTTTCTCTCCCAGGACTTCGAGCAGGACCCCTACGCGCTCGAGCGCTTCAAGCAGGAGGCGCGCGCTGCCTCGGCCTTGAACCATCCCAACATCTGCACCATTTACGCCGTTGAGGAGACTGACGGCCAGCGCTTCATAGCCATGGAGTTGCTGGAAGGCCAGAGCCTGAACGAAAAGATCAATGGCAGCCCGCTTTCGCTGGACAAGATCATTGATCTCGGTATCCAGATCAGCGACGCGCTCGACGTTGCGCACAGCAAAGGGATCGTTCATCGCGACCTGAAGCCGGCCAACATTTTTGTCACTTCTCGCGGGCAGGCCAAGATCCTCGATTTCGGACTTGCAAAACTAATTCACGAGCGCCGCCCCGCGTTGGAGACTGTAGGGGCCGACGCCGCGACCTTTGCGTCGCTGCATCTTACGTCGCCGGGCACCGTGGTCGGCACCATCGCCTATATGTCTCCGGAGCAGGCGCGCGGCGAAGAGCTCGATGCGCGCAGCGATCTATTCTCGTTCGGCGCCATTCTCTACGAGATGGCGACGGGCCAGCTCCCGTTCGAGGGCAAGACCTCCGCTGTCGTCTTCCAGGGCATTCTCGACCGCAATCCCCGGCCAGCAACGGAGATGAATCCTGCAATTCCTTTCAAGCTGGAAGAGATCATCGGCAAAGCGCTGGAGAAAGACCCGGACCTGCGTTACCAGAGCGCGGCCGAAATTCGCAGCGACCTGAAGCGGCTTAAGCGCGACAGCACCGGCCGCGGATCGCAGGCGGGAATCGCAGCGGCTTCGTCATCCTCGGTTGCCGCGGCGCGCGCCAGCAGTGCGGCCGCACATCCTCACAGCGGTGCCGTCATTCTGGAGACCGCCAAGAAGCACAAGAGCGGCGCCGGGCTGATTACCGTCATCAGCGTGTTGATGATCGCTGCTGGAATCTACGGCGGCTACACCCGGTTTCTGCAGTGGCGCGCCGACTCCGGCCCGGTGCCGTTCCAAAACATGAGCATGGCCAAGCTCACCAACTCGGGGAAGGTAGTGCTGGCCACCATCTCTTCGGATGGCAAGTATGTGGTCAACGTGGTGGACGAAGGACACGGGCAAGAGAGTCTGTGGATGCGGCACATCGCCACCGGCAGCAACGCCCAGATCATGCCGCCGACCGAGGTACGCTATGACGGCCTGACCTTCACCCCCAACGGTGATTTCCTGTATTTCGTTCGCATCGAACCGGAGAACCCATACGTGGGGCTGCTGTATCAGGTCCCGGTGCTGGGAGGCACTCCGCACAAGCTGATAACCGATGTGGATAGCGCAGTCAGCTTCTCGCCCGACGGACAGCAGATCGTTTTTTTGCGCCAGAGTTCATCGGAAGGGAATGCGAAACTGATCATCGCGCATGCCGATGGCACCAATGAACGAGTACTCGCCGCGCTTCCTCTTCCCGGGTATGCAAGTCCTTCCTGGTCTCCCGACGGCAAGTCGATAGCGTCAACTGTAGCCGATCCGGGGAGTCAAAACGTGGGCAGGCTGGTGGTTCTGAATCCTGCCAACGGGAAAGAGAAAACCATCTACGCGGCTGCGGCTGGCCTGCAAAAGGCAACCTGGATGCCCGATGGGCAGCATTTGCTTTTCATCTTCCACGACATCACCAGCGACTGGAGCGGACAGATCGGAGAAGTGCCTGCTTCCGGCGGGAAGCTTCATCGCATCACCAACGACCTCAGCTCATACAGCAATCTCACGTTGGCCGTTACCAGGGATGGGAAGCAACTCATTGCCATCCAAAGCACGCCTGACACGGGTGTGTACACCATGAGTGCGGAAGCCAATGGCAGCTCCGCCGCGAAGCAGGTGGACAACCACGGGGACATCAATGTGGGCTGGCTGCCGGATGGCCGGCTGGCCACTTTGGACTACGCCGGCCACCTGTCGACGATGAACGCGGATGGCAGCGCCAGAAATGTAATCTTTCAGCAAAACCTTCCCATGCAGGGCCTGTCGGTTTGTCCCGATGGCGCGCTGGCCTTTTTCGATACGGCAAACCGGGACACCAAAGGCATCAATGTTTTTCGGGTCGATCTTCAAAGTGGCAGCACAAAAGCAATGACCAACGGCAAAGTGGATCAGAATCCAGTCTGTTCGCCCGACAGCAAGTTCTTCCTCTACACCAAGCTCGAGCGTGGCAGGCAATTGCTGATGGAGATGCCGGTCGCCGGCGGGGAAGCCAGGCAACTGAGCGACAAATTGGTGAGCTTCGGTGTCGTCTCGCCTGACGGCAAGCAGATTGCGGCGCTCGCGGTTGAGGGGCAGGGCGCCAACATCAAGCCGATGATCGAAATTCTTCCCGCGCCGGGAGGCTTGCCGGTGCAGAGCTTTCCGCCGAACCGCTATATCTCCGGCTTGTTTCAGTATTCTGCCGACGGACAGAGCCTCTATTACCCAATTACCGAGAAGGGAGTCTCCAACATACTGATGCAGCCCATAGCCGGTGGGCCGTCAACTCTAGTGACCAAGTTCGATGACCTGTTCATTCACGGATACAACTACGACTGGAAGAACAAGAAGTTGGCGGTCGCGCGTGGCCGCACCAATTCCGATATCGTGCTCATCACGCAGCAGGAGAAACAGTAGCCAGCGGCCAGGGTTTAGTTGTCAGTGGCCAGCCTAATCGGTATCAGGATCTCATTGCGTGGCGCAAGGCAATTGCATTCGTGAAGCGGGTGTATGCAATCACAGCAAGGCTGCCGCGAGAAGAAGTGTTTGGACTCAGCAGTCAGATGCGAAGGTCTGCGGTATCGGTCCCAAGTAATATCGCCGAGGGCCAGGGCCCGTACCTCGCGGGGAGGGTTCTACCAATTTCTGGGCCATGCGCGCGGATCGCTCTACGAACTGGAAACCCAAATTGTGATTGCGGCAGAATTGGGGTACGTTTCGCCGGAAGAAAGCGAGCCATTGCTTCTGGACGCTGCCGAGCTAGGCCGTATTCTCAATGCCTTGATGAGTTCGGTGAAATCTTCCGCAAGGGTGCTCAGGCCTGACAAGAACTGACAACTGATCACTGACAACTGATTACTGGCTACTGATTACTGGCTACTGCCTCACTTCACATTTGCCTGCAATTGAATTACTCTGCTTCCTATACGCACCTCTTCGTCGTTCGACCTGCGCGGTTTTCGCCGGACCGCGGGTTGCCCTGCCAGGGTGCGCTTCAGGCGAAGCGGGCGGTTCCTGGAATCGCCTCCAGACAACCTGGCTTCACGTTCCTAAGGAGTTGCATGTACGGGTCCAAGGCTTATTCGTTTCTGGTAATGGCAATACTCTGTACGCTGCTGATGTGCGGGTGCAGCGGAAAGACCCCGCCAAACGGCGCAGCTGCATTGAACATCGCGACGCCAAGTCCCCTGCCCACCGGGGCCGAAGGTGATGCCTACAGAGAAGGAATGGCAGCCTACGGCGGGGTCGAGCCATATACGTGGACCATCGATTCCGGTGCTTTGCCCCCTGGCGTGACTTTGACGACCGGCGGGGTGCTCAGTGGAACTCCGCCTACGGGATCGGCCGGGCAGTACAACTTTACCGTCAGGGTGACCGACTCGCAGACGCCGGTGAAGGCTTACCAGACTGCCTACCTGACACTTACTATCAATCCGGCACTTTCCTTTCCATCCACCTCCTTATCCAACGCAGTCATTGCCGTTGCTTACAGCGGCGCGGTTGCGGCCATGGGTGGAGTTACGTGCAGTACCACGCCGCCGCCTCCTCCGTACAACTATGCGCTTATCACAGATAATCAATGTTTGTTTACCAATCTCGCAGCCTGCACTGCTAAGAATGGTGGCTTGACCCTGAATGCCGATGGCACCATCACCGGTACGCCCACTGGCCCGATTGGAACCTACCCTTTCACAGTCCAGGCGACCGATTGCTATCCGACCACAGCTACCGCGAACTTCAATATCACCGTTACCGGGAAGATTCAGGGAAACTATGCCTTCTCGTTTAACGGCTACAACCAGCAGGGGCAGGCTTTCTATATGGCTGGAAGTTTCGTGGCGGATGGCAATGGGAACATCACCAGTGGCGTCTTCGATCGCAACGGGACTGATGCAATTGGTCCTATGGAGAAAGTGGCGATAACGCCTGGGAGCGGCGCGACCGGTCAATGCCCGGCCAGCGGTCCCCCCACCGGCAGCGGTTCGGTTTATTGTGTTGGCCGCACAGGGGTCACGAACGGAGGCAATCTGGGCACCATTGTGATCGCCTCGGCCCTGGGAACCTACTCCTTCAGCGTTTCCCTGTCTCTGATGAGCGACTCCCAAATTATCCTGGCGGGTTCCACGGAATGGGGCTCCGGCGTGCTGAAATCCCAAGGGCAGAGCCTGGCGGGAATTTCCCTGGCTTCTGGCGATTTCGTATTCGGCTCGTTTGGAGTGGATTCGAAAGCCGGTCGGTACGCGGGTGCGGGCTACTTCGCGACTGACGCAAACGGCATTATCCAGTCCGGTAATGGCGGAGCGGATACTAACGACAACGGTACGGCGCAGAGTCAGGCAGCTTTGACCGGCAACGTGTCATCGGTTGATCCCGCCACCGGCAGAGGAACAGCAAGCTTGACGATAGGTTCCAACACACTGGATTACGCGTTCTATGTTGTGCCGCCCGTGCCTGGCAAATTGGCCCTCAACTCTTTGTTGGCCGTGCAGACCGATGCCGTTTCCCCTGGCGTGCCTGTGACATTGGCGTCAATCGTTCAACGAGGGCTGGCAAGCGGCGGCACCACTATTTTCAGCAATAAATTTTTGAACGCGACTCAAGGCAGCAACCCCAACGGCGTCCTATTGGAGTTGAATGCAGTTTCCAATTCCGCCCCTGACATTTCCCTGGGCCTGGGCAACTTCGATGGCGCCGGCAACATCACCGGGTACACCTTTGACGAAAACAAGGGCGGAGCGCTGACCACACCTTCACAGAACAGCTACACCGGGACTTACTCGGTCGCTACAACTGGGCGTGTCACTGTCAACCTGACTGGAGTTACCTACAACCCCGTGTGGTACCTGATCAGTAACAACACCGGATTTGTGGTTGGAACCGATCCTGGTGTGACCTCCGGAACGTTTGAGCCGCAAACCGTGACGCAGCCGATCACAATCGTCTCCCTGTTCGGCAATTTCTACGGCGGGACCAGCGATCCGGTGCTGTCGAGTGTTATCAACGAAGTGGAAGTAGCAGTTCCGACGCCGCCGCCGCCGCCGGGCACCGGGAACGGGACTTTCGCGGCAACCTACGACTCTAGCGGTACCACTGGGGTGATGATGAACCAGATGTTCGCTGGGACCTTCTGCATCGCAGACAGCACCCCCTGTCCCTCCACCCAGCAGGCGCAAAGCACGACAGGCAGAATGCTCATACTGGACAGCAATAGTAATGTCGTGAGCGTTCTTTACCTTGGCTCTGCGGGTGCTGCCGGTACCACCGGCAACACCAAGGTTGTGACGCTTAGCACTGACGCGAATCCGCGGTTAACGATCCTCACGCACTGATTGCCTGGCAGCGGTGGGATGGGCCGGCGTTTTTCTAACGCCGGCTGCCCGGCGCCCGGCAACAATGTTTGCATTTTCAGCGGCCGATACCTATGCGGTTAATGCTTTCCAGCCGGAGGCCGAGCTTCGTTGTGACTTGGCGCTGGCGGCTGCCGAGCACTTAGCTGCTGTTGCTGTTGAGCGTGTCTCTGCTCCATTTGCTCCGTCTGCTGCTGGTGCTGCTGCTCCATCTGTTGATTCCGCGCAGCACTGGCCTGCTGTTGTGCCGCTCGCTGATGCTCCTGCTCCTGCTGCTGCGCGAGCTTCTGGTGCTCCTGCTGCTGCTGCGCGTTGAGCTTCTGCTGCTGTTTTTGATAGTTCTGATCCGCTTTGGCGTTTCCGGTGTAAGGAGGAGAGGGCACGGGATGCGGCGAAAGATCCTTGGCGTGTACCGCAGCCGGCGGGTGAGGAACGTTGTTTTCGGTTGCGGCAGCAGATGGCCTCGCGGCTGGCTGAGCTGCTGCCCGATTAGCCGGAGGATGATAAGGTGCTCCAGCCGCTTTGGCCGGCACAACTCCGGCGCCGCTGAAGGCCCCGGGTTTCTCGGTGGCGGCTACCGGCGGTTTTCCCTCATTGGCAGAAGCCCGTAACTGCGGATTAGCCCGGGCAGCTTGCACCTGCTGATTCTGCGCTGCCACGGGAGGCGCGTGCCTGCTTCTGGCAGCAGCCTCTTCAGCGGCCGTCGGAGCTGCCGTGACTCCACCGTTGCCACCGTTGTAGCTGACACGGTTCAGGGTCGTGTTGTTGACAACGGTTGTGTTGTAAACATTGTGAATGTTGGTGACATTTATGTTATTGGCGGAACGGTTGTAATAGAACTGGCCGTTGTTCCAACGTCCGCCTTGGTAGCCGCGACCATAGTAACCATAGCCGTAAGCAATGCCTCCATAGAAACCAACCTGCGGTCCCCAGTAGCCCTCATGGAAAATAAACCCGCCAATACCCCAGCCCCAGTAAGGCGGAGTCCATAGATAGCCGACTTGGGGAGCTAACACCCATGTGCCTGGAACCCAATAGTAGTCACCGTAATCGTTGTCATAAGCCCAATAGCCCGGCGTCCAGATGTAACCCTCGCCAGGGCAAAGCGGCTGCTCGTAAACAGGCAGTGCAGGCGGACCGAAAGAAATCGTGACGCCGACCTGCGCGAACGACGTCACTGACATGACGAGCATGAACAAAGCGAACAACAACGAGCGACTGCATAACAGGAAACGCATGTGTTCCTCCTGAAACTCACATTGTGATAGATGCATGTTGCTGCCGCCGAGTTGCTGGATGAGATGCAGGCAGGCGAACGCAGCAACCCGAAAGGCCGAGCCTGAACGGATAAGAAAGGCGCCTTCGCCCGGCCGAAGAAAATAACGATGCGCTGGAGCCCCTCGATGCGCATATCGATGCGCATATCATTGTGGTGCTGGGAGCAAAAACGGAAATTCCGGTTTATGTTCCAGCCGTTCTGGAGGCTCCAGCGTCGGCTTGCAAAACGTTTACGGTCTCCAAGAGAGACCAAGGAGGCCGCTATGACAAGACTCTCCCGCTATGTTCTCCCAGTAATACTGGTTCTAGTAGCGCTGGTAGCGTTGCGGGCCGGCGCGCAACTACAGATCAACACCTATCCTGATTGGAACGGGACCGACACGATCTCCAGTTTCGGCTATCCCAACACTTCCACCTACTTTGGGCGGCGTGGTGGAGATCGAGTCTGAGCGGACAGGCAGAAAACGGGCCGGCGGGCATCGTGCATGCGTGCGCTGAGCACGCAGAGGGATCGGAAGCGCATGGCGTAAGTAACTGGAACTGGGGCGATCACAAACGCTGGAGTGCGTGGCGACTTACCTGCCGATGTGCATGTTCGAGAGGGAATGAAGGATTCCAAAGACGTTCAGCAGCCATAACACGACGGCTATCACAACCACGGCGTTCAGGATCGACTTGATGGAACCCGCCATAGGAATGAAGTTATTCACCAACCACAAAAGCACTCCGACGACAATCAGGGTCACGACAACTTGAAGAAGAGGCATGTTTTTTACCTTTCTTATTTCCGGCGGAGGCGGCGTACTGCAGCGCTCCTGCCGTTTTGAAGGGGCCCCACTTTGGAATCCGCGCAGGCAGCATTTTACACCGATTCGCATTGTGGCGAGCTTTTCTTGATTCTCGGGATTGGGAGCGGAGGCGCACAGAACTTGGGGCGGGCGTCGATCACCGGAAGAGCGTTACGGGCGGGACACCTTTTCCCGCATATGTAGCCGTCTACCAGGGCTTGCCCCGAACGTTCCCCACGTCCAAAACATAGGCTGATAAAGCCCGGAATCGAGGTATACTCTGAACTCATGCAGCTCTGCGTGGGGGAGCTGTCCTCCACGTGGGGACTGCCTCGGGAAGTGTAGGAAATGGCTGGGGATTCGAAGGACGCAGCGCGAAAAGCGCAGGATGGCATTGCTGTATCCAGCGGCGAGAGTTCCGCCGCTATGCCCAAGCCGGCGCTCAGGCCCGAGGCAATGACCGACCCGGGGGTTAACTCTCTCGATGCTACCTCCCCAGGTGCGGGTGCATTACCCATCCCGAAGACCGATTCTTCCGATGCCATGACCATGGCCGAACCCCGGGCTTCAGGGGCCGGCAGTACGCCGCACCCCATCTTTTCCTCCATTGGCGCAACCGTCTTCCATGAGGGAGACATCCTTGGCGGCCGCTACGAGATCAAGAAGCTGCTTGGCATGGGCGGCATGGGCGCCGTGTACAAGGCCCGCGACATGGAGGTGGAGCGCGTCGTTGGACTGAAGGTGATTCGTCCGGACCTCGCCGGGGACCCCGCCATTCTGGCGCGCTTCAAGCAAGAGCTGATCCTGGCCCGGCAAGTCACGCACAAAAACATCATCCGCATTTACGACCTGAACGAGGCCGACGGCGTGAAGTTCATCACCATGGAGTTCATCGAAGGTGAGGACTTGCGCACCATTCTCGTGCGCGATGGCAAGCTGTCGCCGGAGAAGGCTGCCTCCATCGTGGTTCAGGTGTGTGCGGGCCTGCAGGCGGCCCATAGTGAAGGCGTCATCCATCGCGATCTGAAGCCCAGCAACATCATGTGCGACGCCGCCGGCCGTGTGGTGGTCATGGACTTCGGTTTAGCGCGCACTGTCCAGGGCGACGGCATGACGCGGACCGGCATGATGGTCGGGACCATGGAATACATGTCGCCCGAGCAAGCCATGGGCAAAGACCTGGATTCGCGGTCGGACCAGTTCGCGCTGGGACTCATCTTCTACGAACTGCTGAGCGGATTCATGCCCTACCACGCGGACAGCGCCATTGCCAGCCTGGTCAAACGGACCCAGGAACGTGCGACGCCGCTGGCGGAGGTGGATGCCGCGATCCCGCGGGAGCTGAGCCAGATCGTCGGCAAGTGTCTGGAGCCCGATCCCGCGGCTCGCTTCGCGTCCATGCAGGACATGAGCGACGAGATCGAGATCTGGCAGGGAAAAAAGCGGCGCGTAGGGCAATCGGTCATCGCCCCGCCGCTGCCCAAGCCGGTTCCTGCGAAGCGCTTTCCTGTGAAGTGGGCTGCGGTAGGCGCCGCGGCGGTGGTGCTGGCCGCGGGAACGTACCTCGCAGTTCGCAACCGGACGCAGCCGGTAGCGCCAGGAGCCGCCGGGCCGCAGGCCGTGAAGGGGCCTGTGATGCTAGTCGCGGTGCCCCCGTTTTACAACGCGTCGGGCGATGCCAGCCTGGACTGGACGAGTGCGACTATTTCCGACAACCTCATCTCCGACATTGGCCAGTCAGCCCACCTGCACTTGATTTCCTCAGGCCGCGTGCAGGACGTTCTGCACGGATTGCGTATTTCGCCGACGGCTGAAATGGATGCTTCCACCATGAGGGACATCAAGGAGGCCACCGGCGCTGAGACCGTGATCTCCGGCCAACTGGTGAAGTCGGGTGATCAATTCCGCATCAACGCAGTGATGCACGATCTTAAGACTGGTCGCGACACCCTGGTCACGACGGATGCCGCCAGCATAAAGGAGCTTCCCAAGGCCGTGGCCAATCTGGCCGCACAAATTCGGGAAAAACTCGCGACCACGCCTGACATCCTGAAGGAATTGCAGGCCAGCTCGCAGCATGTTCTGACCGATTCCGTCTCCGCACTTCAGGCCTACGAAGAGGGCCTGCGTCTCTCCCGCGCGGGGGACAATGTCAAGGCGGCTGCCAAGTTTGAGACCGCAACCACGGAAGACCCCAAGTTCGCCATGGCCTTCGCCAAGCTGGCGCTGACTTACTCTAGACTCGGTAACGACGGGAAAGCCCAGCAGGCGTCGCGGACCGCGGTCGATTTGAGCAGCAATCTGCCCGCCGGCGACCGCTACCTCATCGAGGCGAACCATGCTCGCATCATGGGTCAGACGGACAAGGCCATCGCGGCGTATGAGGACCTTACCAAGGCGAGTCCCGGCGACACCGACGCTCAGTACACTCTGGCTTATCTGTATGAAAATGCCGGCCGTTACGACGACGCCAGGAGGCGCCTCGACATCGTTCTGGCTGCGGATCCTAACGACATCAATGCGTTGTATGCCCGGGGCCGGATTGAAATCGAGGACGGCAAACCGGACGCGGCGTTCGAGTACCTTAACAAGGGCCTCAGCCTGGCCATCAAGCTCGACAACAAGCCGGGAAAGGGCAATATCCTCAACGCCCTGGGCCGGGCCTATGAAAACCTCGGCAAGCCAGACGATGCCTTGACCAACTATCAGCAGGCACTGGAAATTCGCAAGAGCCTGGGCGATGAGCACGGAACCGGACTCACTCTGAGCAATATCGCCAACGTTCAGGAGGAGAAGGGAAATCTCAAGGCCGCGATGGCCTCCTACCAGGAGGCCATCGACGTCGCCAGGAAGCTCGGCGACAAGGACGGACTCGCCCTCAACTCTTTGAACCTCGGGTCCTTTTATCACAACCACGGAAACTATGACGAGGCCCTCAAGCTCACCAAGCAGGCCTTGCAACTGTATCGCGAGACGGGGGACAAACGTAATCAAGCGCAGTGCCTGAATAATATCGGCAGCGCCCTCAATAACATGGGCCAGTATCAGGACGCGCTGACCAATTTCGATCAGGCCTATCAAATCAGCGATCAGTTGAAGTTGCAGAATGAAGCTACCGAGGCCCTGCGGAACTCCGCGGAAATGAACTTCAAGCTGGGACAGTATGACACCGCGCAATCACAGTTCCTGAAGGTGCTGAATGCCAGCCAGGCGGCCGGCGACAAGACCATGGTGGCCCTGGACTCCAGCAGCATGGGCGCTCTGTTCGCCGCCCAGGGACAATATGACAAGGCTCTGGGTGCCCTCGGCGACGCCGTGAAAGGCTTGGAGCAGGTCAAGGACAACACCTGGTATTCCGTGGAAACCATGGCCCGGTACGGCGACGTTCTGTCCGCCGTGGGACGAGGAGAGGAAGGCCAGAAGTACATTGACGACGCGCTGAAGCTGGCGGCCCAACTTAAAGTGTCCTCGCTAACCAACGCCGAGGCGCTGAACAGCCTCGGCGACAGCTACTTCTACCGCGGCGACTATTCTTCTGCCCGTCAGCAATACCAGAAGGCGCTGCAAGCTGCGGGCAAAACGCTGACCGATGAGCGTCTGCAGGCCCAACTGGGACTTGCCCGGGTGGATTTGGAGCAGGGACACGCGCAGCCGGTGGCGCCCGCGCTGAAGAAGATCAACCAGGACGCCATGTCGATTGGACTAAAAGCCCTGTCGGTGCGCGCCTCGATCTTCTATGCCCAGGCTCTGCTGGCTACCAATCACGCCGACGCGGCGCGGCAGCAGTTGGAAGATGCGATGGGCCAGGCAGAAGGGCTCGGAATGCGAATTCAACTCGCCCGCGCCCAGTATCTGATGGGCAAGGCGTTGACCCTTACCGGCAAAGCAAAAGAGGCGGCGTCCCATTACGAACAGGCGGCACAGATTTTGCAGTCCCTCAGCAAGCAGGATGGCGCCGGTCACATCCTCGACCGCCCCGACCTTAAAGACATCAGCGCGGCCAAGACGTCCTAGGGCGGATTATTCGTCAAGTTGGAAATGTCATCCTGAGCGAAGCGACCGCGCGGCTTCTCCGGCCCGCTGGTTTTGCGGGTCGGGCGGGCGCGCAGTCGAAGGATCTGCTGTTGCCGCGGATGTTTACAACCGCAGACGCGGAATGATCGCTCCGGTGCTCCGGTGGTACTCTTCGTACTCAGGGCCGAACGTGGTCGTCATCATGCGCTCTTCAATCCGGCTTTTGATGGTGAACCCCAGCCAGAGCAGGATGACGGCAATAACTCCACGAAGTTGGCCACGATTGATGGCTGTCCCCAACATGGCCAGAATCATTCCCGAGTAAATGGGATGACGCACCCAGCGATATGGCCCCGAGCGAATCAGCTCATGGCCGACCTTGACGGTGACCGTGCCGCTCCAGTTTCGTCCGAGATGAGCCCTGGCCCAGATGGAGAACAGCAGACCTGCGGCAGTAACGGCGATTCCGACATTCTCGATCCAGTCATCTGGCGGCAGGATACGCAGGCGCAGCCAGTCGTGCGTTACATCGTGGCTGAACATGAGATAAAAGGCGGCGACGGTGAAGACGAGATACAGAATTCCGGAGCCGAAATTCGCCCGCGTTCGCGTAGCCTTGGTCCCGATCGCCCACAGCATCCAGATCACAAAAAAGAACGACCAGAGATATCCGCAGATGCTCATTCCGCTCATGCCGTCACCTGAACAGAATACGTCACGGAAAGAGGAAGGGTGAGTCTGGACGCCGGAAATGCGGTAGAGTATCGTTACCATGCGATGAGAACGTGTGCCTGGTTCTCAATGCGCAGGTAGTTTTTCAAGATCAAGGAATGGAGCCGCAGTTATGAAGCGAATCTTTGCACTTGTGGTATTGAGTCTTCTAGTTTCCTCCGCAGCCGTCGCACAAAAGACCAACATCGATTGGGACCGGCAGGCGAACTTTTCTGTGTATCACACCTACATGTGGCAGAAAAGTCCTCACCCCGCGAAGGGCTTTTGGGACGAGCGCATCGTGGACGCCGTTGACAAGCAGTTGCAGGCGAAGGGACTGACGAAGGTGGATTCCAATCCCGACCTGTGGGTGGTGTACAGCAACAGCATCCACGAGCAGAAGGAGCTGGTCGGCACCGGCTACAATTACGGGCCGTATTGGGGCTGGGGCGGCGGCTGGGGGACACCAACCGTTTACAACACCTGGGTGACGAAGCTGGGCACGCTGGTGGTTGAGATCTCGGATGTGAAGGAGAAGGACTTGCTCTGGCGCGGTTCCGTGACCGATACCATTTCTGATAATTCCAACAAGAACATTAACAATCTCGACAAGGCCGTTGCCAAGCTGTTCAAGGGCTATCCGCCGACGTCGAAGACCAAATAGTGTGAGGTGCAGCCATGCGCCTGGGCGATTCTGTTGACGATTACTGCTCGCGCTGCCAGCGCGGCACCGACCACGCCGTGGTTTCGATGGAAGGCGAAGAGGTGCAGAAGGTGCGCTGCCGCACTTGCAGCTACGAGCACAAATACCGGCACAACAAGACCGGCAAGAAAGAGATGACCAAGGAAGAGGCGTTCCAGAAGGTGCTGGCGAGCGTGACCGGGCAGTTGGGCGGCGCGGCTCCGCAAACTTCGAAGAAGAAGTCGAAGTAGCAGCAGCATCGCAGCGATCAGTCTTCCACCACTCCTTCGAACAAATCCGTTTCGGCCTTGGCTTCGCGCGGCTCGCGCGTGGCGACGAGGTGGTACATCTCGAGCGTGCCGACCCCCTGGCCGAGGTTCTTCTTCACGCGCTCAAACAATGGCTTCTGCGTAGTGTGTAGCCGGAACGCCTCACCCTTCTTCTCGAACCGCTCCTTGCCGATCTCAATGCGCGCGGTTACCGTGGGCGGCGCGATTGGCTGCCGGTCCGGCAGCACGAAGTCGGCAGTCATGTAATAAAGCTTCTGCGCGCGGTGCGGTTGCAGTCCCTGCTCGATCTGCTCGGGATAACGATCAGGCCGGCCCGCCCACTCGAACGCCACGGTTGCAAACATGCCCGCCATCGCGTGATCGACGTGGCCGGTGAGTCCGCCATCCACGCCGAACGTGAGCACTACGTGCGGGCGGATTTCACGCATCCGCCGCGCCAGCGCGCCAACGACCTGGTAGAAGTCCGTGCGGTCGAGCTTGCTGTCAGGGAAGTCGAGCACCTCACCGTGGCTGACTTTCAGCAGCTTGCACGAGGCGGAAAATTCCGCGCGGCGCAGCGCGGCAAGTTCGTCGTCAGTGCGAGCGGTGCCTCGGTTGCGCGCTGCGGTTCCAGCGGTCAGGCAGATGATGGAGGTCTCCACTCCGCGCTCGTGATAGAGCAGCAGCGTGCCTCCGAATGCGCCAGCTTCGTCGTCGGGATGCGCGGTTACGCAGAGCAGTCTGAGCATGATGTGCCGGGTGTCATCCCTTTTGGATGACGAGACATTTCTCCAGGGTTCCTATGCGAATTCAACCAACACTTATGACGATAGCGACATTGATGTCGTCGTTCTCAACGAAGGTGAGATTAGTCGAGTTGTACTCCAGCACGAAGTGCTCCCGATTGTTGATTGGCAGTCCTAACACATTGGAACGGGTATTCGGCTTTTTAGTACAAGTGAAGGGGCGACGGGAAGCCCGTCGCCCCGAATTACAAATTCAGGTCGCGTAATCGCTTCACGGTGTTGTAAACGCTTCAAAACCAGTGCCGCCGTAGACACCAGACCCATAACGGCCGACTATGACGAGCATGTCATTCAGGCCGTCAGCTCGGGTGCTGCCCACGCCGTTGGGGTCGTCAAACGAGTAGTAGTTTCCCGCGTGATACAGCCAGCCGTGACGGTTGCTGGAGGAATCGTAATAGGTGCCTACAATGTCTCCGTTGTTGTTGATTTCATGGATGGCCGTCCCCAGCGACCCTTCCCCGGGCGCGTGAAACGCCGTGTAGGTTGTGCCCTTGTCGGCGGTGGTAAACGACAGGTAAGTCCCGCTGGAGTTGGTGCCGAAGACCGTGACTACGCCCGCGTTGTTGATTCCCCAGGCTGTAGCCACCCCTGTGACACCCGGCGGGTCCAACGTCGTGAGGCTGCCGCCAACCAGCAAAAATCCATGCTGTGTGCCGGCCGAGTCGATGTAAGTGCCTACCACCGCGCCCGTGTCATTAATCCCATTCACATTCGTGAGGGTTGCGCCCGCGATTTTGATGTCGGTGAACGTTCCCTTGGCGTACGTATATCCTATTTCAACGCCGCTTGTGTTGGTGCACCAGCCCGCGGCGACACCCGCGGAATTGATGCCGTAAAAGGAAATGGACGTCGAGCTGGGGGTGCTTACGCAATCCGCCCGGTCGGCGGAGTGAAAAGCGTTCGTACCACCCAGGATCATGCCGTGCTGGACCCCGGCGCTGTCGACGTAATCGCCGGCGATTGCATTTGTATTGTTTATTCCATACGTATCCGTCTCCTGCGCTGTCGTGATGGCGATGACATCTCTGAACTTGAACGTCAACGTCGGCGCCGCCGCAATACCCACGGATACACACAGAACGAGTAGGAACACGCCAATAACGGTTTTACGACTTTGCATTTGGCTCCTCCTTCTGAGAGAGAATTGTTGCTCCCCCTTCCTGTCGTAAGCACGAAAACCTACGCCAAGAAGCACCGCGAAGGCCTGATTTACCTCAACACTGCGAGCGGGGGGAACTCGCACCTGCAACTGAGGGCTCCAGTCTCTTCCCGTGCTGGGGAGGCTGTCAATCCGCAATTTCCATCCCGGCAGTCCGAAATGCGGGTAGTATATACCTATTGTGATAATGGGTCTGTGAGTTCGATCACAGTTCGTTGTTCACCATTAGTTAAGGTGTCAGTTTGAGCATGCCCTGTGGAAATCAGACTGGCCCTACCCATCACGGTCCAGCCTTGCCAAACCGCGCCAAATCCGCAATAATGGATAGGTTGTCGCCTCCAGGTATGTGAGGTCCAAGGAGCGCCACGCTGCGCTCGTTGGGGTGTGGTAGCGACGTAGTTTGATCGCTGGAGCACCCAATCTCGCCTGAGGAAAGGCTGCGCCGGCGGCGCGTTTCGACTCCAAGCCTAAAGCTCTCCGATTCGATTTGGGTGAGGGAATGCGCGTGCGTGCAGCCATTGATTAGCAGGAAAGGAAACAGCTTCTGTGTTAATGATCCGTCTGTCGCGTCGTGGTGCGCGCAAGCAGCCACACTACCGCATTGTTGTGATTGAGAAGGACCGCGCGCGCGATGGCCGCTCGGTTGAAGTGGTGGGCACCTATAACCCGCGGACCAATCCCGCCAGCGTTGAGCTGAAGCGTGACCGCATTGATTACTGGACGTCGAAGGGCGCGCAGTTGTCGGACCGGGTGAAGAAGTTGGTGGACAAAGCTGCAGCCAGCACGCCTGAGCCGACTGCCGCAGCCAACACGTCTGAGCCGACGGCGGCCGCTTAGGTCGCGTCACCCCAGAACAGGAGTTCCGCATGACGAGCAGCGCCGTGAATATGGTTGGGTTGGTGGAACACCTCGCCAAAGCGGTGGTGGAAACGCCCGACGAGGTCGAGGTCGAGGCCTTCGAGGAAGGCGGCCAGACCGTGCTCGAGCTCTGGGTGGCTGAGAGTGACCTGGGTAGAATTATCGGCCGCCAGGGGCGCATGGCGCGAAGTCTGCGTACCATCGTGAATGCGGCCAGCTTGCGGACGCGCAAGCGGTATCAGTTGGAGATATTGGAATAGCCGGCGAGTTCATCACGATCGCCCGGGTGCTCGGTCCGCAGGGACGCCGCGGAGAAGTTCTGGCAAAGCTGTACACGGATTTTCCGGAGCGATTCGAAGAGCGCCGGCAATTGTCTGGGTTGGCAACGGACGGCAGCCGCCGCGACCTGCAACTGGAAGAGCACTGGTTTCATAAGGGCGGCGTGGTGCTGAAGTTCGCCGGCGTGGAGAGCATCAGCGATGCCGAGCAACTCGCTGGGTTGGAGTTGCAGGTGCCGCGCGAGCAGCGCGCTAAGTTGGAAGCAGGCGCCGCCTACGTGAGCGAGATCGTGGGCTGTGAAGTCTGGGCGATGAACGCGGGCGAACAGCAGTTGTTAGGTACTGTAGCGGAAGTGCAGTTTGGAGCGGGTGAGGCTCCGCTGCTGGTGGTTCGATTTATAGCCCCTGCTGCTCGAAGGATAGAGTCAGGTGAAAGCGGCGAGCCGGAGGTTCTGGTCCCTTACGCCGAGGAGTTTGTGAAGTCAGCGGACTTCGAGCATCGGCGGATAGAAATGGAACTACCGGAAGGGCTGCTGGAGTTGCAAGCGCCGCTAAGTGCTGAAGAGAAGCAGCGCCAGAAATCTGAGGCCGACGAAACGCGGACGGCGGGCGTAAGGCGGAAACGCGGTAAATAGGACAGAAGGCAGGTCCCCTAGCTCAGGATGACAATGAAGTTCGAGATCCTGACGATTTTTCCGGACTTTCTTAGCGGGCCGCTGGATTACGGCATTGTGCGCCGGGCACGCGAAGCCGGGCTGGTTGAAATTGGGATTCACGACCTGCGGGCGTTCACGCACGACCGCCATCGCACGGTGGACGATCGGCCATTCGGTGGCGGCGAAGGCATGGTGCTTAAGCCCGAGCCGATTTTCGAGTGTCTCCAGTCGCTGGGCGTAACGCCGCGCGAGGAACGGGCGCTCGAAGGCGGATGCGAGACAGTCGTGCTGTTGTCGCCTCAGGGCGCGTTGTTCACGCAGGGTGTCGCGCAAGAGTTGATGGGCCGCAAACGCGTGGTGTTGATCTGCGGGCGCTACGAAGGCGTGGATGAGCGGGTCAGCGAGTTTCTCGCCGATCGCGAGATTTCAGTCGGCGACTTCGTGCTGAGCGGCGGCGAGCTGGGTGCGGCGATCGTCATTGACACGATGACGCGGCTAGTTCCTGGAGCGCTCGGCAATGCGGCTTCAGCGGAGCAGGAGTCGTTTACGGCTTCGAGCGCGGAAGAGAAAGAGCGGGCCCCGGGTGAGCCGCCAAGCTCGACCTGCGGGTCTGGCGGCTTGCTGGATTATCCACATTACACGCGGCCGGCAGATTTTTGCGGCATGCAGGTTCCCGAGGTATTGGTGAATGGGAACCACGATGAGATTCGCAAGTGGCGGCGCCGCTGCGCGCTGCAAAAGACGCTGCGCAATCGTCCCTATCTGTTGCGATACGCGGAGTTGAGCGGCGAGGACCGTAGAGTACTGGCCGAGATTGAGGCCGAGCTGAATCGCTAACTACTAATTGCTATTTTGGCCGCCGCGAGGCGTGCGACACGGAAGGAAAAGAACAATGTCGAACTCACCAATTATTGACCGGCTTCTCGCCAAGACGCGGCGCACGGACATCCCCGACTTCAAACCCGGCGACACGGTCCGGGTTCACGTCAGGATTAAGGAAGGCGACAAGGAGCGCTTACAGGCGTTCGAGGGCGTCGTCATCTCGAAGCGGGCCGGCAACCAGCCGAGCTTCACCGTCCGCAAGATGAGCTTCGGCCAGGGTGTCGAGCGCATCTTCCCAACAAATTCCAAAGTGATCGACAAGATCGAAGTGCTGCGCTCGGCCCACGTTCGTCGGGCCAAGCTGTATTATCTGCGTGCGCTGCGCGGCAAGGCTGCACGCCTGCGCGAAGTGGACACCCAGCGGTCCTAGTCTAGCCGCCGGGAAAAAATCGCGCTCGAAATGATGACGCCCACCGTGTCACCTGATGCGGTGGGCGATTTTTCTTGCGGGGTGGGGAACTCTAGCGTTTGGCTTTCGGCCGCACGAACTTTAGCGCGGTGTGCGTCGCCGAAAAGCTGACTACCTTCACATCGACCAACCCGGCGGCCCTGCCGGCGTTGAGCACCTGCAGCTCTGTGATGTCCTGTCTGCCTTTGGGATAGACAATCCACAGCGCGCCCGCGCTGCTGAGCGACGGCACCAACTTCTTGGCACGCACAAGGTCGCCAGTTTTTTCCGCGCCGAAGAAGATCAGGTCTGAATCGTTCAACGGCTTCAAATCGCAGAAGCGTTTCGCTTTCGAGCGAAGGTCCTTCACAAAGTCGGCATCGCCCATGGCCACCGCCGAAATTATCAGGTCCGGTTTGATCCCCAGCTTCTCCACCGCGGTCTTGGGATGAAGGATTTTGTGCGCCCATTTTTCGGCTTGTTCGCCAAGCTCCAGAACGGCCGAGCCATCGGGCCACTTCAGGCGAAGCTCGCCATCATGCGCGACAACGGAACTAAGCGATCCGAATGGAATCTTCAGCCGAAAGTCGCCCCGGAAGATGATCTCGCTGGTTTCGAGCAGTGCCTTACCGCTGGCGGCTTTGCCGCCTGAACGAACGGTGCAGAGAAGTTCACGGCCCATGGTAGCTCCAGAGTGAGAAGCATCAAGCAAATTCGGCGGGCCGTCAACAGCACCATCAGCGAGAAACCCCGCCCGGGGGAGGCGGGGTTCTGGATTGCGCGTGTTCCGCTCGCGCAAATCAACAGCTAGTCATGTACTCCTTGCGCCTTCGGCTAGGCCTTGGCTGCGATTTCCAACAGTCCGATCGCCATGGCAATCCAGAGCGCAAAGGCCACCGTGTTCAGGGTGACGCGGATTGTTGCGTTGTCGATCAGCCAGTTATATTTCGCGTCCATATCGATCTCCTTCAGAAGCGGTTGCGCCCGGCGTACCTCGCGGCGTTCACCGGATCAACCTCTGCAGCTATATACGGGCGAGAAGGGAAAACGTTCCATTAAAACTGGGTGAATGCTGGTCAGGTGCAGGATTTCAAGTGCCGGTCGCAGATTGCGGTAGACGAAGGAAAAGTGTGGACTGAGAGGCGTATCCGCAGCGCCTTTTCCAATCGGAACACCAAAATTGTTTTTACGAAAAACTTACGAACTTCTTAGCCGACACTTACATGGCAAATGCTCCAATTAGCTAGTGTCCTGTCCTAAATAATTATTGACAATTAGATATGGTTGTGCTCTACTGCCGGCATGTTCACACCCGCTGCCGCATTAGCCGTTGATCCAAGTCAGATAGAGCGGTTAGAGTCTC
>Ga0181532_10000897_pt1 | contig 29766 bp, 17 predicted proteins | sample PEATcosm2014_Bin_33_FD_119768 | JGI IMG/M metagenome (GOLD analysis project Ga0181532, IMG submission 119768) | Peatland microbial communities from MTU Mesocosm Facility, Houghton, MI, USA - PEATcosm2014_Bin11_30_metaG | ecosystem: Environmental > Terrestrial > Soil > Wetlands > Peat | place...
CGGTTGAGAATCAGTCCGACCACACCTTCGGCATCGTAGTGAATCAGCAGGACTACGGTCTTAGCGAAATGCGGATCGGCGAGGTCCCGGCTCGCCACCAGCAACTTTCCGGCACCCAGATCCCTGGCGTTTTTAGATTGGACCGGAAGAAAAACGATCTGTCGGATATCGTTTTTCGCGCGGAATGCCTTGACCCAGCTCGATCGGCCTAGCCTATTTGCCGGCGGGCCCATGTACCAGAGCGACCCATCGGGGGCAGGCGCCGGATCGTGTGCCCGCGAATTCGGCGTCGGTACATCAAATCCCTTGATCGGAACGTTTAACCTTCCTACCGCAACCAAAGTAATGATCGTGGCCAGCATCGTGAAAAAGCACGGTCGAATGTCTCTCTCGAAGGAAACCGGCATTTTCTCTCTCCCTTCTTAACATCGTTCATCCTGAAGTGCTGTGCTCCAGGCCTCTGGCGGCGACGCTGAGCATGAGGCGCGTCGCGCCGGTCAGAATCATGCTGATGCCCACCAACGTCCCGATCACCCACAGTGAACTCGACGGCCATTGCCGCCAAACCATCAGACCGAGAATCAAGGTGACGATTCCATCGAAAAGAATCCAGCCGGACCCTGTAACACTGCGATTCCGCAAGTAGGCCACGAGGTCCACCAAGCCCTCGGCAACAAAAAAAATCGCCAAGGCAAATGTGAATGCGGCGACTCCCGGTAAAGGATTGAGCAGGAAATAGAGCCCGACGATGAGATACAGGACTGCTACCAGCAGCTTCCAGACAATGCTCCCAATGCCTTTGGACTGGAAGGCATGGATGAACTGGACCCCGCCACTGAAGATGATCAGCCAGGCGATGACTACGACGACCCCCCAAGAGGTCGCGAAGGGGAGCGCAATCGCCAAGAACCCGAAGGCGATGAGCAGAATTGCCCAGACGATTGATTTTCCGGAACCGAGTGTGGAGAGTGCCGCTGGCGCCATGGTTTCCTCCTTGTTGTTTTTCTTTTTCTTGCTTGATCTCGTTTCGGCCAATCTGCTTCACGAACCCAACGGTTTTGCAAAGATGCGCGACCCTTTGCTTACCCCTAGGAGCTTTTCGCCGTTCCCATGGCTTGGTGAATCGCTGAAACCAGCGTTTCAAAGTCGAAGGAACCATCATGACGATGCCCGTTGATGAAGAACGTCGGCGTTCCTTTCACTCCACTTCGGGCACCGCCCTTGAAGTCGGCGCGGACACGGGCTACGAACGTTCCTTGCACTGCTCTGTGCCATTGCTTTCGTGCTCCCTTCAAACGCCTGACTTTGAGTGATTTGCTGGGGACGTCCCGTGATCCTGACATTCTATCCCGCGGACTGGAGTCCGGTATGCGGTGACCGGATGGCTCTTTACAAACGGCATTGTCGTGATCCCAACGCCGTCCCCGGCAACGGCGTTCGTGAACTGGCGTGAACTGACAAGGATTGGTTCTTTCAGCCGTCTTCCATACCGCAGTTCTTTACGCCTCTGGATGTCTTCGCGGCGCCCTTCAGGCTTTCCTCAAGGCATTTACGAATTCTGGAGCTCAGAGTGCTTGAAATCATGATTTGTCATTCCGAAGATGAATTATTGTAAGTTGCTTGTTGCATTTGCTTGACGGAAGCGATCAGGCGGGTTGCTCCTATAGCGTGCTGAAGGCCGTGGGGTCCCGACGGTTCCGATTCGACATACTCGCGGAATGCCTCGACACCGTGGCTATAGAAACTACCTGTCAGAATAGCAACGGACTCTCCCGCTTGAGCTTCGATCCGGAAGACGTCTGGGTCCCGAAACATCATGCAAGCCTGCCCGTTCGTGCCCACGATTCGGAACGATCGCTGATTCTCATGTTCCTGGTATTTCCCGACATGCACGAAAAACGGGATTCCTGTAGAAGAGCGAAGCTCCAACGTTGCATCAGTCTCAGCACCAGGCCGAGCAAGAGCATTTCGTATCCGGCCGGCATCGTAGGAAACTAACGAGAGCGCTCCGTCGAACAGACCGTGCCACAGAACAACGTAGTGGTACGCGAGATCCCAAAGCACGCCTCCGTGTAGTGGGTCCCATAACCATTCCCTACCGTCAAAGCTTCGCTCTGGCCCTTCGCCTTCAAGCAGCACGGCTTCTACCCGCTTGATCGCTCCAACTCCGAATTGTCCCTTACCCCAAAGACCTTTCGCGTCCGTTTCAACCACAATCCATTTTTTCAAGCATGCCGAATAAGGCCGACCCAGCCATGCCAAGAGTGGAGCAGCTCGCACATCCAGGTAGAAATCGGAACAGTACAGCAAGGGGTTAACCCTTAGGCTCTCCAAGACAAGATCAAGGTCTTTCTCGGTTGTCACGAGTGGTTTTTCTACAAGCGTGGGGATTCGGAGGTCTGCCAGGTCCAATATCTGCTTGGCATGGACCTGGTTCGGTGTCAGAAGCAGGATCGCGTCAGGACGGGAACTAAGCACCATAGGTTTTAGAGCACCGCCCGCTGCTTGTACCTCAGCAATGTCGGCCTTCAAGACTGGTGTGAAATACTCGTTGATGGCACTTTCGAGCTTACGATAATACTGGCCGATGCCGACGATAGCGAGGCGTGGCTTACTCAAAGCGTTGATTCTCCCGAAATCGCGCCATTGGGCCTTTGACCAAGGCGTACGAGCCAACGAGTGTAGCGTAAATGGTAATGAACAGGCCAGTATTGACCTCCGTGATGTAGTTGCACATAGAATGTCGTATTAACTGCAACGATAAAATGTCCTGTCTAGAACGGTCGCCTCACCGCGTGGACCCTTGAAGACTGTACTGCAGCTAATTGGGTCTTGGAGACAGCGGCTGGAAACGCGGCCGGTATATGTAGCGCCGTAGAGGTTGCCCTGCGCAGCCAGAAACAGACGGCTCTGGGGATTTGCCCCGTCTGGGCTCCCAGTGATCTGGCGAGAAAATCACGCTCCTTCCGGGATGCAGCTGCCGACTAATTTTCCACGCCAACGCATCAACTCGCCCACAAGAATGGGGCGACCGTCGCACGTTGACGACCAAGCGAGTCCGCGAAACCGAAGCCGACGCCGTCGTAGCCTTTGTCGTCTGAGGCTTGAGATCGGAACCGCATCCACCGATTGCATCCGGCTCTGGCATGGAGACGTCGACCTTCTGCGCGAGCGCTTGGAAGCTGTCCAGCAAAAAGCTGCTGTGACCCTCGGGGGCATTGCCCCACAGCGCTAACGTAAGCGTGTGGGCTAGAAGTCGACGTGCAGCATGTGATGGCGGAGCGCGCCACTCCTCGGTAGCATCCGAATGGCAGTGCCTTACACTGTTTGCCGTGCGAGAGGCATTGCTTTGTCCAGGCTCTACCTCTCCCGCTTCTCCGAGACGGGCGCCAATTCAAGGCCTAGGTATTGGCGCGCATTTTCGAAGCAGATGTCCCGAACCATACCTCCCAGAAGTTGCTCGTCATTTGGAAGATCGCCGTTCTCCACGTCGTGTCCCAACAAATCACACAGGATCCGGCGAAAATATTCGTGTCGTGGAAACGACATAAACGACCGTGAGTCCGTTACCATACCAATAAAGCGGGAGAGCAATCCCGTGCTGGAAAGCGCGTTGATCTGCCACTCGATTCCTTCCTTTTGATCTAGAAACCACCATCCGCTGCCAAACTGAATCTTCCCCGCGATAGAGCCGTCCTGGAAGCTTCCGACCGCTGTTGCGAAGGCATAATTGTCGGCGGGATTCAGGTTGTAAACGATCGTCTTCGGAAGCGCAAGCTCCCGTTCGAGGCAATCGAGATACATGCAAAACGCTTTAGCCTGTGTCCAGTCACCGGTGGAATCAAACCCAGCGTCTGGTCCCAGTTCTCGCAACCGGCGCGTATTAACCTCACGTAGCGCGCCCAAATGCAGCTGCTTCGTCCAGCCTCTCTCCGCATCCAACCTGCCGAAGAACAGCATCAGGTAAGAGGCAAACTGTTCCTGCTCCTGGTTCGTGGCGGCCTTACCGCTTCGAGAATTCCGAAAGATGGCGGCCGCCCGACGCTCCGTGCAGGGAGTCGCATGGCAACGCTCCAAACCGTGGTCGGAGAGCCGTCCTCCGGTCGCGTGGAAGAAATCGTGGCGCTGCTTGAGAGCGTCGAGAAAATTGCGCAAGGACGAAATCTCGATGTTGCTCGCTTCTCCCAGCTGGCGAATCCACGCGTTGAAGTTAGCCGGATCGTTCACCAGGAAAGCCCTGTCCGGACGAAAGGTTGGATACACCCGAAATCCTGGCTTTGAAGCTACAAGGCTCCGGTGGTGCCGCAGGTGATCGCAAGGATCATCACTGGTGCACAACGCTCGAACATTAAACTTCCTGAGAATGCTCCGCGCCGTAAGGTTCCCCGAGCTGAGGAAGGCGTTCGCTTGGTTCCAGACAGAACTCGCGCTGTGTTCGTCGAGCAATCCATCGATTCCAAAATACCTTTTCAACTCGAGATGGGACCAATGGTAAAGCGGGTTCCGCAAGGTGAACGGAACCGTGCGCGCCCAGGCGACGAACTTTTCACGAGGTGTTGCCTTTCCCTTGCAGAAACGCTCAGAAATTCCGTTGGCACGCATCGCCCTCCATTTATAGTGATCTCCCTCCAGCCAAATCTCGAACAAATTCCGGAAGCGCCGGTCTGTGGCAATATCGGCAGGGCTGAGATGCGAGTGGTAATCCAGAATGGGCTGGGAGGCGGCATAGTCGTGATACAGCCGCCGTGCCGTCTTCGAGTGCAGCAGGAAGTCTTCATGGATGAAGTTCAACACACGGCTCCATCGCTTTAAACTGCGCCACCATGTTGCCACAGCACCGGGATGGTGAGCCAGAGGCAATGTTGGCAGTGGGTCCCAGAACAGTTGGTTCTATTTGGGTATCGGCTGCTACTATCGAAGCGAAAAACTGGTCATTCTGTTCGGAGGAACTTATTTCATGGGGCATCCTGCTCTGGATCTTACGTCGCGCACGGCTGTCGTGATTGGAGGCACCTCTGGGATCGGTTTGGCTCTTGCCCAGGGTCTCGCACATGCTGGGGCGGATGTCGTCCCCACCGGACGTCGCACCGAACTTGTTCAATCCGCCGCAGACGCGGTCAAGAAACTAGGGCGGAGATCGCTGTCCGTCATTTGCGACGTAACCCGTAGAGACAGCATTGAGGCGTTGCTCGATGCGACATGGGGGGAGTTTGGCGCCGTCGACATTCTTGTGAACTGCGCCGGCACAATCCAGCGCTCCCCGGTTCTCGACGTTTCCGAGAAAGAGTGGGACAGCATTCTGGAAACGAATCTCAATGGCACGCTGCGGGCGTGTCAGATCTTCGGACGCAAGATGATCGACCGAAAATATGGCCGAATCATTAATGTTGCATCCTTAACTTCTTTCCTGGGGATGTATCAAGTTGCAGCGTATGGAGCGAGCAAGGCGGCGGTAGCCTCACTAACCAAATCTCTCGCCGTCGAGTGGGCCTGTCATGGAGTTTGCGTCAATGCGATTGTACCGGGGGTATTCCGCACCGGCCTCAATGCGGCATTGCTGGATGGTACACCGCGCGGCCAGGAGTTTCTTCTGCGGACTCCGATGCGCAGATTCGGAAATGTGGAAGAGTTGGTGGGCGCAACTGTGTTCCTCGCTTCTGACGCCGCAAGTTTTGTTACCGGCCATTTACTCGCCGTCGACGGTGGGTTCCTGGCGAGTGGTGTCAATCAATAGTCCCGTTTCCCAAAAACCAACTTCCCGTGGATTCTTCAGCCAATTCCGACAAGCCTGCCAATGCGGGCGGGGTACCAGTGCCAGAGCCTTCGCAGAGCGTAGGGCGCTTCCGCTGGATCATCTGCACGGTTCTCCTTTTTGGCGTCACAAACAACTACGTGGACCGTCTGATCATCGGCCTGCTGAAAACCACGCTGCAACATGATTTGGGCTGGAGTGAAATTGACTACGGGAATCTCGTGTTCGCTTTCACTGCGGCGTACGCGGTCGGCCTGTTGGCGGTTGGCCGAATGATCGACTGGTTAGGAACTCGACTGGGTTATGGGCTGGCGATGGCTGCCTGGAGTCTCGCGTCAATGGCACACGGATTCTGCGGTTCGTTGACGAGTTTTCTCGGGGCACGTTGCGCCCTCGGCTTTAGCGAAGCGGGCGTGTTTCCCGCTAGTCTTAAAGCCGTCGCCGAGTGGTTCCCCCAAAGAGAGCGGGCGCTGGCGGCGGGAATCTTCAACGCTGGATCCAACCTTGGAGCGATCATCGCTCCTCTTGTCGTGCCCTGGATCACGCTGCGTTGGGGCTGGCGCTGGGCATTTCTGTCTCTCGGCTCCCTTGGCTTTGGTTGGCTCGTATTTTGGTTGTGGATTTACCGCAGCCCCAACCGTCACCCCCGCTGCTCGGCCAGCGAATTGGCACATATTCACAGCGATCCCGTCGAGTCTCCAGGCAAAACCTCATGGGGTGGGCTGGTTCGTCATCGGCAGACCTGGGCCTTTGTGCTCGGCAAGTTCTTTACCGATCCGATCTGGTGGTTTTATCTGTTTTGGATCCCCGATTTCTTGCAACGCGCGCACGGGTTGGTATTGCTCCAAGTTGGACTTCCGATCGTCACCATCTACTTGCTTGCCGATGTGGGCAGCGTGGCCGGAGGGTGGCTTTCATCATCACTCATTCGCCGGGGCAAGACCGTAAATGCAAGCCGGAAGACGGCCATGTTGATTTGCGCGGTGAGCGCTGTGCCGATTGTTTTTCTGCCCAGAATCGGTTCCACCTGGGGGGCTGTCTTGCTGCTGGGACTTGCCACGGCAGCACACCAGGGTTTTTCGGCAAATCTTTTTACGCTGCCTTCTGACATGTTCCCGGCACGAGCAGTCGCTTCTGTGGTCGGACTGGGTGGGACGGCGGGCGCGGTTGGCGGAATGCTTATCGCCAAGGTTGTTTCGTATCTTCTGGAATCGACCGGCAACTATTCCATTCCGTTCGCGATGGCTGGCTCCGCCTACCTGTTGGCGTTAGCGATCATTCAGATTCTGGCCCCCGAGCTGACCATGGCTCCTGCTGCGGTGAGAGAGGTGTAAATCCCTGGGTCAGGTCACCGGCACCGACGCGCGGTGGATCTGCGCACAACTAACTCGGGTTCGACCGTAATTTCCGGAACGTGCTTCACGCGTCCCTCGATTCGGTCGAGCAGCGTACGCGCCGCGATCTCACCCATCTTTTGCAGGGGTTGTCTCACCGTCGTGAGTGGCGGATCGATGTAGGCAGCGATCTGAATGTCATCGAAGCCCACCACCGATACATCGTCCGGCACACGCAGCCCGGCTTCCTGGAAAGCGCGGATGGAACCAATCGCGGAGATATCATTATAGGCAAACAGTGCGGTAAAAGGCTGCTTGCGTGCGAGCAATCGCTTGGCAAACGGGTAGCCGAGATTCGGTGTGGGATCATCCCCCTCGAGTTGCACAATCAATTCTGGCCGCATGCGAATGCCCAATCTTGCGGTGACTTCGCAGATCGCGCTCCAGCGGTCGTCAGAATCAACGCTCACCGTCGAGCCTCTCATAAACGCGATCTTCTCGTGGCCCAGATCGACCAAATGCTTCAGCGCCAGCGCGACGCCACGGCGGTGATCCAGAACAATATTGGTCACGCGTTTGATCCTGTGATGCCCGGCAACGGCCACCGTCGGTAGAGGAGGTTCTTCGGTCAAGAAAGTGTCCACTGTAATAAAACCTTCGACTCCTCGGTCCCGAAGCATCGTCGAGTACGTTGCGAGCAGTTTCTTGTCGTGGCGGTGAGCCACGGTAAGAAAGAAGAAATTCTGTTCTCGGAGATAACGCTCCATGCCGCTCATCACGAGAGAACCGTAGGCATCGCCGATTTCTTCCAGAATCACTCCGATCGTAAAGGTGCGCTTGACCCGCAGGGAACGCGCGAAGAAATTCGGTCGATAGTTGAGGGCCCGAGCCGCCGTCAAAATTCGCTTTTTTGTATGTTCCGGGACGGACCGCGAAGCGGAAGAACTGTTTAGTACGGCGGAAACCGTGCTGGCGGTAAGGCCGACGAGTTCCGCCACCGACCTCAGCGTCACGGCCGACTTGGGGCCCGGAACTGATTTCTTCTTGAGAGGTTGCACTCGGTCGATATCCTCGCTGGACCCTTCGCCTCAACGGCGCTTGTTTTTGTTCTGCCCCCGAACCGGGATTGTATATGAAGGGCGAGCCGCAACCAAGCCAGAACGTCCGATTCGCCAGTGTTCCACCTAGAATATCGATATTGTTGCTCTTCGTCCTACACAATATCATATTTTCATGCTCTATAACTCCTTAAGAATATCGTTATTATTGCTTTTGTCTTCAGAATATCTTCGCTGCGCGATTGTTTTCAAGAATAACGTTATTTTTTTTCTTGACAAAGACAATGTGTCAGGAGCTTAATCTTCACGGAACAGCGAGTAGCCTAAAAGCACTAGCTGGAAACCCAGTAGAACAACGATATTTCTCACTGAACGAAATTGCAGTTGGAGCAAAACTTGCCGCAGTCGTGCAACGGGTGGAGTTCGACCTGTTTGAGCAACGCCGACCTTTTGGGGGCGGCTACGCATTCCCGATCTGTATTAACTCGAAGAACCCATCCCCGAAGATGGGATCGACTTCTCGCTTGGGAGGAACTCCATGACGCGTTTCATCCGCTGGGCGCTCACGTTCTCTTTTTTGATCTGCATTGTGGTCCCCTCACTTTCACAGAGCAGGAATACCGGTGAGATTCGTGGCACGGTGACGGCGGCGGGAGCCGTTGTGCCGGGTGCAACCGTCACGCTCACCAATATTGATACGGGAGAGACGCAGACTTTCCTCACCAATGAGGATGGTATCTACGATACAGTTTCGACGCGCGCGGGAAACTATACCATTGGCTTCACGGCCAAGGGCTTCAAGAGATTGGTGCGCGGCCCCATCACGCTGCAGGTGGACGTGATCACCGAGGACGCCAGCCTTGTCGTTGGTGCAGTAACGGAAACAGTGACCGTTGAAGCAACTGGCGTCCCGCTCCTGGAGACCGAAACCTCCCATCTGGGGACAATTCTCGAATCGAAAACCATTGGCGCGCTGCCCCAGATCGGCGCGGGAATTACCGGCAACGATTGGGCTAACTTCAATATACTTCTCCCTGGCGCTTCCAGCTCTCCCACTGCCCCTGGCTCGGAGGGCAGCGGCGCTTACAACGCTGGAGATGCCGTCTCGCTCAATGGAAACCTGCCGAATTACGCCAACTACCTCCAGGACGGCGGCGTAGTTCAATTGCCCGTGAGCAACAACGTGGACAACACGCTTTTTGAGGCGGTGCAGGAAGTCCAAATCACTACCTCTTCGTTCTCGGCGGAATATGGCATTGGCGGCGCCGTGTTCAACCAGATCACCAAGAGCGGGACCAACGGCTTTCACGGGTCAGCTTATGAATATTTTCAAAACAATTATCTGAACGCAGCCCCCTACTTCGCGATTAATGGAGTTCCGCAGAAAGCAGCGTATTTGCGGTACGACGAGTGGGGCGGTTCCATCGGCGGGCCGATCATCAAGAACAAGTTGTTCTTCTACTTCGTCCGTGACAAGATCTATAGCAACGGTGCGGCACCGGCCTCGCTGGGCAATACTGTGACGCTCGCTGAGAGAGGTATGGGGACGGCCTATCCGGGTGCCCTCGATTTCAGCGCGGCCGGCCTCCCGACCCTCTACGATCCCGCGAGCTGTAATACACCGGGCTGCACCCGAACCTCATTCGCGGCAGAAAACACGGGAACGCTTGCTGGCGTAAACGCGATTCCGGCCAGCCGCTTAGATCCCGTGGCAGCGAAGATTCTGAACTACTACCCTCTCCCTAACACGGGAGCCCCGGGAGCCCTTACACAAAACTTCACCACCATTCTGCCGACTCCCAACCCGAATCTCAGATATTTTGGGCGCCTTGACTACGATCTTTCGCAGAAGAACCGCGTGTCCTTTTCCATAAGCCAGAAAAACAACAACGGGACCAATAAGTACGGGCCGTTTGCATGCCCGATCAACTGCTTTTCCGGGGACATAGACGGTTACAACGCGCAGATTACCGTTACTTCAGAGATCAGGCCGACGCTGGTGAACGAACTCCGCATGGCCTATACGAAGCAAGGCAACTGGTTTATCCCTGACACCATTGGCTTTAATGCGGCAACCACATTGGGTTTGCAATACGCTAAGGCGGATGTTTTCCCGACGATCAACATAGGCAGTTCCAGCGTGTGCTGCTCGGGCTTGGCCCCCGGTACGAACGCCATCTACATTGAAAACCTTTATGATCCATCGGATGTCGTGACGCTGATCCATGGCAGACACATTCTGCATTTCGGCGTCGAGGTATTGATGGGCCAGGGCAACACGACGCCCTGGGGGAACGTTACGGCGGGCAATTTCACCTTCACCGGCAATTACACGGCGTCCAATGTCAATGCAGCGGGGACGACGGGATATGGACTCGCTGATTTCTTGCTTGGCAACGTCCAAAGCTGGAGCGCGACCAACCAAACGACGTCCTATGCGCGACTGAAGAGTCCGCAACTCTTCGTTCAAGACGACTTCAAGGTTCGGCCGAATCTCACGGTGAACCTCGGCTTGCGCTATGTAGCAACCACTGGATTCACGGAGAAGTACAACTCCATGGGTGGGTTCGATCCGAATCTCACGCTTGTCTGCAGTGTCGACGTTAATGGCAAACCTTGCGGCGCATTGAACGGCCAGCTAGGCTCGCTGTGGTTTGCTCCCCAGGACAACCGAACCTCGTTGCAGAAGCCGAGTTATGCCATCTTCCTGCCCCGCGTCGGCTTCGCCTGGTCTCTGAGAAATGACACAGTCGTCAGAGGCGGTTTTGGAATGTACTCGTACAACTATAGCCAGGACGACTACGGCAATGGAATAGGCTTTGGAGCCGTCACCACCAGTTCGGGCAGTGCGACGGACCCGAACCATGGAACCGGTCCCAATCCACTGGTCACTCTCTCCGAGTCCGCTGCCTCGGCTAATCCCGTGCTGAATTACGTTGTGGGCTCGGCGAATGCGAAGAATGTGTCGCAGTACCTCAACGTCACATCCCCTTCAAATCAGACTTATGTCCCGTACTACGTCTCACCGGGGCGAATCAATCAATGGCAGTTGAGCGTGGAGCATCAATTCTTAGGCAACTACATGGCGTCGATCGCTTATGTGGGGAGCCACGGCTCAAATCTGCAATTCCCGACGGACGTTAACCAAATAACCAGCGCAGCCGGTTTGGCCGCAAGTGCGGCAGCGGGTTCAGCGATCCAAGCCGATCGTCCGTTCTCGGCTTGGGGAACACTTGGCGGCTATAACTACAACGGTATTTCGAATTACAATGCCCTGCAGACCACGATCAACAGGCATTTTTCGAATGGCTTACTCTTCAGTTTCAACTACGTCTGGTCGCATTTTCTGGATGATCAGGATTCGGGTGGATGGGGCAGCCGCGGTGGGGTCCAGAATTGGCAAATTGGAAACGACCCCTCCGCCAATTACGGCAATTCCAACTTCGACATCCGGAACGCGTTCAAGGGGTACGCTTCTTACGAGTTACCGTTCGGCAGGGGAAAGACCTATCTGCACGGTAACGCGCTTGAGGACGCTGCGGTCGGCGGATGGAGGATCTCCGGGACAATGATTACCCAGAGCGGAAACCCATTCACCGTCGTCGCCAGTAACAACTTAAACTCGACAATTACCGGCTGCAGCGTCGGCGGCACCGCCTCCGGCGGCGACACCAACAACGGCTGCAATTGGTTTCCCAACGTTGTCAGCGGCACCCACGCGGCCAATCAGGGCCCCAACGGATGGTTTAACCAAACAGCCTTTGTCAGCGCGGCGCCGGTGTCCGGTCAGTTCGCATTCGGCAATGAGGGCAGGAACTCGCTGGTGGGGCCACGCCTGACTGTCTTTAACATGTCCGTGGCTAAGGACTTTAGCTTCGGAGAACGCATTCGCTTGGAACTGCGATCAGACTGGGTTAACGTCTTTAACCATCCGAGTCTCGGCATTCCTGGCAACACATGCAATTTTGGCCCAAGCGGCGTCTGCGTTCCTGGAGGCGCGACTGTAGGGGGAATTGCAGGGGGGAATTTCGGGCTGATCAACGAGGGAACCCAGGGCGCTGGTGTCACGGTAGCCGCTCGCAGCGGTCAAATCAGCGCGCGCATTACGTTCTGATCAACGCAGCCACGAGGGAGAGGACGGCAGCTTGCTCCTCTCCCTCTAGCCACAATCGAGGTCTGTGGACAATCGGGATTCTCGGACCCGACTCGTCCACCGTACAATCCTGACATGAGAACAATGGAAGTCGTTGTCTTGTCTTGGGGGGTTCTCTTTCTTGGGGCGCTATCGTGTTTCTCTCAAACTAACCCTGGCCGTCAGCAGCAAATCGAATCCCACAGCCGTCAGGCTGCGGAGTACTTGAAAGCGAACCGACCCGATCTAGCAGTGCCCGAATTCCGAGCGATTCTCGCCATCGATCCGAACAATGTGGACGCACACGGCAATCTCGGCGCGGTGCTGTTCTTCCAGGGGGCATATGCGGATGCGATTCCACAGCTGCGCGCCGCGCTCAAACTGCGGCCCACCCTGTGGAAGACGCAGGCTCTTCTCGGCATCGGCGAAAAGCGGACGGGCGACATCGACGCGGCCCGGCGCGATTTGGAGAAAGCGTTTCCCAACCTGCCGGAAGAGAAGGTTCGGATTGAGACTGGCATGGAACTGATCGAAGTTTATTCCGGCGCGGGTGATCTGGACAAAGCGGCGGCAACAGTGGCGGTTCTTCGAAAGCTGCAGCCTACGGATGGGACTATCCTCTACTCCGCTTACCGAATCTATTCCGATCTTGCCGACGAGTCCCTGCTCAGCTTGTCGGTGGTGGACCCGAATTCTGCGCGAATGCATCAAGCGATGGCGCACGAATTGGCGAAACGTGGGAACACCGCGGAAGCGATAGAGAACTACCGAGCCGCGCTTAAGATCGATCCTCAGCTTCCGGGACTTCATTTTGAACTCGCCGAGATGCTCAGCACTTTGGGGACTGCAGAGGGCCGGCAAGAAGCCGAAAAAGAATACAACGCAGCCTTGGAGGCCAATCCATTCGATGAACAGTCTGAATGCAGGCTGGGCGATATCGCTCTTCAGAGAGACGATTTGAAGGAAGCTAACGAGCGTTACACCCGGGCGATACAGCTGCAGCCCGGCGATCCCGAAGCAAGCATTGGCCTGGCGAAGGTTTTTATGACAAGGGATCAACCTCAAAAAGCCGAGCCGCTGCTGCAGCACGCCCTCCAGCTGGACCCCACCAGTGCTCTGGCTCACTTCCGCCTGAGCACTGTATACCGACAGACTGGACGCACCGCGGACGCTAAACACGAATTAGAGGAATACCAAAAGTACAAGCTGATGAAGGAGAAACTTCGGCAGGTTTATCACGACTTGCATCTCGAGCAAACTCCGGAGGACGAAGATAGTCATCCCAAGAAATAGTCAGGTGCTGCATTGGATCAAGATGATGAAGAAAATTCTCACTGCTGCTATGTTGTTAACGGTTGTTCCGCTGTTCGCATCCTCGTACTACTCCACCCGCCTAAACGATCCAAAAGCAACTTATCTGACGCAGGATAATTTTGCAGTAAAGGGTGACGGAGTCGCGGACGATTCCGCAGTCTTACAGCAAGCCATCAATACGGTTCAGGAGAAGACCAACCAGGGTATTCTGTTCGTTCCCGCTGGCCGCTATCGGCTGACCAGGACGATCTATGTCTGGCCCGGAATCCGGCTGATCGGATTTGGGACGGCGCGGCCCACCTTTGTACTCGCTGCGAATACGCCGGGCTTTCAGCAAGGGCCCTCTTATATGTTTTTCTTCGCGGGTGGCCGCCCGGGCACAAATGCGCCTCCCCCGGATGCGAACCCGGGTACGTTCTATTCCGCAATGAGCAACATCGACCTTGAGATTCAAGACGGAAATCCGAGCGCTGTCGGCGTCCGCGCCCACTATGCCCAACATTGCTTTCTGGCGCACATGGATTTTCACATCGGCTCGGGACTGGCGGGCGTTCACGACGGCGGTAACGTCGCTCAAGACGTGCACTTTTATGGGGGCAAGTACGGCATATGGACCCGGAAGCCCTCCCCGGGCTGGCAGTTTACGGTGATCGACGCTACGTTTGAGGGACAGCGCGAAGCGGCGATCCGAGAGCACGAAGCCGGGCTGACCCTGATCCGACCGCAATTCAAGAATGTCCCTACGGCGATTTCCATCGATCCTCAATACTCCGACGAACTCTGGATAAAAGATGGACGCATGGACAACGTTTCCGGACCCGCCGTAATCATCAGTAATGAGAACAGTGCCCGCACCGAAATCAACATGGAAAACCTCGTCTGCCGAAACGTTCCTGTTCTTGCGCTTTACCGCGAGAGCGGAAAACGCACCGCTGCTCCGGCTGAAATATACGAAGTGAAGACTTTTTCTCATGGCCTTAAATATGAGGAGATGGGCGCGGTTCCCGCGATTCAGGATGTCTATGAGACGGCTCCCCTGATCGCGTTGCCACGGCCAGTCAATTCCGACATCATGGATCTGCCGCCGATCGACACGTGGGTCAATATCAGCTCGCTTGGCGCCCGGGGTGACGGGACGACCGACGATACCGCCGCGTTCCAGAAAGCCATTGCCCAGCACCGTACGATCTACTTGCCTTCCGGTCAGTATCGTGTGACGGACACCATCGCGCTAAGGCCCGATACAGTTCTCATTGGCCTGCATCCGAGCGTCACGCGAATATTGCTTACTGATTCAACCCCAGCCTTTCAAGGCGTGGGAAGTCCCAAGCCGCTGCTCGAAACTCCCAAAGACGGGACGAATATCGTGACCGGCATCGGCCTGTACACCAACGGCATCAATCCGCGAGCGGTGGCCGCGAAGTGGATGGCCGGCAAGGATTCGATGATGAATGATGTTCGTTTTCTGGGAGGTCATGGCACGATTGATCCGAATGCCACCGCGGAGGAAAGTTCCAAGATCTGGAAAGAGATTTATAACGACACGCATAGCGCCGACTCGAATCCGAATCGCCGCTGGGATGGGCAGTATCCAAGCTTGTGGATCACGGGCGGCGGAACTTTTGTCGACATCTGGACGCCGAGCACGTTCGCGCAAGCGGGCTTGTACATCTCAAACGCTTCCACCGAAGGGCGAATTTACCAACTGTCGAGCGAGCACCACGTCCGCAACGAGGTAATTCTGGACCATGCGTCGAACTGGCAGATCTACGCGCTCCAGACGGAAGAAGAACGGGGCGAGGGTGGATTCGCTTTGCCGCTCGACATCCGGGATTCGAGCAACATCACCTTAGCGAACCTGCACATGTATCGCGTCGTAAGCAGCTATCAGCCCTTTCCCCATGCGATCACCATAACAAACTCCAGCAACATACGATTTCGCAACGTCCATTGCTACAGCGACAGCAAAGTGTCCTTCGACAACACAGTCTACGACCAAACCCACCACCTAGAGATACGACAGCGCGAATTCGCCTGGTTGACAATGTCCGGTCGTGCCCCCCTGATCCGCCCGAAAGAACCTTCCCCAGTTCTCGCTGCAGGCGCGAGGGTAGAGAAAGTGGCGAGCGGTTTCTTCAACATTTCCGGCGGCGCCGTCAACACCCACGGCGACGTTTACTTCGTTGACGCCCAACGGCAAACCATCTACCGCTGGTCTGCCGCGACTCGCCAACTGTCGAAGGTTCGTGACAATCCGCTGGACCCGGTTCAACTGTTCTTTGATAAGGCAGGCGATCTGATAGTGATCTCGTATGCGGGAAAGGGAATTGTGTATAGCTTCAGGCCCGACGTGCAGGGTGACGACTTGACACGGCTCGAAGCGGTGCCCGCCGTGTCACGTCCAGGACTGACACCCGTTCTGCCTGTGGACTATTGGAGGAACGAAAACGATTTTCTCGAAGACATGGCCGCAAAGAGGACCTATCAGTTCGTCTCTCCGGACGGAACAACTTTCCTTCCTGCGGGAGAAGACTTCGTGACCGGGGAACTCTACTACGGGTCCAAGTTGAATGACACGCTGCGAGCTTTTGGCCTTGCGCCCGCGGTTGCGGATCAGCCCTATTATGTTTCCGATGAATCGGGAGAGAAGACCTACGTCGGCAGCGTCGGTATCGATGGGGCGATCTCGAACTTGAAGCTCTTCGTGGAACGGGGCGGAGAAAGTGTGACCGTGGACGACAAGGGCAATGTATATATCGCTGCCGGACAGGTCTTCGTGTACAGCCCGTCGGGCGATTTGATCGATACCATAGAAATTCCAGAGCGACCCTCGCAATTGTTGTTCGGTGGTACGGATGGCGGCACCCTGTTCGTTCTCGCGCGGAGTGCCCTATATGCCGTCCAAACCATTCATCGAGGGCGCTGAGAAGAGCGAATCCTTAATTTGCCGCAGCCATCGGAACATGCGGATTTACACGCGCGGACTGCCCTGTGGGTGGCCTCGGTGATCCTATTGTTTTGTCTCTCATCGTCCTCCTTGTTTCCGCAAACCCCTCAACCCAAGGGTGATGAATCCGAGAGCAAATCAAATGCGGCCGCTCCCGCAGCTGCTCCGTTGCCTCAACTGGTCGACATCACCGATTCGACGGGCATTAAGTTCGATCATCTGTCGAGTCCGGAGCAGAAATATATCGTGGAGTCGATGAGCGGAGGCGTTGCTCTCATTGATTATGATCGCGACGGATGGCCCGACATTTACTTCACTAACGCCCAAAGTGTAGAGATGGCGCTTGCCGGGAAGCAGTCGCGAAGCGCACTCTACCACAATAATCACGATGGGACTTTCACCGACGTCACGGATAAGGCAGGTGTCGGTTATCCCTGTTGGGCAATGGGTGCTGTCGTCGGAGACTATAACAACGATGGCTGGCCTGATTTGCTGGTGACTTGCTTCGGAGGCGTGGTCCTCTACCGCAACAACGGAGATGGAACATTCACGGATGTCACGAGACAAGCAGGCCTGAGCAGTGACTCGGGATGGGCCACGGGAGCAGCCTTCGGCGACTACGATGGCGACGGCTGGGCGGACCTGTTTGTGTCGCACTATGTGAATTCTAATCTGAACGATCTTCCGGCGTTCGGTTCCAGTCCGACATGCAAGTTTCGAGGAATCGCTGTGCAATGCGGTCCGCGAGGGTTGAAGGGCTCTTCCTCAAATCTTTACCGCAATAACGGCGACGGCACATTCACGGATGTGTCGAAGAAGACCGGAATTGCTGACTCTCCCAATTCTTTTGGATTGACGGCCGTTTGGTCTGACTTTGACGGCGATGGCCATCTCGATCTTTTCTTGGCCAATGATGCCGGAAGGAACTATCTCTACAAGAACGACGGAAGTGGGCATTTTACCGAAATCGGTTTTTCTGCGGGAGTCGCTGTCAGTCAAGACGGGAATGAACAGGCTAACATGGGTGTCGCTCTCGGCGATTACAAGCACACCGGATACCCTTCGATCGTGGTAACCCACTTCAGCGATGAATACGCGGCACTATTCCAGAACCTCGGTGAGATGAATTTTGCTGATGTTTCCTACGCCTCCGGAATCGCTCCGAGCACCACTCACTATGTCGGCTGGGGCGACGCATTCTTCGACTTTGACAACGACGGCTGGGTCGACCTTTTCATGGTGAACGGCCACGTCTATCCGCAGGTGGACAGTGGCGAGGCTGGAGCCAGATACCAGGAGCCGGCACTGCTGTTCTTGAATCAGCGGAATGGCAAGTTCAAGGACATAAGCAAGCTTGTCGGCCCGGCTCTTCAGACCCTGCGAGTCAGCCGCGGAGTCGCAACCGGCGATCTGTTAAACGATGGCCGGATTGACCTTGTCATCGAGAACCTGAAAGGCCGCCCTACGATTCTAAGGCCCCTGGGCGGTCCTTCGAATCACTGGATCAGCCTTGAATTAGTGGGCGCAAAGAGCAACCGGCTTGCCTTGAACGCGCGCGTACGGGTGACCGCTGGAGATCTCGTGCAGACGAGTGAGGTGCTGAGCGGGGGAAGCTATCTCTCCCAGAACGATCTCCGGCTTCACTTCGGCCTTGGCGGAAGGGGACGCGTCGACAAAGTCGAAATCTTCTGGCCGACGGGGAAGATCGAAACCTTAACCGACATGGCTGCCGACCATTTCTACGATGTGAAAGAAGGCGAAGGGATTGTTTCGGCCGACAGAAGCAGGCCCACACTTTCGAAGAATTGATGGTATCAGGACAAGTAAGTATCAAGTGCGTAGTCTTGTTTCTGCACCTTATGTCGCGCGAGGAAGTTATAGGAGAAGCTTATGAAAAGCCAAACGTCGCGAAGGAGTTTTCTCGGAATATCCGCTCTGGGGTTAGCGGCAGCGGTTGTTCCTGATATGGTCCGGCCGGCGGCCGCGGTGACCAGGTCCGGCGATGAGACGTCGAACAGCAGCCGTGAGATTTCCATTTGGGTGACCTCTGGCGACGAACGTTTTGCCGCCGCTCCCGGCGCTACCTGGCGCCCGGCAGTTGGGTCGGCCAGAACCGATCAGCTCCGGTTGAACCCCACCACGAAGTTCCAGGAGATTGTGGGATTTGGGGGCGCCTTTACCGATGCTACCTGCTACACGTTCAATCAACTCGGGCCCGCAGCACGAGAGCAGCTGTTCCATGAGCTGTTCCATCCGTCAGAAATGGGGCTCAGCGTTGGCCGCATTTGCGTCGGGTCGAGCGACTACTCGACGAAGCTTTACAGCTTCGATGAGGGCGAGCCTGATCCGGATCTGGCGAGATTTTCGATCGAGCACGACCGCGAATACATTCTTCCTGTGCTGCGCCAGGCCCGGCACGCGAATCCTGGCCTGTTCCTTTTTTCCACTCCCTGGAGCCCGCCCGGTTGGATGAAGTTCAACGGCACGATGCTGGGTGGTGCGATGCGCAAGCATTACCTGCCGGTCTACGCGCAATACTACCTGAAGTTTCTACAGGGGTATGCAACCGAAGGCGTGACCGTGCAAGCGCTGACCGCGCAGAACGAAGTGGACACCGATCAGGACGGCAGAATGCCTGCTTGCATCTGGCCGCAGGAGTACGAGATTGAATTCGTGCGCGACCATCTGGGTCCGCTTCTGGAGAGTAGCGGGATGCCAGTCAAGATTTGGATATTGGACCATAACTACAATTTGTGGGGGCGCGCCATGTGCACACTACAGGACACGAAGCTTCGCAAATACTCCAATGCGATTGCCTGGCACGGTTACTATGGCACTCCCGACATGATGAGTAAGGTTCACGACGCCTATCCGGAAGCAGAGATGCATTGGACCGAAGGCGGTCCGGACTACACAGATCCTGGTTATCTGACGGATTGGTGCAAGTGGGGCGGAACCTTCACGGACGTGCTGAACAACTGGTGCCGCTCCATCACGGCATGGAACCTGGCTCTCGATGAGCATGGCCGACCGAACATCGGACCGTTTCCCTGCGGCGGCGTGGTAACAATCAATTCGCAGACCAAGGAGATCACCCGGAGCGGACAATACTGGGCTTTTGCTCACTACTCACGCGTCATCCGTCGCGGGGCTCGCCGCTTTGACTCCCAGAGCGCGGCCGCGGACCTGCAACACGTTGCGCTTGAAAATCCAGACGGCCAGCAGGTGGTGGTCGTGACCAACGCGGGACCTGCCAGGACGATCGAACTGCGGCTCGCGAATATGGCGGCTTCGGTTCCATTGAAGGCAAATTCGCTGACCACTTTAGCTTGGAGGTAGTGTGTTCAACTCATCGGGAGAGCAAACCTTGATAAGAGCTACTTATCCAGCTTGATCGTTCCCCGAAAAACCGGCTCGAGCATCGTCGCTATCAAGGCAAACATCGCCACGCATCCCGACAGAGGTACCAATAAACCAGCGCGTAGGCTCCCCGTTCCTGTCGACACCAGTCCCACGAACCAAGGCATCGTGGCGCCCCCCATTCCCGCAAGCGCGAACATGATTGCCCCGATTTGCCTCGCCCTTTTGCCAAACGCCTTCACCAGCCACGCAACCAGGATTGGATAAACCGCAGCGAGCCCCAATCCCGCTGCGGTCACGCAGATAGCGACGCTCGCGAATGCCCTTGCTTGCAGCAAAAAGCAGATGCCAGCGCCAGCCAGCATCAAGCCGCTCGTCAGCAGCGTGCGTTCGCTCCGCCGCAGTGGAACCAGCGGAACGAGAGCGCGCCCGGCGAGCAGTCCTCCCCAAAAGAACATGGGCGCCAGCGCCCACGAGTCGCCAGAATCAGGATTGATTCGTTTCGTCAGTGCGGCAACCCAGCCTGCAACCGAGTTCTCGGATCCGACATATAGAAAAAACAGCGCAGCCAGGCTCACCGCACTTCCCACGCTGATGTTCTCTCGACGTGCCGGCCTGGACTGCTGCTCGTCTTCCTTCGTGGTTCCGGGCTCCACGTTCATCCCGGCCAAAATCGCGGCCGTAACCGCCGCGCATGCCGCGATGGCATAGAGAAGCCATGACGTCGCACCGTGCCGCTGAGCAAGCATCACCAGCGGTGAGGAAACGATCGCGCCAATTCCCCACATCAGATTCAGAACGCTGAGCGCGGCCACGCGGCGGGCTCTTGCAACTTCCGCCACCCACAAGTTGGCGGCAGAAAGAGCCTGCCCCAATCCACAGCCGAACACCGCGGTTGCAGCCAGGCTCGCAACATTGCTCCCCAGGTTTAATCCCGCCACTCCCGCCGCGATCAGACTAAAGCCGCACACGAACGTGTGCCGGTATCCTCGTTTGGTCAGCCAGCCGAGCGAAGCGACGCCCACCATCGATCCGCAGAACTGCGCCGTGAAAAATAGACCGGCGCGTTGGTCGCTTAAAGACCAGCGACCAATGAGTATCGGCAAGATCGGACCAATCAGCGTGGTTACGACACCCGTGACGACAAATCCGCCGTGGAGGACAACGGATGCGGCCGAAGATATCGGAAGCGAAGCCGACCGAGTTTGGATCGAGTTCATGCTGAAGGCATCTGCCGGAATGCTTGCCTGTGGCGAATTCACAGGTAACGAAGAACGCCGGGCAGGATGTAAGATAATCGTTATTCTACTGAGAATGAGGTAGTCACGCGAGAATTCCCATGAGCGCACCGAGGAACTGTCTGCTGATCGCTATTTGCGCGTTTGCCGGTTCGATTACCGCCGCCGCAGCGCCATTGCCCCTCATCACAAACATTCCGGGCCGGACTAGCATCAGTCTCGATGGAACCTGGCGCGCCATCGTGGACCCTTACGGAATAGGAACGGGCATGCGCTTCTACGAAAACGCAAAACCCAAAACTCCTCGTGACCTCGTTGAATACGACTTCGATACGTCCGGGACATTGAATGTTCCCGGCGACTGGAATTCGCAGCGAGCCGAGCTGTTCTTCTATGAAGGTTCCGTTTGGTATAAGAAATCGTTTTCCTATCACAAGCGCGAGCATTCGCGCGTGTTCGTCTACTTCGGAGCCGCGAACTACAGAGCGTCAATTTATCTGAATGCCCAGAAACTTGGAGATCACGAGGGCGGTTTCACGCCGTTCAATTTCGAGGTCACCGATCAGATTCGCGAGGGCGACAACTTTCTGGTGGTGGAGGTCAACAATCAGCGCAAAGCGGAGAATGTTCCAGGACCGATGACGGATTTTTGGAACTACGGCGGCCTGACCCGCAACGTTTCCCTCATCGAGCTGCCGGAGACTTTCATCCAGGACTATTGGATCCAATTGGCAAAGAGCTCGCTGAACGAAATCGAGGGCTGGATCAAGCTGAACGGTGCTTCGGCACCTCAGCAGGTCACGCTCGAGATTTCGGAAGCCGGAATCAAACAGCGGATCACAACCGACGCTGCAGGCTACGGGCATTTCCGGTTCCCTGCGGAGCTCAAGCTCTGGGCGCCGGAGGATCCCAAGCTCTATCAGGTGGTGCTGTCGGCCGCCGGCGATTCGCTAAGCGACCAAATCGGCTTCCGCAGCGTCGAAACTCGAGGCTCGAAGATACTCTTGAATGGCAAGCCCCTCCTGCTCCGCGGCGTCTCATTGCACGAGGAGGCCCCGTTTCGGGGAGGGAGAGCATTCTCGGAGGAAGACGATCAGATACTACTGGAGTGGGCAAAGGACCTCGGCTGCAACTTTGTGCGTCTCGCTCACTATCCTCACAACGAGACAATGATTCGGTGGGCCGACCGACTGGGCCTGTTGGTATGGACCGAGATTCCGGTTTACTGGGAAACTGCGTGGGAGAACCCTTTAACTCTTCAGAATGCGCAACAGCAGTTGCGCGACGTGATCGCGCGCGACCACAACCGCGCGGCGGTGGTCCTGTGGTCCATTGCGAACGAGACTCCCGTCGAACCAGCTCGGTTAGTGTTCTTGAAATCTTTAGCGGAGCAGGCAAGAACGCTGGACGCGACCCGCCTCATCACTGCGGCGTTGAACCATGTTGAGCGCTCAGCGCCAAACACAGTCGCATTGACCGACCCGCTGGCTCAGTCTCTAGACGTCGTCGGTTTGAATGAATATCTGGGATGGTATGGCAAGGAACGTCCAGAGGATTGCGATCATTTACAGTGGGTTCTACCAAATGAGAAGCCGCTCATCGTTAGCGAGTTTGGCGGGGGTGCGCCCTTCGGCAACCATGGCGGCACCGATACTCGCTGGACCGAGGAGTATCAGGCCAATCTTTACGAGCACCAATTGAACATGCTCAAACGTATCCCCTCGCTGGCGGGAATTTCGCCCTGGGTGCTTATGGATTTCCACTCCCCTCGCCGGTTATTACCTGGCGTTCAAGACTACCGCAACCGGAAGGGTCTCATTTCCGACCAGGGAGAGCGTAAGGAAGCGTTCTATGTTCTGCAGCGGTTTTATCGCGTCATGAAGGAAACTGCAGGTGAGGCCGAAAAATGAATTTGTTGCCATTTAAAAATTGGACTCTTTGTGAGATTGCGCAAGTAGATCGCCGCACCGCACTCGCAGTGAGGTTCGGATAAGGCTTGTTGCCCTCTGTCTCGACGATGAACGCTTCCCGCAGCTATCTAGGGCATGTCACGACCGTCGAAAACTTCATGCGCCAAGCCCACCACGTAGTCCAGCCCGTGTGCTTCGCACCAATTCAGTCACTCGTCGCGACAAAAACCCGAATCGCCGCTTTCCGGTCTGGGGCGGCCCCTGTCGACGACATCCGGGGTGTGGTAATCGAAGTGGGACAGCCAGCGATTACTCTCGGTCGGTTATTCTTTAGGCCGACAGCTAGCTGCTAGTTTTCACTGCCGTCGCTTGAAAACCGAGACGGCTGAGGACGGTAGCCGTTGCGCGTACGGATCTTGTAGCTCTTCGGATGGTCGCCCAGCAGTTTTACTGTGATCGCTCGCCAGCCCGAGTTGGGATTGGGCTGTGGATAGTAGCTTAGCGAATACAGATGTGCCATGTCATCCCGGACGGAGGCAAAGGCTCGCTTTTCGTCTCTCCAGTTCTTCGCGAAGTAGGCCTTGCCGCCTGTGGCCGCGGTCATGCGCTCAAACACCGCCGTGGACACTGGCTCCAACTTGGCTTCTTGGGTACTGATCATGTATATGGAAATTCCCGCGGACTGGGCGTATTCGGCGACATCCTCGGGTGGCACGACGCTGGAGTTGTCGGGCCCGTTGGAAAACACCACCACGACTTTCCTGCCCGTCAACTGGGCCGCATCCTTCAGCGTCAGCAACAGTGTGTTGTAGAGCGCCGCATCGTCTCCGGCCACCCTTGAGCGCACGGCGCGCAGCACTTGCGACCGGTCGGACGTAAGATTGGCAGCTCGGGAGAGATCTCGGCTGTAGGAATAGAATGCGATCTTGTCTGCGCTTCCCAGCGAACGAACAAACTCGGCGATCGCATCCTGTGCGAACACAAAGTCGCGATACATGTAGTTGCTAGTATCAAACAGAACAAACACATCGGCGCCGGCCATCAGAGAATCGAGAGTGCGCAGCGAGGCGGAAGAAGGGCCCTTGGTCGAGTCCCGAGAGGGGCTGACGGCTCGTTCGGGCTCCGCAGACTCCGTTAGACTTTGCACTGGTTCGTTGCCTTCCGCAAAAGTGGCCACCTTCTCCGCAATTCCATCCTCAATGATGGCAAAGTCCTTGGGGCGAAGACCGGTAACGTAGTTTCCATTCTTATCGGTCACGGCGACGTTGAGCTGTACCAGATTGACGACCACGTGAAGAGTGGGGCTGCCCTGAGCTTCGACTCCAGCTCCCCCACCGACGGATAAATCTAGCAAAAACCAAAGAAACAAAAGCGCATTCCTTACCATAGTCGTAAGCTCCCACTCTGCGGGCCCCCCAGTTTGGATCGCCGGATTACTGCCAGCAAATCAACCACATCCAGCCTCACGGCCTGGATGCGCCGGCGGAGGTGAGCGAACCTATCTTGCCCTCCCGAAAGTCTTGGCCAGTTTCGTGCATCGCGCGAAGGAGTGCTGGCCAGTCTTCGAGGTCGGTCGCGAAGATCTTCTCGACCATGTGTCGCGTCAGATCCGGCACCAGACGGTTTAGCGTCACAGCCAGATTCCCGGTTTCATCGGCCAGGCGGGCCCAGTACAGATTGGTCGAATCCCAAGACTCCCCCAGAAGACGGCATGATGATCCTGAGAACGCGGGCATGGGCCGGATGTTCAGGAGTTCGCGGCTGTACGTTTGCGCCAAGCCGGGATGCGGTACACCGAAATCGCGGGACAAGCGGCTCCAGTTGACCTGTTCGGGATGTTGACGAGAAAGATCTTGCAGTTCTTGCGCCGCCGTTCCCCAGGAGCCGATTTCTCTCGGGTATCTGCGCTGAAACTCCGCCGTCAGATAGAACGTATCCGCCGGGGTCATTTGAGGAAGTATTTCTGCTGCGTGGCCGGCCCGCAGACCCTGCTCGACTCGCTCTGTCCTCTGCGGAATCATACGATCCGACAAAATGGTTAACACCTTGCTCCTCAGTTCCTCGTCGTTTGCGGAAGCGGTCAGGAGTTCTTCCCCAGTTTGCTGATATAACGTGACCGCGTGCAGTTCGTTCTGGCTGACGTCCCACCAGCGCGGCAAGATCGCATTGGCCAACAGAACCGGCGTCAATTCCGTCGAAATGAGAGCTTGGACACTCTCCGGCGAAATAAAGTCCTGCTCGAGCTCGGCAAGAACATAGGGCAGATCGGCAAGAGAGCCAATGAAGTGAGCGCCGCCGCCAGCGGGAGAACCTTGACCAAAGAGCTGGGGAGCTTGCCACACTGTCTTCATGCCACTTACCGTTTCTGCGGCAAAGTCGTGGGACCGGACGAAGAGCGGGTTGTTGTGCAGAGCCTGGGCGCCCGGCGGTTCATAATAGGCATAGTTCAAACCCACAAGAGCGTCTCTCCAGAACGGAGCGAGCTGACCGCGAGCCTCTTCGAGTTGTGCGCGCGAAGCCGTACGAGATTTGAGCACCTTGGTCAGGTCGGTCCGCATCTCCGCGTCGACGTGCTGGGGGTTATAGATTCTTGGAGCCCATTCTGCTCTCTCGCCACTGGTGAAAATCGGCCGCGGCATCTCGAATTCCCGCAATTCCGCAGCCAGACGGATCGCGAATTCGTTCGCCGATCTCCCTTGAGACTCTTCGCTCAGGGCGTCGCCCAGAGCAAGCAATGTATCAAGCGAGATCAGTCGCTGGTCTCCCAACACAGAGCGGATTTTGCTGGCAAGCTCTTGGTGTATCCTCTTCCCTTCTGCAGTGGTCTGCCGAGGTCCTGCGAGCAACCCGATGATTTCATCCTGGGAACCCTTGCGTTTGCCGGTGGCAAACCGAAACAATTCTCCGAGGGAAGCTCGCCCAGCGTCATACAACTGGGCTGCCGATTGAATTCCAGCGAATGGCTTGATCACCTGCTGCCACGAATCATCCAGTTGCGGGTTCGAGATTTGTCTCTGACGGGCCAGGATTTGCCAGATTCCAACAGTTGCCTGGAACGTACCGAGCGCGTTGCCCCGCACCGGACTGCGCACTTTGTTCAGCGCTTCCGCCGTCTCGAAGAACAGTTCAATGGATCCGTCACTCAACTCTGGGAACTCGGAGAGAATCGGATATTGATCACTAAACTCCGCGAACTTGCGCGCCAACAGGCGTACCGTCGCAGGGGCAAGGCGATGTGCGGGAGATCGTCTGCTTTCAAGCGCGCTGATAGCCAGGTAAATCTGCAGCGGCCCATCATCGGTGGTCGCCCGGGAAAGAGCGAACATGGTTCGCACAAGCTGATCTGGATTGGTTAGGTGGCCGTTGCGCCTACCCCACTCACGCACTACGTGGGAGTCATTTTTCTGGCGAAGAATGTCCTCCCACACCTCGAGATTTCCCGGGACAAGCGGTTCGCCGGTAGTTTCCCACTGAAGCCGAGTAACCAAAAGCAGCAGCGCAGGGGCGGGTCTGAACGAACCGACTGTGGCACCGGCTGAAGGATCTGTTGCCCGCAGAGCGTCGTAGAAAAGGCGCAGGCGATGCTGTTCTGTGAAATACGCCTGCTGACTTCTACTCACCCGCGAAAGCACGTCAAAATAGCTGGCCAGCCAACCCCCGTCCCTGGCAAGCATTTTCTGCACGAACGTAGCAGGTGAGTCCGCGCTAGCCCTAACCAGATCCTTCCACGCAGATTCTGCTTGCGGCCCACCTGGAACGGTGACCCGTCCCGCGCGGATGCAGATGTGACTCCCATAAAAATCAAGCACCGCGGCGTAGGGAAGCAGTTTCTTGATCCCGATAGATCCCTGCAAGACCTTATTGGTTTCGGGATCGAGCTTGGAAAGGGCCCAGTACAGGCGCGCGACAGCTGGGTCACTCAAGATCGTGTCAATCAAATCCTTGTTGGGGTCGCTGTAGTTCTTCTCGCTAGCCACGGTCCAGGCGCTTGCGGCGAACCGGACGGGTACGGGAGAAGGGTGGAATGGGTACTCGAAAGGTTTGCCTCCTTGCAAGGTCTGCTCGAGTTCCGGCAGCGGGAACCCCGAATCAATCGTCAGGAAAGCCCTTTCGGGATCCGCCGTCTGCAAAGTTGTGCCAGGCTCACCACAATTGGGCATGGTCTGATAACCGAGAATACGCAGAAGCGGTCTTGCATCATCACAATTCGAAACACGAATTATCATGCCATCCGTTGCCGCGAGGGCGGAGAGCTCCCTCGCCTGTACCACGTACCGGCTCAATAGAATGAGAAACTCACTCTTTCCGGAGCGGTTATGGCCTAGCATGAACACGTTTCGGCTCAGCAAGGGCAGCACCTCTTCGGGCGTAACCTCTTGACTGATCCCGGCCATGCGCAGAAAGGAGCGCAGCGGACCGGGGATCATGAACTCCGAGGAGGCCGGGACTGGTTCGCCTTCTGGGGATGAGGCCGCAACCGCCTCGGATGGGTTCGAAACCGTCACATTCGCATTCCCAGCCTTGGCAGACAGGCACCAGCAGGAAAAGACCGAAGCCATTACAAGAACGGAGATACAGAGAGGGGATTTCACGGCTGGATTCCTCTTGGGGCCAGCGAGACCTCACGCAACCAGGAGTACGTCGCGGAGAGCAGGGGTTCCGCGAAACCGAGTCGTGCGCCATTTTCCTGGGCTTGTGAATTTCCGGCACTGACCCCAAATTCCGATGTAGTCCAAAATAGCTCATCGTCCCCGATTATCCAAGGAATTTTCTCAGTTTTCTTGCTAGGTTTTCTTTTTTTGTGCGGCACAAGTATCGGGGGGGTCGCCGTTTGCTACAGTTGACCTTTGGGATTCTTTGACGATTTCGGGTAACTTCCGCGGAGGCCGTGACCCGCGCCATCCTGAAAAGCATCGCCTTGACCTCCATGTCAGTGTTTTCCAGCAGACGAAAATCGACATTCTTTTTGGTGCGGGTCGAAAGAGCCTGTCGGCATCTTGCGAGCAGTTCAGAAAACGACCGCAGAGCAAGGCTTCCCTTACAAGGGGAAAACGACGTAGACATCACACAGGAACTGTTCCGCGCAGCAAACCGTTCTGGAGCGGATTCTGATGACGAATTGCGGTCTCTTGATATTTCAACCCCCTCTCGAGTGCAATTTGCAACAGTTCGGTCTCTGGGGCTATTAGGGTCGGAAACTACCTAGCCACAAGTGCGTTTCAGAGTTGGCTCTCCTTATTTATGCGACCACCAAGTCTCGCAGGGAATCTAAGCGGGAGGTCAAACGGTAGCATCGAAAACGAAAGTCCTGGAGTCCACAATGAAGGCCATCGTTGTTCGTGAATTCGGCGGTCCCGAAGTCCTAAAGCTCGAAGAAATCCCCACGCCCAGTTCCGCCGCAAACCAAGTCCTCGTGCGCATCCACGCCGCGGGCGTGAACCCATATGACACCTATATGCGCAACGGCACTTACTCTATCAAGCCGCCATTGCCGTATACGCCGGGCTCCGATGGCGCCGGCGTCGTCGAAGCCATTGGTGAAGGCGTGCATGAGGTGAAGCCGGGCGATCGTGTTTATGTAGCAAAGACGGTGACCGGTGCGTACGCGGAATATGCGTTGGCCCTGGAGAGTCAGGTTCATCCGCTTCCAGCGAAGATTACATACGCGCAAGGGGCGGGCGTGTGGGTTCCGTATGGCACCGCGTATCACGCGCTGTGTCAGAGTACGAGAGCTCGTGCCAGCGAAATCCTTCTGGTCCACGGCGCCAGCGGCGGCGTGGGTATCGCCGGTATTCAGATTGCGCGCGCCCTGGGCCTAATCGCCTTTGGCACCGCCGGCACGGAGAAAGGCCTCGAACTGGTCAAGCGTGAAGGAGCGCATCACGTGTTCAATCACACTAAGTCGGGATACCTGGAGGAGATTCTGAAGGCAACCGGTGGGATTGGTGTCGACATCATCCTTGAAATGCTCGCCAACGTGAACCTCGGCCAAGATCTGAGACTGCTTGCTCCGCACGGCCGCGTTGTCGTCATTGGCAGCCGCGGCGACGTCAGCATCTCGCCGCGGGACCTGATGACGCGACGCGCCTCAATTCACGCCTTTACTCTCTGGGGCATAACTGAAGCCGAAGAAAAGGAGATTCACGCCGGGCTCCTTGCCGGCCTGGAGAATGGCACCCTGAGGCCGATTGTTGGGAAGGAACTGCCGCTTGCAGAGGCTGGCCGCGCTCATAAAGAAATCCTGGAACAGGGCGCCTTCGGCAAAATTGTTCTGCTTTCGTGAAGCCAAAGCAGAATCACGGCTGCGGAGCTCCAGGCCGCTTACGGCGTCGTCGATAGGTGAAACCGCATCGAGATCGGAGGCATGACCTATGAACCACGAACAGGGCCTCTATCTGGAAGATCTGCACGTCGGCCAGCGGTTCACGTCCGACACCTATCGGATGGATAAAGAGCGGATCAAGGCATTCGCAGCGGAATTCGATCCGCAGCCGTTTCATTTCGATGAGGCAGCCGCTCAGGCCACCGTGTTCCGCGGGTTGTCCGCGAGCGGGTGGCATACCGCTGCAGTCGCCATGCGCCTTATGGTGACCGGAGGATTGCCGCTGGGCAATGGGATCATCGGGCTCGGCGGCGAGTTGGCATGGCCCAAACCAACCAGGCCGGGAGATACTCTGCGGGTGGAAAGCGAGATCCTCGAGATTCTGCCCTCCCGGTCCAA
>Ga0181532_10000899_pt1 | contig 29742 bp, 33 predicted proteins | sample PEATcosm2014_Bin_33_FD_119768 | JGI IMG/M metagenome (GOLD analysis project Ga0181532, IMG submission 119768) | Peatland microbial communities from MTU Mesocosm Facility, Houghton, MI, USA - PEATcosm2014_Bin11_30_metaG | ecosystem: Environmental > Terrestrial > Soil > Wetlands > Peat | place...
ATTTTCTTGGGGACCATGTCCTTGCCCAATTCAGTTTCCTCCAGGAAATTTCGAATTGATGTGAGAAGGGCAAATTTAACACAGCGATTTGTGAAGATTGTATGAAAAAAACAGGAATGTCCCACTTTGGCGAACAACGGCCGCCTTGGAGGCTTGGGCAACAGTCGTTGGTCGATGGTCGTTGGTCGTTCGCGAACCACGCCCGAGTTCCAAACCCTAACGACTACCGCGACTAACGACCAACGACTGTTCCGCAACCCTCACGCCGCGTGAGTATGAGCTCTACCCGCCGCCAGCGGGATGATGGCTGGCTTCACCAAATCGCGGAAGTCGGCAAATCGCATCCGCACCAGTTCGCGGTGCGAACCCGCGTTGAAGGCGATTTCCTTATCCTCGGCCAGAGTCTGATCTACGAAAACGTCCATTCCGTAGAGATTGCCGAAGGGTGGCATCGACCCGGTTTCGCAGTCGGGAAAACGTCCGCGAAATTCGAGTTCGTTGGCCAGTTCCACGGACTCAGCCCCCAAATATTTTTTAAGCCGGTACAAATCCACCCGCAACCAAGCCGGCACAACCGCCATGGCCAAACGTCCATCTACCATGACCATGACGGTTTTCGCCAGTTCTTTTCCGGGCGTGTGGGTGAGAGCGGCAATCCCCTGGGCCGTATAGGCCACCGAATGCGAGATCACCAGGTATTGAATGCGGTTACGATCCAGGAATTCCCGAAGCATGGAAAGAGGCACAGACACCTCCCGTCCGAACCGCATGCGGGAATGCTTCTCAAGGGCCGAAGCATGCTCTGCGGGTCGGCACCAGCTCAATTATGCGCTCTTCAGAGTCCGGGGAGTTAGTGAATTTTCCGAACGGCGTCGCGGCTGACTCAAGACGGGAAGAAAACGCGAGCCGAGAACTAGGAGGGGCTAATGGAGAGTGTTCACTTTTGGCCCGAAACGCCTCGAAGAATGCGCCGTTGGTGGAACAGCACGGGTCCTTCGCTACCCTTACGCCGCTTCTTTCGTGACCAGGGAGTGCGCAACCTCTCGCGGCTGCGATCCCACGATCTTCATTTCCTGCCAGTCGTAGCGGAATTCCTTGCCGCAATCCAGGCAAGCGACGTACGTGCCCGTGCGCCGTGCCTTCGGGTAGCGACTTGAACCAGCCCGAACCGTGATCGGAAAACTGTAGCGAGCGTGCCGGCAACCAAACAGGGCGTCCATCAACTTCGACAACATCGCGTAACCTCCACAGAGTAAAAGACGACAAATCCGGCTCATCCCATTCGCCTGACTGACTAAGACGAGCTCTCTTCAAGTTAGATTCCGGTAATGCGGAAAAGGTTCGTAGTCACTGATCGTATCGCTGGTGCACCCCATAGGTGCACCGGAATCAAGCACTTGCATATCTATGCAAAGCTCGTTTTCGGGTAGTCCAGCGCAAACGAAATGTCCGAGAATCGAGCCCCCGCGGGGCGCTTGACGCCCAAGGGAAGTCTTCAATACATTGCAAATCGAGATCCGTACACCTCTCGAACGGTAAGTCGGAGTGGATCTCGAAGACGCCGTTGCAGAAGCCCAGGAGCCAATGACTATGCGATTCTCAGATAAGTTGGTACTCGTCGCCGGTGGCACAGGCGGATTGGGACGCGCCGTGAGCCTGGCGTTTCTGAAGGAAGGCGCGAAGGTGGTTGTCACCTATTGGGCGCAGAACGAGTTTGATGCGCTCGAAAGCGAAGCTGGTCTGTGTATGAATGGGACCGGCTCATCGATCGAGGGGCACCATGTTGATGTCACCGACGAAACGGCCGTGCGCCAACTCCTCGAAAGAATTCTAGCGGAACACGGCCACCTGGACGCCCTCGTGAACACAGTGGGTGGCTACGTGGGTGGTGTTAACTTGTGGGAACTTGAGACAAAGGTTTTCGACCAGATGCTCGCGCTGAATCTGCGCTCGGGCTACGCTTTGTCGCGTGCGGTAATCCCGTCGATGCTCAAACAAAAACGTGGAGCGATCGTAAACATTGCCGCCAAAGCTGCGTTCGATCACGGTGCTGGTGCAGCCGCCTATTCCGCCTCGAAGGCGGCCGCGTTAGCGCTGATGGATTCCTTGGCCGCGGAAGTCAAGGGCACGGGAGTGCGCGTGAACTCGGTTCTTCCCAGCATCATCGACACAGAGGCGAACCGCAAAGCCATGCCCAACGCCGACTTTAGCAAGTGGCCGAAGCCCCAGGAGATCGCACGGGTCATCCTGTTTTTGTGCAGCGATGATGCCAAAGCAATTCATGGTGCCGCCGTGCCCGTGTACGGGGACAGCTAAAACGCTGAAGCGCTACGTTGTATGCTAGGTTGAACCGCCGCTTAACCACAGGTTTTGTGCCGGCTCGTGCATCCGCTCAAGTGCGCTTGACGTTCAAGAGAAGACTCCAATACATTCAAGAGCCGGGACTGATCGACTCGATGGGATCCGATCCGCAAGGCATGTTCCGCATTCGAACTGATTCTGGCGAGGTACTCATAGCATGACGGTTAGGAAGAACGCAGTCCGCAAATCGGCTCTTACACAAAAAGCGCAGCTGATGTCAGGTTCGGAGATTGAACGCACGCTGGTGCGTCTGGCGCACGAGATCCTCGAGAAAAACGGTGGGGTCGAAGGATTAGGACTGGTAGGAATCCGCCGTCGCGGAGTTCCCATCGCCGAGCGCCTGGGCAAGATGATTCAGCAAGTCGAAAAGAAAAAAGTTCCCGTCGGCACGCTCGATATCACATTCTATCGCGATGACCTTTCTACACTCGGCCCCAAGCCCGTAGTGCAGGAAGCGGAAATCGGTTTTTCCATCGAAGGCAAAAAAATCGTGCTGGTCGACGACGTGCTTTATACCGGCCGCACCACGCGAGCCGCCCTAGACGCCCTTTTTTCACACGGACGTCCCAGCCTGGTGCAGTTGCTGGTGCTGATCGACCGCGGCCACCGCGAATTGCCAGTAGAGGCAACCTTCATCGGTAGAACCGTGCAGACAACCGATAGCGAAGTAATCGAAGTCAAGTTAACCGAGATCGACGAAGCCGAGAAGGTCCTGCTGATGCAAAGGTAAGCTGGTGGAGAGAGGGGCGCCCTCGCCCGTCAAAAGGTTGCGTAGGGACGGCCGCCCCGGCTGTCCAGCCGAGCGCAGCGCGGCTAAGCCTGTTTACCCCTCGCACTCCACTCCGCGTCAAACCGCGCCCGCTCATAAAAAGATTTCTGCGTTCCCACCCCGGTGGTCGAAAGCCCAGCGTAAAGGTTGGCGCGTTTAACCGCCTCCCGCTCCGCCAGACCCTCGCCGAGGAATGTCGCGAAGCTGCCGATAAAAGCGTCGCCCGCCCCCGTGCTATCCACGCTCTTTACGCTAAACGCCGACACGTGTTCCATGCCTTCGCTCCCAGCCAGCAGCGAACCATTCGCACCCAGAGTGATAATCACTCGTCGAATACCGCTGCCAAGAAGCTTCGCAGCGCAGCGCTTGGCATCGTCAAGATTGCGCACCGGCACGCCGGAAATGGCCTCCGCCTCACTCTCATTGGGAACAAAGTAATCGAGGTCCGTAACCGCCTTGATATCGATGGCCTGCGCCGGAGCCGGATTCAAGATGCAGCGAACGCCGTGCCGCCGTGCAAACTTGATGGTGTAGTACACCGTCTCCAGCGGGATCTCGAACTGCAACACGATGCAATCGGCGCTCTTCAGCAAGTCCGCCGCCGCATCGACGGCGGCAGGTTTCAACGCGTCATTCGCGCCTTTGACCACGATGATCCGATTCTGCCCCGAAGGGTCGACAAAAATCGGAGCCACTCCGCTGGACACCCCCGTTACCTGCCGCACATGCGTCGCATCAATCCCCAGCCTTTCAAAGTTCTTGATGGTCGACGGACCAAACAAATCGTCCCCAACCCGCGCCACCATGAAGACCTCAGCCCCGCAGAGCCGCGCCGCCACAGCCTGGTTAGCGCCTTTCCCACCGAATCCCAAATCAAACTTCTGCCCAAAGATGGTTTCGCCCGGCTTAGGAAACTGCTCTGAGAACGTAGTCAAATCAACATTGGCGCTACCCACCACTGCGATGCGCGGACGCTTAGCCATAATTTTCTCGTTGCCGCCACGTGTAAACAGCAGGCACGACGCTGAACTGAGGAAGGCCGAGTTTAGTCAGTGGATCCTGTAGTGTCAACCAACGACTGTCGACCAACGCGGCGGGCCGCTTTTTAACCGATCCCGGTGCCTCCGTCCTGTGCCTCCGTCCTTGGCAGACTTCCATCACTTTGCTATCGTCCCATCATGGGCCAGACACCGGCTTTTTGCGGAGTGATTCTAGCGGCAGGTGAGTCCTCGCGCATGGGCCGCGACAAGGCGCTGCTGCCTTGGCCCCCGCCAACCGCAGGTTCTCCACCAACGCTCGACACCTTCCTCTCCGCCGCCATCCGCCTCTTTCTTTCTCACGTAGATGTGGTGCTCGTCGTGGCCGGCAAAAATGAAGCCGCGTTGACTCCCGTGGTGTACGCCAATGGAGCGTCGCTGGTGGTGAATCCCGATCCCGCCCGCGGCCAGTTTAGCTCCCTGCGTGTCGGCCTGCAGGAGGTCCTAAACCGCGGCCGCGATGCCGCCATGATCACGCTAGTCGACCGTCCGCCCGTCCGCATGGAAACCCTGCAAACGCTGGAAGCCGCCTTCGAGCAAGCCACCACCACAACGACGCATCGGAAATGGGCCGTGATCCCCGAGTACCAGGGCAAACACGGCCATCCGATTCTGGCCGCACGCGAGATGATGGAAGCATTTCTAAGGGCTGACGAGACATCGAGCGCCCGCGATGTCGAGCATGCGCACCAGAGTGAGATCGAGTACGTTCCCATCGACGATCCGCTGTTAGCCGTCAATGTCGACACGCCGGAGCAGTATGCCGCTTTGTGTTTACCGCCAACGCTGGTGCCATCGAGTTAATTCCATCCCAGGCCCTATATTTATACTTACCTCCAATGACCAGTCTGACACCCGCCCAAACCGAATTCGTGGAAAGTGTACTCACCCTAAAACCGCGCGTAGCCACCTTCGACTGCGACGGTACCCTCTGGTCCGGAGACGCCGGCGAAGGCTTTTTCTCCTGGGAGATGCAGCAAGGCCTTGTATCCGAAGAGATCGCAAGCTCGATGCGCCAGCGCTACGCCGACTACCGAGCAGGCCATGTACGCGAAGAAGTCATGTGCGGAGAAATGGTCACAATGCATCGCGGACTACAAGAAAAAGTAGTGCAGCAGGCCTGCGATTCCTATTTCGCCGAGGCTGTCGCTCCCAACATATTCCCCGAGCTGCGCGACTTGGTGCAGCGCCTGCGCGAATCTGGATGCGTTGTCTGGGCCGTTTCGTCTTCGAATCAATGGATCATCCGCTCCGGCATGCGCTACTTCGGCATTTCGGACAATCGCATCCTGTCCGCCGAAGCGGCGGTCGAAAATGGCACGATCACCGATCGCCTGATTCGAGTTCCCAGCGGTTCCGGCAAGCCCGAGGCGATTCGCTCCGTGCTCAAGTCGTCTCCCGGTTCATCTCCGGATCGTGTGCCAGATTGCGCCTTCGGCAACGCGATCTGGGATCGCGAGATGCTCGCCATGTCGAAGCACGCATTCGCCATCAATCCCAGTCCGAATCTGAAGGAGATCGCGATCGTCAACGGCTGGAACGTCTATCAGCCGGACACGAACCACTCTGGCCGCTAGCCCCGAGTTTTGGGTGGCGCCGCACCGCAAGCTTGCACCGCCAGCGTTCCCGACTTGTTTTCAGCTGCGCCGTAGGCGCACAATTATCCAAAGCCCGGCCCCAAGGGGCAATATGGAGATGCCACGGCGCAAGCAAGCGTTCCGGTTGTCGGCATTGCTGAGCTCAAAGCAAGTGTTGCTCTGTGCCTTGATGGTTGATCTGTTGCCCGCGCCGCTCCTGGCGCAAGCAAGACCACGAATGACGTACAAGAATACGCCGGTAATGATTCCCACAACACCGGATGACCGCGTCGTTGTCGATAAAGGTGACACACCATCGGGTGCAGCCGAAAAGAAAATGTGCTCGATCCAGCCCTTTCCAGGAATGCCCAACATTGCCAGCGTTACCAGCTTGCGGCTTCCCCAGAAAGCTCAAAAAGAGTATGAGGAAGCCTGCGCGGCACTGAAGCGTAAGAACCTCCCTGAGGCTGAGCGGCACTTGCGCAAGGCCACCGAAATCTACCCGAAGTACGTTGCGGGATGGGTAATGTTAGGTCAGATTCTCGAGACCGGACAGAAAACGGCAGGCGCCCGCAAGGCTTGTTCGCAGGCATCAAGCGCAGATCCAAAATATTTGCCCGCGTATCTCTGCTTGGCGGAGATCGCGGGACGCGAGCAGGAATGGAATCAGGTTTTGAACCTGACAAGTCGAGCACTTGAGCTCGACCCCGTAAATGATGCTTATGCCTATTTCTTCAGTGCGATCGCCTATTTCAATCTCAACCAGTTGCCCGAAGCGGAAAACAGAGCATTGCAAGCCGAAGTAATTGACAAGGATCACCACGAGCCCCTGGTGCAGTTCTTGCTTGCTCAGATTTACCAAGCCAAGCACGACTCAGCCGATGCCGATTCTCACCTTCAGAAATACCGGAAACTCGCGCCGGATTCGCAGGACTCAAATGAAGTGAACAAGGATTTGGCGGAAGCACAGAACCCAAAGTAGACTCATCGCCCGGAGTCTTGGCCCGCGTGCCCAAAACCCTCGACGTCAGACCTGTGTTAGGAATAGCGTTCCATTCGATCGCACTCAATGACCTGTTTCGGACAGCCGAGGCCAGGTAATCTGAATCACGATGGTGGTAACGAGGGTCAGCAGAAAGCTGGCCATTTGAGGATGAGCGGGCCAGATGATTCGCCCGAGGCCGAACACCCATGACCCCAGCCCAACCGCGGTTCCTATCAAAGAAGCGATCAAAGAGACTTTCAGAGTTTTCATGGCCCGTCCTCGATTGTTTGGATACGACAAAAACGCCAGTGTTGTTTTATCCGAATTTTGACTTGAGAGTTCAAGTTAAGATTTCCTGCTAACCTCCTGCTCACTCATAGGTTGCGTAGGAGTGCGGCGAGCGTGTCCATGGCCAGGTGGCTGGCGTGTTCGGAGGCTGGCGGCAGGCCTCCGAGTTTCTGCACCAACTGTTCGCGGCGCAGGTGGCGTGCTTCGTCCACAGTTTTGCCGTTGACCAGTTCTGTCATCGCCGATCCGCAAGCTATAGTCGGAACGCAGCCCTTAGCGCGAAAGCGAATGTCGGCGATGCGGGTTGCATCCAAATTCGCCCTTTCCAAGCTCTTGTTTTCGAGTCTCTTGTTTTCCAATCTAAGGCTGAGTTCCAGGATGTCTCCGCAGGCAGGATTTTCCAAATGCGCGGAGGAGTCGGGATCTTCAATCGCACCCGCGTTGCGTGGGTTCTGAAAATGGTCCAGGAGTTCGGCGGAATACACAGGACGATTGTAATGTGCCGAGCGTAATGGGACGAGGCGTGAATGCGCATTCCAGGCAAATGCTCCCTACAATAGAAACATGCCCGACTCGCACCATCCGCGACGGATCGCTTGCTTGCAGCCGAGCGCGACGGTGATCCTCGCCAGCGTGGGCGAATTGGACCGCGTCGTAGCTTGCACGAAGTACTGTGTTGATGTGGTTCCGGAGTTGCTAACAGATTCGCCGAACGGCGAGCGCCGCGTTGTCATCGTTGCCGACTCCTGGACATCGAGGGCCAGCGAGATTCTCACCGCCAATCCTGATCTCGTCATCGCCTCTGTTCCCTACCAGGAAGCAGCAGTTGTGGAAATCCTTAAGGCAGGCATTCGCTTTCTCGGCCTGGCTCCGCGCACGCTCGACGACATCTACTCCGACATTGCGCTGATCTCCGCGTCGGTCGGAGCTGGCGAGCGCGGCGCGAAGGTGATTTCCGATATGCGAGCGGCCATCGAAGCGCTGCGGCGCCAAACGGCAAGCCTGCCCCAAAAGCGCGTCTTCTGCGAAGAGTGGGGAAAGCCGATCATCGCATCGCAGGCGTGGGTTGCCGAGCTGGTGGAAGCAGCCGGAGGTGAATTCCTGGGTAAGCCCGGTGCGCAATGCTCCGCCGCGGAGATCGCTCGCCTGGACCCCGAAGTCATCGTCGCCGCCTGGTGCGGTGCTGGAGACCGAGTGCCACTGGCAAAGATCACTTCCGCAGCCACTGCCGGACGAGGCTGGTCGGATACTGCGGCGGTGCGGAATTCGCAGGTGTATTGCATCTCCGACGAACTCTTGAACACTCCCGCGCCTACGCTGGTTGCGGGGTTGCACGCGCTGGCGGGTGCGATTCATCCTGCGGTATTCGGTCCGCAGCCGGGACTTCGTTCGGTTACGCAAGTACCGCAGACGTCATTACCGCAGCAACGATGAAATGCGGCGCCTTAGTTTAGGATTATCAGCATGGCTACCACGTCCAACCCTACCAAGATCGATGGTACGAAGATCAATGAAGTGCGCAACGCCGTAGACCTTTTGTATTCTGAAGGGCGCTCGGCGGATCAACTAATGGAAGGCATCACGGGACTGCTGAACGAGCAAATGCTGAAGTACAACTGGGTGGGCTTCTACATGCTGGAAGATGGAGCGAATCCACCTGTGCTGGTGCTCGGACACTACCGGGGAGCGATGACTCCACACACCCGCATTCCTTTGAACCAAGGCATCTGCGGCGCGGCTGCATCTTCGGGGAAGACCGTGGTGGTGGATGACGTACACAAGGATTCACGCTATCTTGCCTGCTCGCTTGAAACCAAGTCGGAGATCGTAGTTCCGATCTTTGTGGGCGGTAAGGTGGTGGGCGAACTCGATATCGATAGTCACTTTCCGGCGGCATTCAGTGTCAAAGATCGCGAACTGATTGAATATTGTTCTCGGCTTGTGGGCAAGCGCCTAGAGAGCGCCTAAACCGGACACCGCCAGCCGCTAGCTCCTGGCTGCTCGCGGCTGGCAATCTTCCACGGCAATCCTGCACGAAAGACGGCTGGCTCGGAGCCAGAAGCCAGCGGCCAGAGGCCCTTTTCACCCATGAAACGAGTTGTAGCCGCGCTGATACTGAAAGATGGCTTGATCCTCGCCTGCCAGAGGACGCGGCACCAGCCCATGCCGCTGAAATGGGAATTTCCTGGCGGCAAGATCGAGGAAGGCGAACAACCTCGCGATGCGATGCGCCGGGAACTGGAGGAAGAGCTGGGGATCGTGGCCGAGATCGGCATCGAGGTCGCGCGTATCGTCCATGAATACCCGGGCGGCGGGTCGGTGGAACTTCGCTTCTTTGAAGTGCGGAACTATGAAGGTGAAATGGAGAATCGAATTTTTCGGGAAATTCGATGGTTGACGCGGAAGGAACTGCTGACGCTGGATTTTCTGGATGCCGACTTGGGATTGGTGAACGATCTGGCGGCGGGGAAAATCATTCGAGACGCGCTCTAGCCGGTCCCGCCGCGCACTTGTCCATACACATACAGCGCTGTCAATCCGATCATAATCACGGTGGTTGCCCAGGCGATGATGTTGAAGGTGCGCTTGTTTACGAATTCGCCCATCAGTTCTTTCTTGTTGATCAGCAACAACATGAAAATCAGCACGAGGGGTAAGACGGCCCCGTTGACCACTTGCGAAAATACGGCGATCTTGATCAGCGGAAGGCCGGGTATCAGGACTACAGCTGCGCCGGCAACGATGAGCACCGTATAGAGCCAGTAAAATGCGGGAGCTTCGGAAAACTTGCGTTCCACGCCTGACTCGAAACCCAAGCCTTCACAAACCGTGTAAGCCGTCGAAAGCGGAAGAATCGAGGCCGCAAACAGCGAGGCATTAAAAAGCCCGAGCGCAAACAGGATGTACGCCCAGTCGCCCGCCAACGGACGCAAGGCCTGAGCGGCGTCGGCGGCATCACGGATGTCACGGTTGCCATGCAGGTAGAGCGTGGCCGCGCAGGCCACAATGATGAACCACGCCACCACGTCGGTAAAGATGCAGCCCACAATCACGTCAAGCCTCGAAGTTGCGTACTGGCGTCGAGTGACTCCTTTTTCAACGATGGATGACTGCAGATAGAATTGCATCCAGGGTGCGATCGTCGTTCCAACCACACCGATCACCATGTAGAGGTACGGACCCTGGCTGAAGGCCGCCATGGGAGGCGGTTTTATCGTGGCCTTCACGGCCTCAATCCACGCCGGTTTGGACAGGACTCCGGCAAGTATGTAGGTGACGTAGAAGAACGAAGCGGCCAGGAAAACCTTCTCAACGCTCTTGTACTGCCCTTTGACGGCGATGAGCCAGACGATCACGGCGCAGATCGGCACCGCGACGTATTTGGGGACTCCGAACAGCCCCATGCTTCCCGCGATGCCGACAAACTCGCCCACGACGTTTCCGAAGTTTGTAATCAGAATGCCGAGCATCATGAGGAACGTAATGCGCAGGCCGTACTCTTCCCGGATCAGATCGCTCAGGCCCTTGCCGGTCACCGCTCCCATGCGGGCGCACATCTCCTGCACTACGATCAGGGCGACGGTAGTGGGGATCATCGTCCACAAGAGCATGTAGCCGAACTGGGCGCCGGCCTGCGAATAGGTCAAGATGCCGTTGGCATCGTTGTCGACATTCGCGGTGATGAAGCCCGGGCCTACGACGGCGAAAAACAGCAGGAGCCGGAACTTCCAACTTCTCAGGAATTTCATGCGCGCGGGCCACAGATACGATCAAATTGGCAAACAGAACGAACAGAATAAATGCTCAAAGCGTTGTCTGGATAGGTGAATCTGCGAAACACGGAGAGTTTTTTCGCGAGTGCGGACTCCTGCTGATTCCTTGCAGATCCCTGGACGGGGCAAGCCCTGTCTCTACAGGAAAGTTGTGACGGCTACAGCTTGGAGCGCAGCATCGCGATTACGTCATCGGGCGTGATCACGCCGGTCAGTTGGTTGTGTTCGTCGATCACCGGCAGGGTCAGCAGGTTGTATTTGTCGAAGAGTTCCGCGAATTCTTTCTCCTTTGCGTCTTCGTGGCAGGAAATGAGGGGTTCCTCGGCCAAAGCCAGGAGCGGAGTCGAAGCAGGCGCCAGAACGATCTTCACCAGCGGCACCGAACCCGCCAGGGTCCCATGAGAATCCGTCAGGTAAATGGCGCTCATGTTTTCCATGCGGCCTTCGAAGGTACGCATGGCCGCGATGGCGTCGTTGGCTGTGGCCGTTACCGGCAGGGCAATGTACTCGGTGGTCATGCGGCCGGCGGCGGTATTCTCTTTGAACTCGAGCAGCTCGGCAACTTCCTGGCGCTCTTCTGGCTGCATCTGCACCAGGATTTCCTCAGTCCGCTCGTCGGACAGGTCGCCCAGGAGGTCGGCAGCGGCGTCGGGCTCCATCTCCTCGACGATGTCTGCGGCGCGGTCGGAATCGAGGGATTCCAGGACCGACTTCTGCACCTTGGGTTCGAGTTCTTCCAACGCTCCGGCGGCGACATTTTCGTCCAGCGTTTCGAAGACCGCTTCGCGCTCATCGGGCGCCAGATCTTCCACAATGTCGGCAATGTCGGCGGGATGGAGTTTGCCCAGCCGTTCGTGTGAAATCTTCAGCCGGACGCGCCGGGCCGGGTCGGTCTCGATGAGATCCACGAAGTCCCAGGGAATCTCGCGAGGAGGGATCCGCAGCAGCAACACCCGAAGTACGGCGGCTGGGACCATGCCTTTGAGGAGGCGACGGATGGCCCCGCGCGCGCCCACATCGACGCCACCGACTTTTAAAACGGGGCGATTCTGCGTGATCTCGTGATAAAAATCCACGTCGTTCACGCGCACAACTTTGCGGCCGTGCACGTCAATCACCTGCTGGTCGAGAAGGTCGCGACTGAGCAACAACAGACCCTCGGAGCCATCGGCCGAGGTCCATTCCGCAGCCGTAGTGGTGGCGCGAACGTCGCCATTGATTGTGGAAACAGCGGTCAGGGGCAAGACACGGTTTCCGGCAGATGTTTTGACGATCAGCAAGGTAACGCGAGAGCGGTCTTCCTGCGGCGCGAGGGCCACCTCGCGCACGCGGCCACTGGCGACGCCGGAGGCGTCATAGACGGTCGAGCCCAACAGTTCGCTCAGCGATACGGTGGCCATCGTCAAGAGAATACTCAAGAGCGCCGGCGGATACCAGATGAATGAGCATGCGGTCCCAAGAAACACGATAACAACAGATCGAGTCTACCCCGGACGGGTCGCAGCCCAGCCCCTAAAAGGAGCTCTAATTTTGGAGGGCATGCGATACCGCGAAAGCGATACCCTGATACGAATCGGAGGAAGTCGATAAGCCATACGCCTTCCAAGCTGCTCCAGAACCAAATTAGTCCGCGTTCTCTTAGTTGAAGGTTGGCAGCTTGACCAGGTCGTCGTGGGGAACCCGCTCCACCGCGTTTCCCGCCTTGCGCCAAGCGCGCAGGCCACCGGCGATCACGAACACTTTGAATCCAATCTCCTGTAATTGACGCGCCACACGGGCGCTGGTGGCTTCGCGCGCTCAAGTACAGTAGAGATAAATTTCTCGATCCTTGGGCAGGTTCCTGACTTCTTCAATCAGGTTGTTGGGTTCGATACGGATCGATCCGGCAATGCGTTCGGAGTCGGCATCGTAGTAGCCGTGGCTGCGGACATCGGCGATCAGCATGTTCTGAGCCGCGTCGGACGCCAGGCGTTTTGCGAGCTCCCCGGCCGGAACGCGAGGAATCACATCGAGCAGACGGTACTTGCGGTAAATCCAGATGCGATAGATGACGTAGGCGGCAAGTCCGATGGCGAAGATGACCTCAGCGGCGAAGCCAGCGGAGCGCAGTCCGCGAGTAATGGCTCGCAGCGCGTCACTGAAGAGATACCCGGCGAGGGAGTACGCGCCTACGTAGAAAGCCGCACCGAGGGCGTCGAATTGCAGAAAATCTCCCAGCCGCATTTTCATGCTTCCGGCGAGCGGCGGTGACATGGTGTTGATGCCGGGGATGAACTTGGCAAAAAGCAGCGTCTGTTTACCACGACGGTAAAAATATTCGGCCGAGCGCAGAATGCAGGTCTCCGGATTCGCCGAAAGGCGGCAAAGCAATCCGAGCAATGCCCACCCGCTGATTCTGCCCATAAAATAGAGAGTGACATCGCCACAGATCATGGTCACGATGCCGACGCCTAAGACGAGATAGAGATGCAGATCTCCATAGGCAGCGACCGCGCCAGCGGTCAGGATGGCGAGCGCGGCGGGCAAGGGAAGACCGATGGCCTCGGCGAGACACACCAGCGCCAAAAACAGGTACCCGTGATGCGAGATCAGAGAGAGCAGGTCGGTCATTGGTCGACGGTCATTGCGTGCACGGTCTCATTGAGTATAACCATGACAGTTCGATGCTACATGGGTCCACCTCGGTGCAGGAACTCCTGTTAGAGTGGTACGAATTCAGGTGTCACAAGTTCAGGAGGAACCTTTGTCGGCCCTGAGCCGCCGCTATATCAATCTTCCGAATCGTCTCGCATCCCTTCCTTTCAGCGACGCTGTGCTGGTGGGCGACACTCTGTACGTCTCGGGACGGATCGGCCTCGACCCGGCAACGGGCGAGGCGCCTGAGAGTATCGATGCCGAACTTGAGCTGCTGTTCGACGGCTTCCAGGCTGTTCTCCGCGAAGCCGGCATGACGATGGACGACCTGGTATGGGTACAGGTCTATTCGCCGGATGTTTCTTTGTGGCAGCGCTTCAACGCCGCTTACGTGAAGCTGTTCTCGCGGGAGTTTCCCGCACGCGCGTTTCTGGGATCGGGCACGCTTTTGAAGAAGGGGCGTTTTGAGATGCTGGGGATTGCGGTGAAGAGCTAGCAGTTACGAGACGCTATTTCTCTCTGGCTACCACGAACTCCGGTGCCCACAATAGGGCTCGTTTGAATTCCGAGTCGGGAAAAACGCAGATGGCTTCACGCGCCGATTCGGCGTAGCGGGCGGCCTCTTTGGATGCGTATTCGAGCGAACCATAGCGGTTCACGATGGCCAGGATGTCGGCGTGACTGACGCCGTTGAACGCGCGTTCGTGCAGGATGGTTTCGATTTGATGGCGTTCCGCGGCGGTGCAGCGTTCCAGTGCATGAATAACGGCCATGGTCGCCTTGCCTTCACGCAGGTCGCTGGCCACGGGCTTGCCCAGCACACTCTCCGAAGCGGTTAGGTCGAGGACATCGTCGACGATCTGGAAGGCCATGCCGAGATCGCTTCCGTACTGGCCAAGGCGCGCCTCCTGCGCCGGGGTCACCCCGCCGAGGATGCCGCCGACTCGCATGCACACCGAGAACAGGCACGCCGTCTTGCGATAGATGAGATCGAGATGCTCCTGCAGCGAGATCAGCTTGCCGAGCTTTTCCATCTGGAGCAGTTCGCCTTCGACCATCTGCTGGGTCAGTTCGATGAGCACATCGAGGATGCGGAAATTGCGCTCCTGCACCGCGATCTTGAAGGCCTGCATGTAGAGCCAGTCGCCGGCCAGGACGCACATCGAGTTGCCCCACTGCGTGTTGGCGGCGGGACGGCCGCGGCGGGTCTGCGCCTCGTCAATGATGTCGTCGTGGACGAGCGTCGCGGTATGGATGATTTCGACAACGGTCGCGAGTTTTACCGCGCCATCGCCTTTGTAGCCGAGCAGTTTGGCAGAGAGCAGCAACAGCGCCGGACGGATTCGCTTGCCGCCGCCGGCGCGGAGGTATTCGCCAATCTCCGTAATCGCCGCGACGTTCGAGACCGTGTCGCGTCCGAATTCTTCTTCGATCGCGACGATGTCGTCGCGCAGAAGATCAAAGATTTCTTTCCCGTTGATGGACGTGGTTGTGCTCAAATGTGATCCGATCCGTGTCAACCCGTCAACCGCAGAGATGGCAGAGCACGCAGAGAAAATTCGTTTCTAATGGATTGATCCTTCAAGTGTTTCTCCGCGGCCTCCGCGTTCTCTGCGGTCAAAGCATTCTTAATTGCTCCGGTAATTCGTGAACTGCAGATCGATGCCAAAGTCCTGCTGCTTGACCATCGCGATTATTTCCTGCAGCGTATCGCGATCCTTGCCGCTGATCCGCACCACATCGCCCTGGATCGAGGCTTGCGCTTTCTTCTTAGAATTCTTGACCAGCTTGACGATCTCGCGCGCCTTTTCGATGGGGATGCCTTGCTGCAGCGTGATCTTCTGCTTTACCGTGCTGCCGGCGGCCGGCTCCAGCGCGCCGTAGGTCAATCCTTTCAGGGGGACGCCGCGTTTGACCAGCTTCTGCTGGAAAACGTCGTTCACCGCCTTCATTTTGAATTCATCGGAGGAGTGAAGCATGATGGCGTCCGTGCCCTCCATCGCGATCTGGGACTTCGTGTCCTTCAGATCGAAGCGTGTGCTGACTTCTTTCATCGCCTGCTGAATGGCGTTGGAAACTTCCGCGAGGTCGATTTTGCTGACGATATCGAAGCTGTTCTCGGGCATGGGATAAATCCAGGTCTCAGGTCCTAGGTGTCAGGCCTCAGGACGGGCAGTTTTCCGGTTTGCCCGACAGCTGAGAGCTAACGCGTCTTTTGACGAATCGCTCACCCCAAATGTGTACCTCTGAGAGTAACAGAAGAGGCATTATCTGCGAAGGCTAGACTGCCGTGGTTAGACTGCCGTGGTCCGAGCGGCCCGCAAATCGTGGAGATTGAAAGTTAAAGAGCGCGGTCGGCGTTATCCGACGCGAGTCCGAAGAAATTGTAGAAATTCTGCGTCGTACGTGAACCGATTTCTTCCGCGCTCAGGCCGCGTAGATCGGCGATTTGACGGGCGACCTCCTTTACAAACGCCGGTTCGTTACGCTGGCCACGATGCGGAATCGGCGCCAGGTAGGGCGAGTCGGTTTCGATCAACATGCGGTCCTGGGGAACCATTTGCGCCGCGTCGCGGATGGGCTGCGCCTTGGGAAAGGTGATGTTGCCGGCAAAGGAAATCATGAAGCCCATATCGAGCGCGCGCCGCGCGTGCTCGATGCTGCCGGTAAAGCAGTGCAGAATGCCGCCGAGCCCGCTGGACGTCACGTGCGCGGCGCCCCAGTGTTCGGCGATCATCGCCAGGCAGTCGTCCCATGCGTTCTCGCTATTGTCGGATGGACGGCAGTGAATGATGAGGGGCAACTTCGCCGTCCGCGCCAATTCCATCTGCTGTCGGAAAACCGTCTTCTGCACTTCTCGGGGCGAGTGGTCGTAAAAATAGTCGAGGCCAATTTCTCCCCAGGCGATTACCTTGGGATGGCGCGCCCATTGCAGCATTTGGGCGTCAGCGGCTTGGTTCGCGAGGCTGGCTTCGTGGGGATGAATTCCCACGCTTGCCCAGATCTTGGGATACTGCGGGTTGCCGTCGTATTTCTCCGCGAGTTGAATCCCGCAGTTGGCGGTGTCCGGCCCGTCGCCGTTTCCGATGGCGAGATAGGCTTCCACGCCGCTCTGTTTCGCGCGCGCCAGCACATCGTCACGATCAGTGTCGTAACGCTTGCCTTCGAGATGGGCGTGAGAGTCTACGTACATCAGTGAGATCTCAGTCTTGAATGCGGTTGAGTCATTGAGCGCGTCTCATAAGCCCTTTTCCGCAAGGAAAACTCCGCAGTGGGTGCAGGCTTTATATCTAAAATTGCGATTCTTGCCGCTTATCAACTTTTTCCCGCAAGAATTACAATGCATTGCGCCAAACGCACCTCCCCGTCCAAGTGAAGCAGCACCACATTCGGGACAGTATGTTTCAATGTCGTCAATAAACAGACTGTGACAGGCCGGACATTTGAGTTGCTTTTCGAGGGAAGACGCAGCGACCGCAACGGAAACGAGAACCCCAGCGATAAGAACAATTCCAACGCCAAGCAGCCATTGAATAGGAGGTTGCGAAGAAAGCAAATATGAACAAACAACTGCGGCGACGCCAAGAAGGAAAACGACTAGTAAGGGATTCGCATATCGCCGGTCAGTCGCTCGATATTGTTTCAAATCCGCCGCGAAAATCTCCTGAAACAGGTCCAGTTCTGCGGGAGAATACTGCCCAACCTTTTTGAAATTGTTCTCTTGCTCAATTGTCATTTTCCGGTTTCGTCAGTCGCCTCAGAGATGCAAATCGAACTCGGATATCTATTTCAACCTTGTCCCGACCGGCACATCCTCCAGAAAGCTTGCCAGCACCGGCTTGCCGCCTTCGGGCGACGCGGCGACGATCATTCCGTTTGATTCCAGGCCGCGCAGTTTGCGAGGCGCGAGGTTGGCCACGATTACTACCTTGCGTCCAATCAGTGTTTCTGGCTCATAGGCTTCAGCGATTCCGGCTACCAGCTGGCGGACTTCGGTTCCTAGGTCGACCTCGAGGCGCAGCAGTTTGTCGGCGCCTTTGACGCGCTCAGCGGTCTTCACCTGGGCCACGCGCAATTCCACTTTCGCGAAGTCGTCGATGCTGATCTTGCCATCGGGGATGGTGGCGATTGGCTTGGCTGGCGCGGTCTGAGTGGCAAACGTTGTGGCGGGCTGCCGAGTTTCGCTCGGCTGGACGGGCGGAACGCCCGTCACCACGCTGGCGCTTTGTTCTTCCATTTTCTGCATCCGCTCTACTGCCGATTTGTCGGCTCTCGGAAACACTGCCTGCACCTGACCTAACTTGGTGCCGAGGTGCAATTGGCCCCACTGCAGTTGGGCCAGATGGAATTTCTTTATATCTCCGAGGCCCATTTGGGCCCAGATTTTCGCGGTGGCGTCGGGTATCACAGGATGCGCGAGAGCGGTCACAATCCGCAAGGCTTCGGCGCTGGTGTAAAGCACGGTTGCGAGACGCGAACGGCTTTCTTCGTCCTTGTCCTGCTTCTCGCCCAGAGCCCAGGGTTCGTTTTCGACGATGTATTTGTCCACTGCGGCGACCAGTCCCCAAGCTGCCTCAAGCGCTCGCGAGAATTGATACTGGTCAAAGAGTGTGGCGAAGTCGGCGATCGTTTTTCTGGCCGCATCCGCAATAGCGGTATCGGCCGCTGTGTGCACTGCGTTTGATGGATACGGTACTTCTCCCCTGAAATAGCGCACGATCATGGTCAGGGTACGGCTGGCGAGGTTGCCGAGGCCATTGGCAAGATCAGAGTTGTAGCGCTGCACCAGGGCATCGAAACTGAACGACCCATCCTGCCCGAAGACTACTTCTCGCAACAAGAAGTAACGGAGGGCGTCGGTACCGAGCACATCGACGATGGTTTCGGCGCGCACGATATTTCCACGCGACTTCGACATTTTGCTTTCTTCGAACAGCAGCCAACCGTGGGCGGTGATGCCCTTCGGCAGCGGCAATCCGGCAGCGAGCAGAAACGCCGGCCAGTAGACACAATGGAAGCGCACAATTTCCTTGCCAATCATGTGCATGTCGGCGGGCCAGTACTTATCGAATTTGCTGGCGTCTTTTGAGCCATAGCCGAGCGCGGTGATGTAGTTGGCGAGCGCGTCGAGCCAGACGTAAACCACGTGCTTGGGATCGTCCGGTACCGGGGTGCCCCACGAAAACGTCGAGCGGCTGATGGAAAGGTCGCGCAGGCCGGTGCGCACGAACGCCAGCACTTCGTTGCGCCGCGTCTCCGGGCGAATGAAATCCGGCTGCTCGGTGTAGAGGCGGATCAACTGGTCCTGGAATGCCGAAAGCTTGAAGTAGTAATTCTCTTCGTGCACGGTTTCCGTTGGGCGGCCGCAATCGGGACAGGGAGCGCCCGGCTCGGCATCGACGTAAAGCTCGTCGTAAACACAGTATTGACCGATGTAGGTTCCTTTGTAGATGTATCCGTTGTCGCGAATCTTGCGCCACAACGCCTGCATGCCGTGGATGTGCCGCTCGGAGGTGGTACGGATGAAATCGTCGTACGTCAAACCCATGCGATCCCAGAGCCCACGGAATTCTGCGGAGACTTCGTCGGTCAACTGCTGCGGAGTCTTGCCCGCGGCCTGGGCGGAACGCTCGATCTTTTGACCGTGCTCGTCGGTGCCAGTCAGGAACCAGGTGTCGTCGCCCAGCATGCGATGGCGACGCGCAATCGTGTCGCAGGCAATAGTCGTGTAGGCGTGTCCGATGTGCGGATGCGCGTTGACGTAGTAGATCGGAGTCGTGATGTAGAACTTCTTGCTCATTCTGTCCTTGGAGTCGAAATCTTACCTCAGCGGCTAAAGCCGGCTCTCAAAACATGCCACTGACCGCAGCGGTTAACCGCTCCACCCCATCACGCCAAAAGCGGGCGTGCTGGGGGCCCCGGCCCTGCGCCACCCAAAATCTAAGCGGCGTTGGTTGCATTCGATCCTATGTCGTCCACTTCGATTCCGATGTGCTTTAGGTGGTGCACCATGTGCGTCACGTAGTCATCGAATACGAACTGCAGGGTCAGTGGTTCAGAACTGGCGACGGTCAGGGTGTGTGACCACGCGGAGTCAGGCACGGCTTCGGCGGCGGCCAGCAATTGCCGGTTGAGTGCCTTCCACAACTCGATCAGCTCTACCCAGTCGCGGCGCCGGTAGGCATGCACGGCTACCCAGCGATTCTGCTCGTAGCCGGGCATGGCGAGTTTGTCTTCGAATTGCGCGCGAACGATCCGTTGATGATTGTTGGCGGCTGAATCCAGCAGATGCCCAAGTTCCTCCTTGGGAGACCAGGCGGACGGTGTGGGCTTGCTCTCGACCGTGTCTTTGGAAAGCTTCTCGAGGCGGCCTGGCACGCGCTGCACAAGTTCGCGCAACAAATTGAGCACTGGCATCAATCCTCCTAACTTAGGTCGCGAATTTTGAGAATCGAATCATGATTTTCTGTTGCCCCTGGCGTATACCTGCACCGCTTCCTGCATCACTTCTTTTAGCGGTATGTGATGTGCTTCCGCCAGCGCCCTGCAATCTTCGTATTCTGGCGCATAGTTCGAAATGCTGCCGTTCATGCTTGCAATCTTGATACGGACGCGCCCCCACGTTGTGTCGACCGTTTCCCATCGTCGCGAGAGCGTCTGTCGTTGCTCCTCGCGGCGGCGTACGCCGAGAGTTGTGGTTTCGGCGAAGATCGTCCTGGTTAAGCGATTTGCGTCCTCCAATTTCGCCAGCACGGTGAGCAACGCGCCGGGACGGCTCTTCTTCATTTGCACCGGGACGCTGAAGACCTCCAGCGCGCCCTCGGCCAGCAAACGCTCCATGGCATAGGCGAGCACTTGCGGGCTCAGATCATCGAGATTTGCTTCGAGCACGGTGATCCTCTCGTTGGAATTGGACATATCTGGAGACGTACTCGCGCGATCGGCCGGCCCGGCTTCTCCAATCGTTAGCCGGAGCAGGTTCGGATGCTCGGGGAAATCTCGGGTTCCCGCGCCGTATCCCGCCTTCTCGATCTTCATCGCCGGAAACGGCGCGAACCGCGCGCTCAGCGTTTTGATGATAGCCGCGCCGGTTGGCGTCACCAGTTCGACTTGTGGTCCCGATGAATACACGGGTGCGTCCCGCAGCAACTTCAGCGTGGCCGGCGCCGGTACGGGAAGCGTTCCGTGGGCGCATTCGACGGTTCCACCCCCGACGTTCAGTGGCGAGCACACCCACTCTTCGACCGCGAGAGACTCCGCTCCCACTGCGGCGCAGACAATATCCACCATCGCATCAATGGCGCCGACTTCGTGAAAGTGGACTTGATCGATGGAGGTATAGTGAATCTCGGCTTCGGCTTCGCCCAGCGCTTCGAAGATTTTGATCGCAGTAGTTTTCGCGGTGGTGCTGATGGCGGCTTTCTCAATAATGCGGCGAATTTCGCTCAGCCCCCTAGCTCGTTGTGTGGTGACGCAGCTTTGCCCGGTCCTGGGCGGGGCAGGGCCCCGCCGCCGCACGGTCTCATCGTGAACGTGCCCGTGTTGGTGGGGATGGTCATGCTGCTCCCAGAAAACCTCGCGCGGCAGGTCTCTTTCTCCATGGGCGTATACATCCACTTTGGTTGCCGCAATTCCGGCCCGCGTCACCCTTGAAATTTCCAATCGGGCACCGATATCGAGCGCCTCTACCGCGTCTTCCAGAAGCTGGGGAGACACGCCGGCCTCCACCAGCGCGCCCAGAAACATGTCGCCGCTGATACCGGAAAAACAGTCTAGGTAGGCTACGCGCATAAGGTCAAAAGCTTGAACCACAAGAAGCACTGAGGATCACAGGGGAAATACTGAAAGGGCGCCCCCCGTGATCCTCAGTGTCCCCCGTGGTTAGGATTTTCGTCGCTGCCCCATGAAACTTTCATCATAGGGAACCGCGCTAGCTCCGTCAAACTCGCTGCTCGCCGCGAGTTTGTTAGAATCACTGTTTCTTCAATAAGTTAGAGGGCATCCTTGTATCGATATCTGGAACTCCGGTTGCTCGAACACCTACGCGAGTTTCTTGGTCGTGCTTACGACTTGGGAAGCGTGAACATCGTTGTCGAGCAGCCACCGAAAATCGAATTTGGCGAGTACGCGCTGCCGATCGCTTTTGAACTCGCACGGAAACTTCGCAAGGCGCCGCGCAAGATTGCCGAGGAGATCGTGGCGGGCGTTGGTGCGATTCCCGGCTTTGAGAAGTTCGAGGTGGCTGGGGCAGGATACATCAATGTTCGCGTAAGCCGCGCCGAGTTGGCTGCGGCCCTCACCGCAGATCGATCTTTGTCCGATCCATCCCCGGCCGCGGATGTCCCGCCTGGCAAAGTGCTGGTCGAGCATTCGAGCATCAATCCCAACAAGGCGGCGCATATCGGACACCTGCGCAACGCCATTCTTGGCGACACATTCGTCCGGCTGCTGCGCTTTGCGGGTAGGGAAGTGGACGTCCAGAATTACATTGACAATACCGGCGGGCAAGTTGCCGACGTGGTGGTGGGATTTCTGCATATCGAGCAGAAGTCCCGTGCCCAGATCGAGGCGCTGGCCGCCGCTCCTCGCTTCGATTATGTGTGTTGGGATCTTTACGCTCGCGTCTCGCACTGGTACGAGGAGGACAAGTCGAACCTGCAAGTGCGCGCTGCGACGCTGCGTTCGATTGAGGAAGGAAACAATGAGACGGCGGCGATTGCGGACTTGATTTCGATTGCCGTCCTTAAGCGCCATCTCGAAACTATGGAGCGGCTCGCCATTGAGTACGATTTCCTGCCGCGGGAGAGCGAGATACTTCATCTTCACTTCTGGGACGCGGCGTTTACCAAACTCAAGGAAGTTGGCGTACTTACTTACGAGAACGACGGCAAGAACAGCGGCTGCTGGGTTATGCGGCGGGCGGGAACTTCCGCGGCGAAAGGCTTAACCACAGGGGGCACGGAGGACACGAGGGAAAAGATCACCGAGGAAGACCAGAAAGTCATCGTTCGCTCGAACGGTACGGTGGGTTACGTCGGCAAAGACATCGCTTATCACATGTGGAAGTTCGGGCTGCTGGGACGCGATTTCGGCTATCGGAAATTCTTTCGCTATCCCAACGCCCACGACTGCTGGATCTCAACCACCGAGGGCGAGCGGGATCATCCGCACTTCGGCGATGTAGCGGAGGTCTACAACGTCATCGATGCACGCCAATCCGAAGCGCAGAACACGGTGATTGAAGCTTTGCGCGGACTCGGCCACGGCGAAGCGGCCGATCGCTATACCCACTTCTCCTATGAAATGGTCGCGCTTACCCCGCGTTGCGCCGCCGAACTTGGCTACCAACTGAGCGACGAAGATAAACAGAGCTCGTGGATCGAGGTTTCCGGGCGCAAGGGTTTTGGCGTGAAAGCCGACGATCTTCTGGATGCTCTCATTACCTCGGCTCGCAAAGAGGTTGATGAGCGTCATCCCGGGTTAAGCGAACCAGAGCGCGCCGGCATCGCCACGCAGATCGCCATCGGAGCGCTGCGCTACTTCATGCTGAAGTTCACAAAGCCCTCGGTGATCGCATTCGATTTCAAGGACGCTCTGAGTTTCGAGGGCGACACGGGGCCTTATGCGCAGTATGCGGTCGTCCGCGCTTCGAATATTTTCCGCAAAGGTGGAGTCGATCCAGATCGTTTCTGTAGAGACGCGGCTGGCCGCGTTTTTCTGGGCTCGGGCAATGCTGGTGCCGGCGGAGACGAGGCCAGCCTCGTCTCTACGGCGGATTTTGCTCAGCATCTCAACGGCGAATCCTGCGACGATATCTGGGAACTCTGGCTTGCGGCTGCCAAGACCTCTTATGTTGTCAGCCAGTGCATTGCGACCACCGAACCGGCTTATCTTGCCAAGCATACGTTCCAACTGGCGCAGCTTTTTAACACTTTCTATCATCGCTATCCCATCCTTAGCGAAGCAGACGAAGACCGCAGAAGGTTCCTGCTGACGACTGCGGCGGTGGTTCGCCGCGAGCTCATACGCGTTCTCGCGACCATGGGGATCAGTGTTCCACCGGTAATGTGAGGCAAGTTACCGAGGCTTACAACTCGGGCGCTCCTAGCGGCATCCCTTATAGTAGGGTTAGTCAGATGAAGAAGAATATCTTTGCCGTGGTGCTGGTAAGTCTGGCGATCAGCACTGCCGTCGCCTGGGCCGAGAACACTCCGGAGATGCCGCGCATTTTTGCCAACGCGCGCTTCGTATACGTAGCTGCATACGATGGCAATCAATTCAATCCCAACCTGTTGCCCGAGGACCGCGAAGCCATAGCTCGCGTCCAGGATGCGATCCAGAAGTGGGGCAAACTGATTGTGGTGTACCGTCCGCAAGAGGCTGACGTCATGCTGTTGGTACAGTCCCGTCCTTCAGAGGACGTGTTGGCTGTCTATGATGCGCACGGCGGCGATGCGAGCAGCCGGCCTTCGCAGACCTATCTGTGGCGGGTGATGGGGCGCGGAGGATTGCAGAAAAGCGAGATGCCGCTGTTTTCGCAGTTTGAGAAAGCTTGGGACAAGATCGCGCATTGAGGCTGGCATCCTCTCCTAATCGATTGCCCAAGACATTTGGCTTGCCGGTCAGTGCCGGGCGCAGCCATCGTCTATAATCCCAGCGTGAAATCCAAACAGTATAAAATTTCTACGGTTTATATCACGATTGCCTCACTCGGGGGGACCTGGGTTTCCCATAGTCAGTTTTCAAGATATTGATATAGAATGGTTTAGCCGTTTCCTTCGCCAGCACGCAATGGCACGCGTCGTGCACTAGAAGGTAGCGGGTCCGCGTTCCGAGACTTTTAGCAGGGCCTGGTTTGGTAGGATCTCACGTCGGATTTCAAGACACAGCAATACTTGGGCCAAGGAGCCCTAAAAATCATGAATCGCACCTCGTTGAAATTGACCCTAATGCTGGCGGTCGCACTGGCCGCAACGATCGGATGCACAACCAAGAATTATGTGCGTGAACAGACGACGCCGCTGATCAACAAGACGAATGAGCTTGATGACCTCACGGCGAAGAACTCGAAAGACATCAAGGACGTCGATCAACGTGCCCAAGCCGGAATCCAGGCAGTGCAGGCGCAGGCCGCAGCCGTGGACCAGAAGGCTGTGGCGGCGGGTAGCGCGGCTGACCAGGCGCAACTGTCGGCGAACAGCGCTACCCAGCGCGTCGATGTTCTGACCAACGCGGTCGTCAACCTGGACACCTATCACCCGGTGGTGGAGACGGCGGTTCTGTTCGGATTCAACAGGGATAATCTGACGAAGGAAGCGAAGGAAGCCATCGATCAGCTGGCCGCCAGCGTCGCCAATACCAAGGGATACATCATTACGGTAGAGGGTGCGACCGACTCCGTGGGTAGCGCAGACTACAACTACGCACTCAGCCAGCGCCGCGCCGATGCTGTGATTCAGTACCTGGCGGCGGAGAAGAGCGTTCCCGCCTACAAGATTTATTTGATCGGGGTGGGTAAGGACAAACCGTTCGATACGAATAAAACTCCAGACGGTCGTGCCAAGAACCGCCGAGTGGATATCCGCCTGATGACCAATACAGAGGATGGAACGACTCCGGCGAAGGCGCCCAGCAACGCGACACCGTCTCCTTCGGCGAGCGCGACTCCGCCGTCTTTATAAGATCAGTTAGCGCTCCTCCCCGGAGGATTACCAAATCAGGCCGTCCGATTGTGGGCGGCCTGTTTTTTGGCATCCTGGCTGGAGGTTCTGCGCGCAGGTCTTTTGTCTTTCGCCCACAACCCTCGCCTACAACCTTCACGCACTAGCATGGATCACGCTTCTAGTGCCGTCGTATCCGTGCCGTACCCGTTGATCTTTTGATGCACTCGGCCTAGACTTCCCCATGTTCCGATCGGGTACCACCTCCCGCACGTGGGCGGAGAATTCCAGATTGAGAGGTGAGGCAGCATGCGTCGGTTGTCGCGGTTGTTCCTTGCCCTGCTTCTGTCGCTCTCTGCCGCTTCTGCCGCATCGGGGCAAAATGCTCCCCAGCCGCAGCTTCAACCCCGGCCTGGCGAGCCGACAACAACTCCGGCGCCAACCGGCGCGGACCGGCAAATCACCATCGAAGTGCAGGTGACTGACAAGTCGGGCGCGCCCGTTCGCGGATTGCAGAAGCAGGACTTCACTGTTCTGGACGATAAACAGCCGCAAAACATCCTCTCCTTTCGTGCCGTGGATCGAGGCGTGGCTTCGACTACCGATCCAGTTGAAATCGTTCTTGTGATCGATGCCGTCAACACTTCCTTCCAGGCAGTCGCTCGCGAACGAGACGAGGTAAGAAAGTTCTTGCTGCGTAATGGCGGCAAGTTGGCAGAGCCAGTGTCGCTTGTCATCTTTTCCGACGCTGGAGCCGACGTCCAGAACGGTTCCTCTCGCGACGGAAATGCCTTGGCAACGCTATTTGACCAGAAGGAACTGGGACTGCGTACCGTTACTCGGTCTCAGGGCTTCTGGGGCGCGGCAGAGCGTCTTGAGATGTCGCTGAAGGCTATTCGCTCTCTTGGCGAATACGAGGGAACACGACCCGGTCGAAAGCTGATGATTTGGATAAGTCCCGGATGGCCGTTGCTCTCGGGACCCAATGTTCAACTTTCTAATAAAGACTTGCAGCAATTCTTTGACTCAATCGTGGCGTTCTCTACCGGTCTCAGACAGGCCCGGGTCACCATTTATAGTCTTGACCCGCTCGGTATGTCGGACTTTGGCAGGAGTAAATATTACGAGGAGTTTGTGAAAGGCGTAACTTCCCCGTCGCGGACGGTGCCGGGTAACCTGGGCTTGCAGATACTGGCGGTGCAGACTGGCGGGCGCGTTTTCACTTCGACCAATGATCTTACGAGCGCAATCGCAGATTGTGCAGCGGACGCCGATGCCTATTACGTCCTCTCCTTCGATGGCGCGCTCGCGGACCGGGCGAATGAGTACCACGCCATCGGAGTCACTGTCGACAGGCCAGGGGTCAAGGCTCGCACCCGTACGGGTTACTACGCCCAGCGTTAAATCGTTGGCGCTTCTTCTGAACGTTTCGGCTCGTCGGCGAACACTTCGACCTGGCTCGGAAGCGATACAATAAAGTCGTGGGTATTCGATTCCTGATTGTTTTATTGGCGCTGCTGACGACTCTTTCGCTGGCACAGGATTCTCCGGACAAAACTGCACCGGACAAGGCGGCAGCGGCCAATCGCGATGCCGAGGAAAGCTCGAGCCGCGACACGAGAATCGATACCAGCCCGCCCAGGGACGACGCCAAGAGTCATCCCGGCAGTAAGGATGTGGCTGCGGATCTTGAGGCTCCGGATACTCCTGACACCTCCGGCATCCAGGAATTCCACCCCTGGAACCCGATGAAGGCGCAGAAAGACATTGGGGTCGGCGATTTTTATTTCCGGCGCAAGAACTACAAAGCTGCGCTTGAACGCTACAAGGAAGCTCTTTACTACAAGGAAGGCGACGCCGTGGCCAGCTTCCGTCTCGCTGTGTGCCAGGAAAAGCTTGGAGATAAAGCGGAAGCCAGGAAGTACTACGAGCAGTACCTCAAGATTCTGCCAGAAGGCCCGTTTGCCAAGGATGCACATGCTTCACTGGAGCGGCTTGCCAAAGCACAATGAGGTGATAACGGCCCCCTCAGGGGCTAAAGCCCGCATACAGTCAAGCGGTGAACGGCACGGCTGAAGCCGTGCCTCACCCAAACACTTTCTGAACGCCACAAGTGAGGAACATTCGGTGACAGTATCTGTGTTTATCGGGACCAGCGTCGACGGTTTCATTGCGCGGCCGAATGGAGATCTCGACTTTCTGCCGGAGGGCGGCGGCGAACCCCACGGCTACGACGAGTTCATGGCAAACGTCGATGCGCTGGTGATCGGCCGCAAGACCTTCGAGACGGTTCTGAGCTTTGCGACCTGGCCATACGGTAACAAGCGCGTGGTCGTCCTGAGCAGTCGGCCGGTCGACTTGTCGGGGGTGCGCGGAGGCATTGTGGAACAGATGGCCGGGCCTCCGGCTGAGATCGCTGCGAAACTCGCCGCCAGTGGCGTCCATCACATCTATGTCGACGGAGGAATCACGATTCAAGGATTCCTGCGCGCAGGCCTGGTGCAACGTCTGATTATCACTCATGTGCCGGTGCTCATTGGAGACGGAATTCCTCTCTTCGGTGCCCTGCCATGCGATGTGCGGCTGCGTCACGTAGCCACGCAGCATTATCCCAGTGGCTTGGTTAAGAGCGAATACCAGGTCGTTGCCGGGCAGTCGATTCCGGCCTGATTCCTACTTCTCCACGCGCGAAAAGTCCCCAGTGGATGCGTTCACGGCCACGCGCAGCTTGGCGCTCTCGCGGTCCGTCCCGTAGATTACGTGCCACAGGAGTTCGTTTTTCTGCCGGTCCCAGTCCAGCACATAAAGGACGGGGATGTTGGGTTCGGCCTGCAGCAACACGTCTCCGCCGTGCTGCTGGGCGGCGGCAAAGGCCTTATCGGTATCCGCTTTGAGAAACTGGACGTTGAAAACCTGGGTGCTGGAATTGGTCGGGCTGTAAGTGTCGTCGACGCCATGAGAAATATCGTTGTTTGCCCAGGTGTAGAACTTGGTCGAGCGTAGCGAGGGCGAGGCGAATCCAACCCGCCACTCTCCAGCCTTGCCGCCGTGGCCGTTGGAGTCGGCCGCAGCTCGCGATTCGGCACGGAACGGTTGAGCGTCCGGCGCCCAGCCGCGGGCGGAAATGTAGCACTTGTAGAGGGCGCTGCTGCCGGTGATGGCCTCGGGACCTTGCGGTTTGGAGGCCTCCGACACCGCCGGCTTGCTGGGCTCCGAAGAGCACCCGGCCAGCAATCCCGCTGTTAGAATTGCGAATAATAGTTTTCTCATCGTTGTCGTCTTCATCAATAATTTCCTGTTTACGTTTTCTGCAGTAGTTTGGCTAACGAATTCGCGACGGTCGTTCTAGCGAATGATTGTACTCAATCAACGCCATGGATTATCTCGAACGTTTGCGCCAGGAACTCGAAGAAGCAATGGGTAGTGCCAGCGCCGGTGGATTGGCGCAGGCTCCTGCCGGAAAGTGGAATGCTGCCCAGATCCTGGAACACCTTCTCCTTACCTACGCGACCACCAGCCGCGGAACCGCAAAATGCCTGGAACGAGGAGCTCCACGGGCTACGCGAGCTACGCTGAAACATCGCGTGGCCACTCTGCTGGTGGTAAATCTCGGCTATTTCCCCGGAGGCCGCAAGGGCCCGGAACGCGTGATGCCGCGAGGCATGCCCTCGGAAGAGGTTCGGCAAGCCATGTTGCCTGAGCTTCAGAGGATGGCCTCGGGTCTGGACGATTGCGAACGCAGGTTCGGGACTCGGACGAAGATCATGGACCATCCCTTTCTGGGACCTTTAACGGCCGACGAGTGGCGCAAGTTCCACTGGGTCCACGGGCGGCATCACGCGCAGCAGATTCGGGAGCGCATGAGACAACCGTGATGACCCTTATTTGTCCTTGCTGTTGTCTTTATCCTTGTCGCTGTCTTTGTCATTCTGCGCAACCCCGGCCTTGTGCGCCTGATCCTGGAGATCGTCCATTTCCTGGCGGGCGGCGTCAAGCGCCTTCTGCTTGGCATCGAGATCGCTCTTGTACTGCGCCTCGTCCTTATTGAACTTGACGTCGCGCACGCTGATGGTCGGATCGGTTTGCAGTGCAGCCGAATGCAATTGAAGTTCGCGCTGATCGATGTCGAGCTCGTGACTCAAGGAAGCGATCTTCTCTTTCTGCTTGTCGAGCTTTTCCTTCCACGCGTCCGCCGTCTGCTGGCGCGCGGTGGCGGGGTCGACAGTGGCAGCCTTTGGGGCTCCCGCAGACTTGCTATCGGTCGGCGCCGGTCCGACCACGCTCAGACCATCGTTGGTAGGCAGATTGTCGTTATCGTAAACGTGGCTGGCCGAAGTCGTCTCGGGCTTGTTCTTGCGAGCCACCCGCGCGACTTCCCCGAGTGACTGAGCGGCGGCGCCGCTCACCGCGAGCAGGAGCAGAGTAAACATGGTCATCAGGTTCAAGGTCATTTTCATGGTCATCGATTTCGTGTGCTTCATGTGAATCATCCTTTCGCAAGGCCGCGATTGTGATCGCAGCCTGCAATCGCTTGAATCAAGAACTTGCCGTTGCAACCCGTGCGCCTCCCAGGAAACTGCCGATGGTCCGGTCCAACTGCGCCGCTTCATGGGCGATGGCGTCGGCCAACTGGCGCGCCAGTTCCGGGTCCCGGCTGC
>Ga0181532_10000901_pt1 | contig 29721 bp, 22 predicted proteins | sample PEATcosm2014_Bin_33_FD_119768 | JGI IMG/M metagenome (GOLD analysis project Ga0181532, IMG submission 119768) | Peatland microbial communities from MTU Mesocosm Facility, Houghton, MI, USA - PEATcosm2014_Bin11_30_metaG | ecosystem: Environmental > Terrestrial > Soil > Wetlands > Peat | place...
CGGGAGCTGGCGCGCAAGACCATCGCGCACACGATTCCGTTGCTCATGACCATTGACGAAACCTTCGATGTCGGCCTGGACACCGGCACGGGGGTGGACGACAGCTACGAGCTGCCGTTCAAGTTCACCGGCACGATTGACAAGCTGACCTTCAAGCTCGGTCCGTCGCAGTTGGCGGCGGCAGATCAGCAAGCCGTTGATGAAATGAAAAAGAGCGTGGACAACTAGAAGGACGACTAAGCAATTATTCGCTTGTGAACCGTGCGGGCCGCCCCGCTGGGCGGCCCGCGACTTCACCATCGAGATAATCGAGACGATAACTGAGAACCAACCTGAAAGGAAAAAATATGAAACGAAACAACCTGATGAGATACGGCCTGGCCGGTCTGACCGCTTCGGCGACGTTGATGGGCACCGTTGCTCCTTCCGCCCGGGCACAAATACAAACCACCGGCGAGCCGGGTTCACCCGACGCCACCACCACCATCAGTGGCAATCAACTGCCGCCGCCCGACCCGAAGTTTGGCGGCGTGATCAAGCAGAAAGCCGCCGACTCGAAACGGTGGTGGCCGCCGCGCATCGTGCCGCCCAAGGGCGCGCCCAACGTGCTGCTTATCATGACGGACGATTGCGGCTTCGGCTCGCCGAGCACTTTCGGCGGCGTGATTCCGACCCCGGCGCTGGATCGCATCGCGACGAACGGATTGCGCTACACCCAGTTTCATTCCACGGCGCTTTGCTCGCCGACGCGCGCCGCGCTCATCACCGGCCGCAACCATCACGTCGCCGGCTTCGGCGTCGTGGGCGAGGCGGCGACGGGTTTTCCGGGTTACGACTCGGTCATCCGCAAGGAATGCGGGACGGTCGGGGAAATCCTGAAGGAGAACGGCTACGCGACCGCGTGGTTCGGCAAGGATCACAACACACCGTTTTACCAGGCGAGCCAGGCCGGACCGTTCGACCAATGGCCGACGGGGCTGGGCTTTGAGTACTTTTACGGGTTCATCGGCGGCGATACCAGCCAGTGGGAACCGAACCTGTTCCGCAACACAACCGCCATTTATCCGTATCTCGGGCAGCAGGGGAAATGGAATCTGACCACGGCCATGGCGGATGACGCAATCGAGTATATGAAGCAGCTCTCTGAGATTGCGCCGGACAAACCATTCTTTGTCTATTACGTGCCGGGCGGCGTGCACGCGCCGCATCACCCGACAAAGGAGTGGATTGACAAAATCAGCGCCATGCACCTGTTCGACGACGGCTGGGACAAATTGCGCGAAACCATCTTTGCCAACCAGAAGCGGCTGGGAGTCATTCCGGCGAACGCGGAACTGACGCCGTGGCCGCAGGAGTTGCAGCACTGGGACCAACTGTCCTGGGATGAGAAGAAACTGTTCGTGAAGCAGGCGGATGTGTTCGGCGCTTATCTCGCTTACACCGATTACGAAATCGGCCGGGTCATTCAGGAAGTTCAGGATGAAGGCAAACTCGACAACACGCTCATCATCTACATCAGCGGTGATAACGGGGCCAGCGCCGAGGGCACCACCAACGGAACGCCGAACGAATTCACGACCTTCAACGGGGTCACGGTGCCGGTCAAGGACCAATTCCTGTTTTATGATTTTTGGGGATCCGACCTGACGTTCCCGCATTATGCCGTGGGCTGGTCCTGGGCGTTTGACACGCCGTTCAAGTGGGTCAAGCAGGTGGCCTCGCACTTCGGCGGGACCCGCCAGGGCATGTGCATGTCCTGGCCCGGCCACATCACCGATCTGGGCGGCATCCGCTGGCAGTTTCATCACGTGATTGACATCGTGCCGACCATCCTGGATGCAGCCGGCATTCGCGCGCCAGACACCATCAACGGCATCAAGCAGAGAGCCTTTGACGGCGTGAGCATGACTTATACCTGGCCCAAGGAAAACGCCAATGTGCCGTCCAAGCGTGGAACGCAGTATTTTGAGATGCTGGGCAACCGCGCCATTTATCACGATGGCTGGGTGGCGGCCACGACACCGGTGACCATTCCGTGGGAATTGAGCACCAAGACGCCGCCGGATGTCATCACCGGCTACAACTGGGAGCTTTACAACGTCCAAAACGACTTTACCGAGAACCACGATCTCGCCGCTCAGATGCCCGACAAGCTCAAGCAAATGCAGAAGCTATTCTACCAGGAGGCCGCGAATTTCGATGTGCTGCCGCTGGACAATTCGACGCTGGCCCGTTTCATGACGCCGCGTCCGAGTGCGACAGCGGGCAGGACCACTTTCACCTACTCGGGCGAACTGAGCAGCGTGCCGGCCTCCTGCGCGCCGGACATCCTGGACCGCTCCTACATTATCAGGGCGGATGTCACCATCCCCGACGGCGGCGCGGAGGGAATGATTGTCACCGAAGGTGGGCGGTTCGGCGGCTACGGCCTGTTTTTGAGCAAGGGTGACATGGGCATCGGCCGGGGCCACGTCGTGTTTCTCTACAATCTGCTGGGTCTGAAGCGGACGATGTGGGAAGGCCCGGAACTCAAACCCGGAAAACACAACATTCAGTTCGACTTCACATTCGACGGACCTGGTCTGGGCAAAGGCGGCACCGGCCAGTTGATCGTGGATGGTCAGACCGTCGCCACGAAATCCCTGGAGCACACCACGCCCATCATGTTCCCGGAGGACGAGACCTTTGATGTGGGGCTCGACACCGGCACGCCGGTTTCCCTCATCGAATATCACTATGACTGTCCGTTCAATTTCACCGGAACGATTGACAAACTGACGTTTGAACTCGGCCCGAAGCAGTTGACAGCGGCGGATCAGACGAAAGCCACCGAACTCGGTGCCGACGTGAACAACTAGGCCAGTGAATAAATCGCCGGGCGCGCGATGAAAAAACTGCTCATCATCACCGGCGTGGCCGAAGCCGCCACGGGCGTGGCGTTGATGGTTGCGCCGGTGCTGGTCGGGCGTTTGCTGCTGGGCGCGGACCTTGCCGGCGTTTCCGTCGTCGTGGCTCGCGTGGCCGGCATCGCGTTGCTCGCCTTGGGCGTGGGTTGCTGGCCGGGACCGGCGTCGCTCGGCATGCTGACCTACAGCACGCTCGCCACCGTATATCTCGCCTACCTCGCTCTGGGCGGCGAATGGGTTGGGCCGCTATTGTGGCCGGCAGTTTTGTTGCACGCTGTCATTACCATCTTTCTCGGCCGCGCCTGGCTCATGAGCCCAAAGACAGTCGGGCGGGACAACCACGCCAGCGAGTAATGAAAATGACACAAACCATTATTCGCTTGTGAACCACGCGGGCCGCCCCGCTGGGCGGGCCGCCAATTCACGGTCGAAAAATTTGAAGCCGATTATTCAACAGGAGCAGGCAGAGTAAACCGGGAACTCAAGATTGCTGGCCTGCTCGCCATCGTGTAAAACTCCGCCATGTCGAGCAGTCAAAAACTTTCAGAATCTGTTGCGTGGTTCCGGGAGTTGCACGTTGCTGACTGAGACTTGCTTCAATACAATTTTGGCAACATCATGACCGTCGCCACAAGACACTTGGAAGTCGAGCAGACGTTCGCCACGCCCATGCACGACAGGCGGCACGAACTTGGTCAGTTTCTTACTCCGCATCCGGTGGCCGATTTCATGGCATCTCTCTTCGAGGCGGGCTGGCGGGAGGTGGATTTGTTGGATGCCGGAGCGGGAGGCGGGGCGCTGACGGCGGCGTTGGTCCGACGGCTCTGTGATTCGAGTCGCAAACCCACGAGAATTTCCGTTACGGCCTGTGAACTTGACGAAGCGTTAATCGAATCGCTTCACGCAACCTTGCGCGGCTGCCAGCAGGACTGTGAGCGCGCAGACATTCTGTTTTCCGCAACCGTGCTCAACGAGGATTTCATCGCCGCCGTTGCGCCAATGGTGCGCGCTGATTTATTTACGTCAGACAAGCCACGCTTCAACGCCGCTATTGTGAATCCGCCTTACCGGAAGATTCGCAGCGATTCCGCAACGCGCCTGCTGCTTCGCTCCGCAGGCATTGAGACAAGCAATCTTTACACGGGATTTGTGGCGCTCATCACCCGGCTGCTGGCGGAGCGCGGAGAATTGGTCGCCATCACACCGCGAAGCTTCTGCAACGGGCCTTACTTCAAACCATTCAGGACGGACTTTCTTCAAACGATGTCGCTGCGGCGGTTGCACGTCTTTGAGTCGCGCTCGGCGGCGTTCAGCCGCGATGACGTGCTTCAGGAAAACATAATTGTCCATGCGGTCAAAGGCGCGCCCAAGCCGGAGCAGGTCATTATTTCCAGCAGCAGCGGCGCATCCGGCAGTTCGGTCACTGAACGCAAGGTCGCCTACCGCGAGGTTGTTTCGCCAGAAGACATGGAGCAGTTCATTCATATTGCCGAAGGCGACGCGCAAGACAGCGCACGGGCGGTCATGGGACGGCTTTCGGCATCGTTGCCTGAATTGGGCTTGTCCGTTTCGACCGGTCGCGTAGTGGACTTCCGGGCCAGGGAATTTCTCCGACAGCAACCCGAACGTGATACAGCGCCGCTGATTTATCCCTGCCACCTCAACGGCGGCTTCGTGCATTGGCCGAAGGAGAAGGCACGCAAGCCAAACGCCATCGTGAGCAACGAACAGACGCGTGAGTTGCTTGTGCCTGCTGGAGTATATGTGCTCGTGAAGCGCTTCACGGTAAAGGAAGAACGGAAGCGCATTGTGGCCTGCATCTTCGACTCGCAACAGATTCAGGCCCCGCTCGTCGGTTTCGAGAACCACCTGAATTATTTCCATGTCAACGGCCACGGCCTGCCGATGAACCTGGCGAAAGGATTGGCGGCGTTTCTGAACTCAACGGTTGTGGATGTTTATTTCCGCCAGTTCAACGGCCACACGCAAGTGAACGCGACCGACCTGCGCAGCCTGAATTACCCGTCGAAAACTGAACTGGAAAAGCTCGGCCGCAAAGTTGCCGATCCCGGATTGCCGCAAGAAGAACTCGACGCTTTGGTAGAGGAGGAACTTTTCTAATGGCCAAGTCGAAGCAATCCGCCAAAGCCGCAGCACGCGAAGGAAAGCTTCGTGATGCAATAGAAATCTTGCGCGCGCTCGGTTTCACCGGGAGGCAAAGCAACGAAGTCGCGGGCTACACTCTGCTGGCCATGCTTGATCTCAAACCTGCGCAGCCGTGGAGCGCAGCCGTCAAACCACTGCGCGGAATCACCCCCATCATTGATTTCGTCGCCGAAGCGTATGGCGTCCGTTACGCACCGAATACGCGAGAGACGATCCGTGACGAAGCCGTGAAGTATTTTGTTGATGCCGGAATCCTGATTCGCAACCCCGACGATCCGAACCGCCCAACGAACAGCGGCAAGACGGTCTATCAAATTGAACCGAACGCATTCGAACTGTTTCGGGCGTTTGGCACTTTAGAATGGAGCGGGAGACTGAAGTTGTATCTGACCGCGCGCAACCGCATCCGGAAGAAACTTCTGCGCGAGCGGAAGCTGTCAAGGATCCCGGTTAAGCTTCCATCTGGCGAAACTGTGAGCATCTCGCCCGGCGGTCAGAATCCGCTCATTAAGACCGTCGTCGAGGAATTCTGTCCACGCTTTGTGCCCGGCGGCACGGTCGTCTATATCGGCGACGCCGAAGACAAGTTCTTGCACTTGGACGCTGACTACTTGCAACGACTCGGTGTTGTCATCCCTGCGCCAGCCAAGATGCCGGATGTCGTTGTTCACAACACGAACCGGAACTGGCTGTTGCTGATTGAAGCCGTTACGAGTGCTGGCCCGGTTGACGGAAAGCGGCGGAAGGAATTGAAGGAGTTGTTCGCTGGTTGCAAAGCTGGCCTTGTTTTTGTCACCGCGTTTTCCACGCGAGAAGTCATGCGGAGTTTTCTCACGCAGATTTCCTGGGAAACCGAAGTGTGGGTTGCCGAAGACCCGGAGCATCTGATTCATTTCAACGGACAATGGTTTCTCGGCCCTTATCCCGATGTAATGCCAAAAGTTGATCGAACTTGAAACCCATCCCCCAATTGGCTTCCGCCTGCTTTTCGGACACCGCCATCTCTTCCGGTGTGCCCAAGAATTATCCCGACGCAAACAAGCTCGTGACGGAAGATTGTAGCAAGCCCAAGAACTAAAACCACACAACATGAAAACCACAACTATGAAAACCAAATGCCAACTAAACCTGCTGGCCACCGTGCTCATTGGCATGATTGCCTTCGGCTCCGGCTGCGCCACCAGGAACGACGCCGTTTCGCAGGCCGAGAAAACGGAGAAAAATGCGCCCGGCATCGAGGAAACCAAGGCCATCGCCGAGCAAGGCTTCATCTACGGCCTGCCGCTCATCATGAACTACGTGGCGAACTACCAGTTCTGGGTGGACACCAATTCGAGCCAATACAAGTGCCCGATGAACCAGATCTTCAACGAGAGCCGCGTCTTCACCTACAAGGACACCGCCGTCGTCACGCCGAACAGCGACACGCCATATTCCTTCTGCTGCCTCGACCTGCGCGCGGAGCCGTATGTGATTTCCGTTCCCGCCGTGGAGAAGGAGCGCTATTACTCCGTCCAGCTCACCGACTGGAACACCTTCAACTACGGTTACATCGGCAGCCGCACCACGGGTGACGACGCGGGCGATTATCTCATCGCCGGTCCGGATTGGAAAGGCGAGACGCCCGCCGGCATCAAGAAAGTGTTGCATTCCACCACGCAGTTCACCCTCGCCATTTTCCGCACGCAGCTTTTCGGGCCGGACGACATGCCGAACGTTGTGAAGATTCAGGCCGGTTATCAAGCAGTGCCGCTCTCGACATTTTTGCACCAACCCGCGCCGCCCGCCGCGCCCGCCATCAATTTCCCGCCGGCCAGCCCGGACATGGTCAAGACGAATTTCTTCCAGTATCTCGACTTCGTGTTGCAGTATGCGCCCGCTGGTCCGGAGGAAAAGGAGATCCGCGGGCAGCTCGCCCACATCGGCATCGGCGCGGGAAAGAAATTCAACTTTGACGCCCTCGACCTCGAACACAAACTTGAAGTCGGCCTCGGCATGAAGGATGGCGAGAAAAAAGTGGACGAGCGCGTCGCGACCATGGGCAAGGCAATCAACGGCTGGCGCGTCGGCTCGGCGTTCGGCGACCGCGAGTATTACCACGGCGACTGGCTGCTGCGCGCCGCCGCCGCCAAGGCCGGCATCTACGGCAACAGCGCTGAAGAGGCCATGTATCCCATGACGCGCATGGATGCCACGGGCGCGACGCTCGATTGCAGCCAGCACAACTACACGCTCACCTTCCCCGCCGGCCAGTTCCCGCCCGTCAACGCCTTCTGGTCGGTGACGATGTATGACGGCAAATCGCAGTTGCTCATCGAGAATCCCATCAACCGTTACCTTATCAACTCGCCGATGCTGCCGAACATGAAGACGAATGACGACGGCGCGTTGACGCTTTATATCCAGAAAGATTCGCCCGGCGCGGACAAGGAAAGCAACTGGCTGCCCGCGCCGAACGACATCATCTACCTCGTCATGCGCCTTTACTGGCCGAAGACCGAAGCGCCGTCCATCCTGCCACCGGGCGAAGGCACCTGGCAACCGCCGGGCATTGTGAAGGTGAATTGATTCGATTGTGAAACACGCGGGCCGTTGAACAATACAATTTAACAGGAGCAAACGGAACGAACGGAGATGAAATCTGAAATCTCTGTTTCCTCGGTTACCTCCTGTTCAACAACCAAAAAATAACATGAAAACCAAAGTAATCCAGACCATCCTCGGCGGGTCGTTGCTCCTGACGGCGCTGCAGTTTCTCGGCGGTTGTTCGTCCCCGCCGCAGAACCTCGCCGACACCTACCCGCCGCTGCCGGCGCCGGCCGCGCCTGACACGCCCATATTCCTCGGTTCGGGCGCCTCGGCCAGCGCCGCCTCGGGCATGGTGACCGTAAATGCCATTGACTACACCAACCGCACCGTCCTCCTTGGCCGCCCGGACGGGGAAACCATGTTGTTCACGGTCGGGCCACAGTATGTGAATTTTGACCGGGTGAAGATCGGCGACAGCTTCATGACAACCATGTCAAAGACCTTTGCGGCCTACCTGGTGAAGCCCGGAGTCGCGCCCGGCTCCATCACCAACTTCGTGGCAAACACCATGCCGCCCAACTCGCAGCCGGGCGGCGTGATGATCCGGAACGTGGATTACAGCGCCAAGATACTCGTCCTCAATTACGCTACCCGCCGGGTGGTCCTGCAATATGGCAAGAATCAGGCCCAAGAGGTCCAGGTCGGCCCAGGGGTCAACCTCCCGGCGCTGCATGTGAACGACAACGTGTTCATCCGCACCACCGAAGCGATTGCCATCGCGGTGGTGCCACCTTGAGCATTAACATGGCGCCCGTCGCGGTATTCGGGCTGCCTGGAAAACCGGAAGAAAAAATTCGCCAAATGATGGAAAGAGCGGCCAGTGCCCGCGAATTCACAGTCGAGACAAAAATGAAAGCGACATTTCAACAGGAGCAAACGGAGAGAACGGAGATGGAAAAAGCAGTCTCTGTTTCCTCTGCCTGCTCGCGATCCACTCGCGATTTATCGGAGTTTATCCGAGTTTATCGGAGTTATCTCCTGTTCAGTGCTTTGTCCCGCGAATTCACGACTGAAGAAGAAATGAACACGGATTTTCAACAGGAGCAAACAGAGAGAACGGAGAGAAAAAAGTCTCTGTTTCCTCCGTTACCTCCTGTAAACGCCTTTCGCCTTTTAGCCCGCGAATTCACCAACGAAACAAAAACCTGAACCAAAAAAAACAAACTATGAAAACACAATGCAGCTTGAAAATTATAACCCTCGGCGCGTGCCTGTTGGCCGCGCTATTCGCCACCGGTTGCGCCTCCACCAAGGTAAGCAACCAGCAGACACTCGTGACCGGGCAACTCCCGCGGCCCGGCAACATCCTGGTGTATAACTTCGCCGCCACCCCCGCCGATGTGCCCGCCGATTCCGCGCTGGCCAACCAGCCGGACGTGGACACCACGCCCCAGACACCCGAGCAGATCGCAGAAGGACGCAAGCTGGGCGCTCAAATCGCGACGGAATTGGTCGCGCAAATCCAAGCTATGGGCATGCCCGCTCAGCAGGTTCCGGCGGGAACGCAACCGCAGCTCAACGACCTGGTGATCCGGGGCTATCTGCTTTCCGTCAACGAGGGCAGTGCCGCCAAGCGCATCACCATCGGATTTGGCTCCGGGGCATCCGAGTTGGAAACGGCGGTGGAAGGTTTCCAGATGACGGCCACGGGTCTGCGCAAACTCGGCTCCGGCACCGTCAATGCCAACGGCGGCAAATCACCGGGGGCAAGCTTGGGGCTTGCCGGCCTTCTGGTCACGGGCAATCCGGCCGGACTCATCGTCAGCGGCGGGATGAAGGTGTACGGTGAAGCCAGCGGCAGCAGCACGGTGGAGGGCCGGGCCAAGGCGACCGCCAAGGAAATCGCCGACGTGCTCAAGCAGCGGTTCCAGGAACAGGGCTGGATCAATTGACGGGCGCAGAGGGCAGCCGCGAATTCACGGCTGAAGCTGAAATGAGCACCGATTTTCAACAGCCGCCTTCGCCCATCGGCTATGGCGGGCCAAGGGAGCAAACGGAGAGAACGGAGTTGGATAGCTTCTCTGTTTCCTCTGCCTGCTCGCGATTTATCGGAGTTTCCCCCTGTTCACTCTTGATTTATCGGAGTTCCAGGCTTTCGTTCCACGGCCCGCGAATTCACCAGCGAGACGAAACCTGAAACCGGGGAAACAAACTATGAAGATACGTTGCAGCTTTAAATTAACGATTCTCGTCTCATGCCTGTTCGCCCTGGTCCTGGCCACCGGGTGCGCCTCGACCAAAATGACCAGCCAGGAAACAACCGTGACCGGCAAACTCCCGTGGCCGGGTAATGTCCTGGTGTACGATTTCGCTGCCACGGCTGCCGAGGTGCCGACCAACTCCGCGCTGGTCCGCCAGTATTCCGTGGATGCCACGCCCCAGACTCCCGATCAGATTGCAGCGGGCCGGCAGTTGGGCATTGAAATTGCCGGGGCACTGGTCGGGCGCATCCACGACATGGGAATGCCAGCCCAGCGGGTTTGGGGCGAGGCGACACCGCAGATCAACGACCTGGTGATTCGGGGTTATCTCCTTTCCGTAAACAAAGGCAGCACCACCAAGCGCGTCACCATCGGATTTGGCTACGGCGCGTCCGAGTTGCGAACGGCGGTGGAAGTCTCCCAGGTGACAACCGAGGGACTGCGCAACCTCAACTCCGGCGCTGTGGACGCCGGCGGAAGCAAAGGCCCGGGGGCGGCTGTGGGAGTAGCCGTTTTCCTTGTCACCGCCAATCCGGCAGGGCTCATCATCAGCAGCGGCTTTAAAGTTTACGGCGAGACCAGCGGCCGCACCAGGATCCAGGGCCGGGCCGAGGCGACCGCGAAGGAGATCGCCGATGTGCTCAAGAAACAATTTCAGGAACAGGGCTGGATCAAAATTGAGGTCCACCCGAATTCACAAACAGGACAACCAACAACCACCAACAACAAAGGAAAATGAACAAAGGTGGCGTAACTCGGTTGCCTCCTGTTCACTCGCGATCCACTCGCGATTTATCGGAGTTTATCGGAGCTACCTCCTGTTCAAACTGACAACCATCATGAAAACCACACGCACACCCGCCTTCGCAGCGCTACGGCGCGGCAGGCAAAATCTCATCGCCGCCGCGCTCATTGGCGCGGTGGCTTTCACCACCACCATCACCCGCGCCGACCTGTCCACCAAAGCCTTGGCGACGGTGGAAGACCCCCTGCCCTCGTGGAACGACGGCGCGGCAAAAAAATCCATCACCGAGTTTGTGACGAAGGTGACGACACCCGGCTCGCCGGATTTTGTGCCGGTGCCGGAACGCATCGCCACCTTCGACAACGACGGCACGCTCTGGTGCGAGCAGCCGTTGTATTTTCAACTGCTGTTCGCGCTCGACCGCGTGAAGGCGCTCGCGCCGCAGCATCCCGAATGGAAAACCAACGAACCGTTCGCCTCGCTCCTCAAGGGCGACGTGAAAGCCGCGCTCGCGGGCGGCGAGCCGGCGATTTTCAAAATCGTTATGGCTACGCACGCGGGCATGACCACCGAGGAATTTGAAAAAATTGTAAAAGACTGGATTGCGACCGCGAAGCATCCGATTTACAAACGACCCTATACCGAATGTGTTTATCAGCCGATGATCGAGCTAATGACCTGCCTGCGCGCGAACGGCTTCAAGACTTTCATCGTCTCCGGCGGGGGCATTGAGTTCATGCGCCCATGGACGGAGGCGGTTTATGGCGTCCCGCCGGAACAGGTCATCGGCAGCAGCGGCAAGCTGAAGTATGAGATGCGTGACGGCAAGCCGGTGCTTGTGAAATTGCCGGAGATTAACTTCATTGACGACAAGGCCGGCAAGCCGGTTGGCATTCAGGAATACATTGGCCGCCGGCCCATCTGCGCGTTCGGCAACTCAAACGGCGACCAGCAGATGCTGGAATGGACGGGAGCCGGCGGCGGCGCGCGGTTGATGATGCTCGTCCACCACGACGACGCCGTGCGCGAGTTCAGTTACGGCGCGAAGTCGCCCATTGGCACATTCAGCGACGCGCTGATGGCCGAGGCCAAAGAGAAGAACTGGACCGTCATCATCATGAAGGACGATTGGAAACAAATCTTCGCGTTCGAAAACAGGTGAACCAAAAAATTCAACAGGAGCAAACAGAGTTAACGGAGATGAGATCTGAAATCTCTGCTTCCTCTGCGTTCTCCTGTTCAAAAGTGCATGCATCCGTTGTTTGAAAAGGCATCCGGGTTGACTGAAAGCATCATCGGTGCGGCCGTCGAGGTTCATCGGGACAAAGGCCCCGGCCTGATTGAATCCATCTATGAATGGTGTTTGACGAAGGAGTTTGAACTGCGCGGGTTGTCCTGCCTGAGCCAGAAGAACGTGGTGATTACCTACAAGGGCTTCACCCGCGAAGAGCCGTTGCGGTTCGACATACTGGTGGCAGGTTGCGTTCTGGTGGAGGCGAAAGCCGTGGAGAAGATTCTACCCATTCACAAAGCCCAACTCCTGAGCTACATGAAGTTGCTGGATATCCCGATTGGGTTGCTCATCAACTTCCATGAGTTGAAACTGACCGACGGGGTTCACCGCCTGATTTTGCCCGGAGCGAACCGACGAACTTAAAAGTTTTACAGGAGCAAACTGAGAGAACAGAGACAGAAAAAGAAATCTCTGTTTCCTCGGTTACCTCCTGTTCAAATCCGCTTATTCCCCTTGCCCGGAGCAAACAAATGAAAACAAGACTTCAACAGGAGGCAGCAGAGTCAACAGAGAGCTTTTTCTCCGTTTCCTCCGTGTTCTCCTGTTCAAAAAGTCATTAGACAGACCGGCAGAAAACATACAAAACTCAAAACATCGTCACGCAGGCTATTGTGGCCCGATCAACTCCCAGAACAAATTACTTGTCCCAACGGTGAAGTTTGTGGTGGCGATGCCGGTTCCCTGCCCAACGAACAAATTAGTTCCATCGGTCAGGGGCATCGGCTGCCAGACAATTGGCGGCGTCAGGCTGGTGGTGCTTTGCAAACCAACCCCGGGCCGTCCCAGCCAGGACAGCCATACTTGATTGTTGGTGCAATTAATCGTTATGGCCGGGCCGAATGAAGGCTCCGTCGAGCTCGTCGTTCCCTGGCTGCCAAAGACATCTGTCGGCATGGCATAATTCGGAAAGCGGCGGATGTAGCGGCTGTGGTTGTCCCCATAGCCAGCCTCGTTGTCTTGCCCGTCGATGCTGTATTTATAGGTCAGTTCGAGAGGCTGCCATTGATTTACGGGCACAGTAATCGTGTAGAGCTCGGTTCCGCCGATTTCTGTCATCGCATACTGGGGTGGCCCACCCAACGGACCCCACGACCACCAACTGTCGGCAATGCCGTTGTCTAAACCGTTAACAAAAACTTGATCAACCGCCTCATCAAAGGCGCCGGAATTAATCGCCGGTGTCATATCAACGGTAAACGTCACCAGGCAATTAGTCACGGTAACGAAATCACTGGGGCCTTGGTTATTAAAGTAAACCGGGCCGTTCGTATAATTTCCGCTCGGGCTGACCAGCGTCAGAGTGCGATTGCCTGCCTCTGGTTCCAATTGCGGAAATGGCTGCCCGCTCGCCATCACGTATTGGAAATACACTGGTGAGCCTTCGTCACCAATCAATGTAATTGTAGTGTAAAAGTCGTTCGCGTCGTCCGGATTGTTCGTGTTCGTCATCAAGATGAGATCCCAGTCGCTAAAATCTCCGCGAATAAAGACCGGGCCTGCGTCGGCAACGCTAAAGTTGCCAAGACCCGCTTGAACCGACATGTCAACGATGAAGGTCACGTTGTTCGTGACCACAACAGGAGCGGCCACAATCAGCTCGGGCTGGTTTGTGCCAATACTGGTGGTGCCGTCGCCCAACTGGCCGGCAGCGTTGTAGCCCATGGCCCACAGGCTGCCGTCGCTTTTCACAAACAGGCTGTGGTAGGCTCCCGCAGCGATCGCCGTCACGTTGCCAGCCACAATCAACTCGGGCAGGTTCGTGGGATTGTAAGTACCGTCACCCAACTGGCCGTATTGATTGAATCCCGTCGCCCACAGGCTGCCGTCGCCATGGAGAAACAGGCAATGGAGGTCTCCTCCGGCAAACGCCGTGACGTTGCCGTATGGAATTGGAATTTGTTCGGGCACCTCAACGTTGTTGTAGGTGCCGTTACCCAACTGCCCGGCGTCGTTTTCACCCATGCCCCAAAAGCTACCGTCGTTTTTAAGAAGCAGGGTGAAGTAGTAGCCTGCGCCGATCGTGGTGACGTTGCTGGCCACAATCTGCACGGGGATGTCGGTGTAGGAGTAGGGGAAGCCATTCGGAGCATTGCCCAAACAACTATAAAAACCGTTGTCGCCCATACCCCAGAGACTGCCGTCGCTCATGAGAAACAGGCTGTGGTAAGCTCCGGCGGCAATAGCCGTGACGTTGCTGGCCATAATCTGTTCGGGAAGGTTGGTTTCATTCATGGTTCCCGAGGTGCCGTCGCCCAACTGGCCGGATTCGTTGTAGCCCATGCCCCACAGGCTGCCGTCACTCTTGAGAAACAGGCTGTGGTAATATCCGGCGGCAATGGCCGTGACGTTACTGGCCACAATCTGCTCAGGAAGATTGGTGGTGATGTAAGTGCCGTCGCCCAACTCGCCATACTGGTTGTTGCCCATGGCCCACAGGCTGCCGTCGCTCTTGAGAAACAGGACGTGGTAAGCTCCGGCGGCAATGGCCGTGACGTTGCTGGCCACAATCTGCACAGGGCGGTCGGAGAGATTGGTAGTGCCGAAGCCGCCCATACCCCATAGACTGCCGTCGCTCTTGAGAAACAGGCTGACGGCATATCCGGCGGCAACCCTCGTCACGGTTTGTGCTTCGCTGGTGAGTGCTTGCAGTACAACCGCACCCAGCAGCCAGACGTGAATCAGGTTGCGCTTGGTTTTCACGGCATATTGAATATAACCAAACAACGGTAGTATGCGATAGCACGTTTATGCGGTAGATTCTTTACAGTTGAAAACCAGACGTGGCCCGTCAGCCGGATACGGTCGAGCGCCTGTCGCGCCGTAGCCCGGCGAAGGCTGATCCTCGCGAGCCGGACTCGGCGTGCCAAAGCGAAGCGGCGGCGGCTCGTCAGTAGCCTCGCCCCACCAATATTCACCACCGAAAAACAAGCGAGAGAAGACAACCATGAAAACAAACATCAAAAATATCCTGCTCAATGGCGCGATGGCGTGTGGTGTCGCGCTGCTCGTCCTCGGCGCCGGCTGCAAGACGGCGCCGCCGGCGTCAACCGCCGCCGATACTTCGGTCACGGCCATTGACATCGCCCTGGAACCGGACGCCACGATGATACAGCGCGCCGAAGCCGTGAACGCCCGGCTGCGCTCGGTTTTCCCGGAAGGCTTCGCGCTTGATGCCACGCATCATCCGTGCGTTACGCTGTTGCAGCGTTACGTCCGCACAGCGGACCTCAACCAAGTCTATGCCGTCGCCGCCGGGGTTCTCGCTAACGCGAATGTGACCGGCATGAAGCTGAAGGCGTACAAATACTATTACATTCCGGAAAAGAAGCCTGGCCTGGCCGGCATTGTCGTCGAGCCGACCGACGATTTGCTCAAGCTGCAACGGGATTTGATTGACGCGGTTGCCCCTTACACGGTGAAAACCGGGACTGCGGCAGCCTTCATCACCACGCCCGAGGATCCCCGCATCAACCAGCCGACGGTTGATTACGTCGCGGCATTTGTTCAGAAGGCATCCGGCAAGCATTTCAATCCGCACGTCGCCGTTGGCATCGCCCCTCAGGAATACCTGAAGGGAATGCTCGCCGAACCGTTTGAAGAGTTCACGTTCTCGCCGGCGGGCGCGTCCGCTTACCAGCTCGGCAACTACGGGACAGCCCGGAAGCAACTCAAGATATTGGTGCTGAGGCTCTGAGGTGCTGGAACGGATTGGTTTCGGTCATTAATCAGTATCCGGCTGGGGGAGTACGTCTAGTTTCTCGCGCTGGATTATGAAACCATGTGGGCATGGATTCTTCAAAAACTGGATCAGGCCGGCGGCGTTGGACTTCCAAACAGCGGCAACGGTTGCTGACGCGCTTTCACCGAAACGAAATGACTCAACGGGACTTTGCCACTCGCTACGGTGTCGGGTTGTCCACCTTGAGCAAATGGTTGCGCTTGGAACGCGACGCCGTGCCCGCGAAGGTAAGATTTCAAGAAGTTCGGTTGCCCAACCCAGCCTCATGCTGGCCGGTTGAAGTTGTCAGTCCACAAGGTTGGATCGTGCGGCTGCAAAGCGGTTCGGATGTGCAGCGGTTGCACCAATTGTTGCAGGCACTGCCATGCTAAGTATCACCAGCGCAACGCGGGTGCTGGACGCCACCACGCCAGTAGATTTGCGCGGCAGCTTCAACCGGCTTTACAGTCTGGTCGTGGAGCAACTCAAGGCCGATCCTTTGTCCGGTCACCTGTTCGTGTTCACCAATGGGCGACGGAACCGGATCAAGGTGCTTTACTGGGATGGGGATGGTTTATGGGTTTGCGCCAAGCGATTGGAACAGGGAAGGTTCACTTGGCCAGTGAGCGAAAAGGTCAGGTTGATCTGCGCGGCGAAGAGTTCAATGCCCTGATCCACGGGCTGGAAGTGAGGTCGAAAAAGAACTGGTATCGGCGTTGAGGAAAAACTTTTGCCACGATTGAACAAATATTTTTTGTTCGCCTCAGAGTAGCGTGACTGACGCCAAGCTGCTCCAAATCAGTGACGTCCGTCCATGCCAACGTGCTGCATTGCGGGAATGCGAACTTGGTTAGCGGCCAAATAACCTCTTGAGAAGAATATGGCGTTCCAGTTCTGCCTTCGCGGTCCGGCGTGGTTCTTTCGCCGCATACGAACCAGCAGTTTTCCGGTCTGTCCGTGCTGGAAAATGATTAGAAAGTTTCTCTTGACATAATTATTCGACACTGTAATGTAGCTCCCGTCACTCTTTCTCACCATTTTTGGGTTGTTCCCAAGGCTTCTGGGCGAGCTTGATTCAGTCAAAGCAATGATTTCCGGCGAAACGGAATCACTGCGAAAAGAAAGCAGTTATGAATACTCGACCATCTGAGGAAATTCCAACATTCCCTTGCGGCGTGACTTCTGGATTCGACTCCCCGCCGCAGATTAAATTGCCCCTTTGGCACCGGAATCTCGCATTGGTTAACGGTGAGCATATCGGCTCACCCACTGAAAATGAGTTGTTATGAAAATGCAATACTTGCGGATGGTCAATGAGCACATTTTGGCTCTGCTTATGCGACTGCTCTTGGCAGCGGTGCTTGTGTTGCCGGCTTTTGGCGCACAGGCTGGCGTAGTATTCACCAACTTTTATTCATTCACCGGCGGCAATGATGGCGGTAGCCCCGAGGCTGGGCTGGTGCAGGGCAGCGATGGCAATTTCTATGGCACGACTTCCCACGGCGGCACTAACGGCGATGGCACCGTGTTCAAAATCAGCACCAATGGGGCGCTGACCAGTTTGTATTCCTTCACCGGCGGCAATGATGGCGCGTATCCCTATGCCGGGCTGGTGCAGGGCAGCGATGGCAATTTCTATGGCACGACCTCCGGCGGCGGCACGAACGGCGATGGCACCGTGTTCCAAATCAGCACCAATCGTGCGCTGACCAGTTTGTATTCCTTCACCGGCGGCAATGATGGCGGGGAGCCCTATGCCGGGCTGGTGCAGGGCAGCGATGGCAATTTCTATAGCACGACTTCCGGCGGCGGCACGAACGGCGATGGCACCGTGTTCAAAATCAGCACCAATCGTGCGCTGACCAGTTTGTATTCCTTCACCGGGGGCAATGATGGTTCGTCTCCCAATGGGCTGGTGCAGGGCAGCGATGGCAATTTCTATGGCACGACTTACAACGGCGGCACGAGTAACTTGGGCACCGTGTTCAAAATCAGCACCAATCGTGCGCTGACCAGTTTGTATTCCTTCACCGGCAGCAATGATGGCGCAAATCCCGATGCCGGGCTGGTGCAGGGCAGCGACGGCAATTTCTATGGCACGACTCAACAAGGCGGCACGAACGGTTATGGCACCGTGTTCAAAATCAGCACCAATCGTGCGCTGACCAGTTTGTATTCCTTCACCCTCGGCAATGATGGCGGGTATCCCGATGCCGGGCTGGTGCAGGGCAGCGACGGCAATTTCTATGGCACGACTGAATACGGCGGCACGAATACCTTGGGCACCGTGTTCAAAATCAGCACCAATGGGGTGCTGATCAGTTTGTATTCCTTCAATGGGGGCAGTGATGGTGCAAATCCCAATGCCGGGCTGGTACAGGGCAGCGACGGCAATTTCTATGGCACGACTTCCACCGGCGGCGAAGGCGAAGCCGGGACCGTGTTTCGGCTGACTGTTGTGCAACTCCCGCAACTGACAATCAATCTTTCAGGAACAAATGTTATTTTGACGTGGCCACCTGGCCCAACCAATTGGACATTGCAATCCACCACGAACCTTGTTTTACCTGTTTGGACTGCCGTTTCTCCCGCGTCGGTCGTCGTAAACGGGCAGAACACCGTGACCAATCCCATCTCCGGCACACAGCGGTTTTACCGGTTAAGCCTTCTTGCCATCCCTTCGGGCATGGCACTCATTCCTGCAGGTTCGTTCACGATGGGGAACTCTATCGGTGATAGCGACATCGTTGATGCCATCCCCGCGAATGTCTATGTGTCGGCGTTTTACATGGACACAAACCTGGTGAGTTTGAGCCAATGGCAGGGGGTTTACAGCTACGCGACGAGTGACGGTTATACGTTTAACAATGTGGGAGCAGACAAGGCGACGAACACACCGGTCGAGTCGGTGGACTGGTATGACTGTGTGAAGTGGAGCAATGCGCGGTCGCAGCAGGCGGGGTTGACGCCGGTGTATTACACGGATGCGGGAATGATGCAGGTTTTTACGAATGGCGACGATGGCACCACGGTGTATGCGAATTGGGCGGCCAATGGCTATCGGTTGCCGACGGAAGCGGAATGGGAGAAGGCGGCGCGTGGCGGATTGAGTGGGCTACGATTTCCGTGGGGCGACACGATTTCTGAAAGCCAGGCCAACTACATGGGAGACACCAACTATAGCTACGATTTGGGCCCGCCCGGCGACAACGCCATCGGGATGATCGGAGGAGGTCCTTATACCAGTCCGGTGGGTTCATTTCCGGCGAACGGGTATGGGCTATACGACATGGCCGGGAATATATTCGAGTACTGTTGGGATTGGTATGCGGCTCCGCCGTATCCGGCCGGCAGCCCATATTTGGGAGGAACCAATCCAACGGGACCGGCAACAGAGAGCCTCCGTGTGATCCGCGGCGGCGTTTGGGTCAGCTACGCCACCTATGCGCGCTGTGCCGATCGCGACAACGTCTCCCCGGAGAACGCCGACGGCTACGTTGGCTTTCGTTGTGTGAAGGCGCAATAGTTTTTGCTCTTTTACTCTCTAACCCTTTTGAACTGGTGAGCGTTGAAAACTGCAAACGGGAAGACGTGCTTTGTCAGACGCATACATTAATCACGCGGGCCACTTCCGATCCGGGAGGGGCCTGTTTTCTTTGACGGTTCCAAACTTATGGGGTCACGGCGGGGCGTTGCAAGGTGCCTTTGACATTATCCAAAAGCTTCTGGTAAGGCCCGCTCTGGAAATTGAGCAGCGCGGTGGAAGTCGAAAAAACCGGCTGGTCCGGGTTGCACACGGCGTAGGCTTTGCATCCCAGCCAATACGTGCTGGCGTCTCTGACCTCGATTTTCACCCGCACCCGGATGATGACTTTGTCACCCGCCTGCGCGCCCACCAAACCGGCGTAGCTGATTTGTTCGCCCCGGGTCGCTTCCCTTTCAAAAACCAGCGCGTCATCGGGCTGGGGAACGTTTTGATAGCCGTTTTGCTGAAACACCGTCATGGTCGCCTCTTGGATCTGTGCCATGTTGTAGGTGTTGCTGAGGATCACCGACGCGAAGCTGACCGAAGCCGGCTTGTCGAGCGAACGGCAGCCGATGGCGAAAATGACGGCAAGGAGCAGCATTCCGACGCCCGGCGCGAACGTCCGCCGGGTTCGCCGGGCCATCGCTGCGAGCCGGGTGAAATGGATGGAGAATGAATTCATATTTTAAGTGCGGTGTGGTGTCGGCGCTGCGCGACGATTTTCCGCATCGCCAGCCCGGCGCTGCCCGATTTGGCGGCAGATTTCTTTGCCATGCGGCGATTGTGCGCCGGAAATGGGGCAAAGACAAATAAATTGGGGAATGCAAAACGGCGAGCAAAGGCCCCAGCCAGTGACGGCAATGACCTTCACAGCGGCCGACTCGCAAGAGCCGCCCGCTTTTTTCTCTGCTATCTCTGTTTGCTTCTGTTAAAAAACCCCTTCCGAATTTAAACAGGAGGCCGCAGAGGGAACGGAGATGGAGACGAGCACCTGCAACGCTACGTTTGGGCGCCAGCTTCGAGGATGGGACGATGCTTCAGGGCAAGTTCAGGAGCCTTATTGGCCGCCACATCCCAGACGATCTGGTAATCCGCTCCGCCATAATCGTGTACGAGGCGATCCCGCATGCCGGACATTTTCCTCCATTCGACGGCGGGAAACTCTGAGCGTGTTTCCTCGGGGACTTTCTTTGCTGCCTCGCCGATGACCTCGACGCTCCGAACGAAAGCGCGCTTAAGCACTTCATCGTGAAGAAACGCCTCGCCAGTCGTCTCCGCGGCCTGCGTAGAAAGGAATTCCGCTTCCCGCAGAATGTCCCGCAGCAACTCAACTGTGGTGGGCAGCATAGCGGATGGTGGGCAGAATCAGCCGCGCCTTCGTCTCGGTGAGCGATTTGTCCGTCACAAGGTCCACGCGCCGGCCCAGCAGGTTTTCCAGCAGTTCGTGCAAGGCAAAGAAATTGTCGTAAGTCCGTTTAGCCTCATCGAATTCGACGTAAACATCCACGTCGCTGTCGTCACGCTCCTCGCCGCGCGCGAACGAGCCGAAGACGCCGACCCGGCGTGCGCCCAGCGCGAGCAGTTCCGCAAGATGAGTTTGGATGACCGTCAGCGGATTCATTGTTGTGTGCATAACTTATCCTGCGGCTGCCTGTGGCGCAAGCCGCTTGCTGGCCGAAGCTCAATGTGAACGCTGGAGCGTCCTTTGGGCTTCAGCGGCGGTCGCGCGATCCGCTTGTGCGTCAGCGACGGTTTTTTTCAACCAGCCTCAACCGGCTTGCAAGTTCGCGTTGCCGGCCACCGGCCACCTGCCACCTGTCACTCGCCACCCTTCACTTTATATTGGCCTAAGGTCCAATATCCAACCGCCCCTGTTTCTGACAATGTTCCCTTTACATGAACAACGACGTGGCTACGATTTGTGCCCGCGGCGTGAGAGGCGGCCAGAGCGTTTTCAATGAAACTGTAGCCGCAGGCTTTGAGCCTGCGCGATACGCGACTTAAAAGTCGCGGCTACAGCTGGCGTGAAACCGCTCCAGCGAATTCGCCACCGAAAGGGCAAACACAAAACACGCGAAAATGAAAATCCGGATGCAACAGGAGCAAACTGAGAGAACGGAGAAGGAAAATGAGTCACTGTTCCCTTCCGCCTTCGCGGCGCGCCATAGCGCCGCTTCGGCGCGACGGCGGCTGTGTTCTCCTGTTAAATCATTCATTTTCGCGTTCGAACAAAGGTTAATGGACCGAAAGACATAAAACCAAAACAACCAAAAAGGAGAAAACATGAAACGTAGCAACCTGATTAGATACGGTCTGACCGTGCTGACCGCTTCGTCGGCGCTCGGTTTGACTTCCTGCGCCACGGCGCAACCCGCTGGCGCTGGCGGAACAGCGCAACCCGCTGCCGCCGACAGTGGCGGCAAGAAACCCAACATTGTCGTCATCATGGGCGACGACATCGGCATGTGGAACATCGGCGCTTACAGCCGCGGCATGATGGCCGGCACCACGCCGAACCTCGACAAGATGGCCAAGGAAGGCATGCTGTTCACCGACTATTACGCCGAGGCGAGCTGCACGGCGGGCCGCGCGAACTTCATCACCGGCGAACTGCCCATCCGCACCGGCATGACCACCGTCGGCCAGGCAGGTGCGCCGATCGGCCTGCCAGCGGAGGCTTGCACCATCGCCACCGCGCTCAAAGCACAGGGCTACGCCACCGGCCAGTTCGGCAAGAACCACCTGGGCGACAAGAATGAGTTCCTGCCCACCGTCCACGGCTTCGACGAATTCTTCGGCTACCTGTATCACTTGGACGCGATGGAAGACCCGTTCCACCCCAATTATCCGCAGAACCTGCTGAACGTCGTCGGCCCGCGCAACCTGGTTCATAGCTGGGCCACGGATACGGATGACACCACCGAAATGCAGCGCTGGGGCAAGGTCGGCAAGCAGAAGATTGAAGACGCCGGCCCGTTGCCGCCGCACCCGATGGCCGGAATCAAATACAACATGGAGACGGTGGATGCGAATATCCGCGACTTCTCTCTCGCCTTCATGGACAAGGCCAAGGCGGACGGCAAGCCGTTCTTTGTCTGGATCAACCCGACACGCATGCACATCGTCACCCACCTCTCGCCAAAATACGAGGCGCTGGAGAACTCGCAGAACGGCTGGTCGGAAGAAGAAGCCGGCATGGCCCAGCTCGATGACGACGTCGGCCTGATCATGCAACACCTCAAGGACATGGGCGTGGATGACAACACCATTGTCGTCTTCACCACCGACAACGGCACCGAGAACTTCACCTGGCCGGATGGCGGCAGCACGCCGTTCGCCCAGGCCAAGGGCACCACCATGGAAGGCGGCTTCCGCGTGCCGTGCCTCCTGCGCTGGCCCGGCCACGTCCCGGCGGACTCCGTTCAGAACGGCATCTTCTCCGGCATGGACTGGTTCCCGACCTTCTTGGACGCCGCCGGCAATCCGAACATCACGCAACAGTTGCTGGATGGCGTGACCCTCGGCGACCGCACCTACAAGAACCATCTCGACGGCTACGACCAGATGGCCGCCATCACCGGCAAAGGCCCGTCGAATCGCCATGAAATCTTCTACCTCGGCGAAAGCTCCGTCGGCGCCGTGCGCATTGACGACTACAAATATCAGTTCATTGACCAGCCCCAGGGCTGGCTTGGTGCCAAGGTGCATCTTGACGTGCCCACCATCACCAACCTGCGCCTCGACCCGTTCGAACGCTTGCGTTGGCCGAATGACGGGACGAAAGAAGGCTCGGTAGAATACTTCGAATGGTTCAAGTATCAGTTCTGGCGCTTTGTGTTCGTCCAGCAGGTGATGGGCAAAGAAATCCAGACCTTCCTCGCCTACCCGCCGATGCAAAAGGGCGCAAGCTTCAACTTGGAAGCCTTGAAAGCCGAGATGGCCGCCAGGATGGCCGAGGCGGAGCGGGCGAGCAAAGGTGCCAGCGAATAATCTGAACTGACCTTCACACGGGCGGCTCGCAAGGGCCGCCCGCTTTTTTTAACTCAGTTTGCTCCATTGGCTCGCCGACTTGTCCCGCCATAGCCCGAAGGTGAAGGCGCAAGCCGATGGGCGAAGGCGGCTGTTAAAAACTCTCCCGAATCTGAACCGGAGGCCGCAGAGGGAACGGAGATGTTTCGTATCCATCTGAGCTGGCACGTGGCGTGAAAGGGCGATGTTGCAAGGAGCGAGAGGCATTTCGAGCGCGGTGCAGCTTAATTTGGATCTGCCTGCGCAATCGCGGCCGCGTCCATCGCTGTGACGGGGACACGGGTTTTCAGGCTCGATCTTCCGTAGCGGGCCGCCACCCAAAGACCGATGGCGGCGATGGCAAACCCCGCAATCACGTCCACGCAATAATGATAACGCAGGTAAACGGTTGAAACCCACAAGGCCACGCAAGGAATGAGCAGGCGCCAGAAACGGCGGCGATAATACCATTGATCGAAGACCAACAGGTACAGCGAGATGGCCACGTGTATGCTGGGAAACGCATCCACACCGTTGCTGGCATAGTCCAGGATCGGCTTGGCCACCCAACTAATCCAACCTCCCCTCAACGGCTGGTCAAATTCAAGGAACCGATGCGGGCCGCCGGCGGGCAAAAACGTGTATCCGATGAACCCCATCGCATAAACGACGAAAAGGCCGGCGAAGCATTGGCGGAAGCGGGGCAGGTCGTGGATGCAATAGTACCCCGGCCCGGCAATCAGGTAATAAAAGAAAAATACGTACGCCAGCATCATCACGTCGGTGAACATCAGCGGCTCCCATCCTTGGATTGCCAGGTTGATGTTATGGCCCAGCCAGGCGCGGTCCCATTTGACCAGCAGCACGTCGGCTCGCGGTACTTCGAGCGCCGCGACGACCGACGGCATCAGGTAGAAAGTCAGTCCCATGAGAGCCGGGTAAAGCAGCAGCCGGATCCGCCAACGCCAGGGTGCCGGCTCACGCCCGGACCACAGGATTACCGCGGCGCTGGCGAGCAGATAACCGAGGAAGGCCAGTGATAGTGGACTCGTCAACCCCACCCGGGCCACCAGGCGTCCCCACGTGAGCGCGAGAAGCAGACTGAAGGCATACTCGTGAGGCAGGAGCCGTATTTGCCAACCTCGCGACCCGGACAAGAAACCAGATAACCGCTGGTCATCCGATGCGACCAGAATCCCGGGTTCTCCGGGTTCGGAGCGTGATGTCGTGTTTGGTTTAATAGCTTTGTCAGAACTTGTTACGGCAACTTCTCCCTCAAAACCTGCCCCAATTTAAATATTCATGATGCCGCCGTCGAGAACGAAGCCGGTTTGACCCGATTCAACCTGACACAGGACTCATTGAGTGTGATGTTTCCTTTTTTTTTTTCTGTTTTGAAAAAGCCTCAGTTTTCTCCGTTTGCTCCTGTTAAAGACTCTTTTTTGAACAGGAGGCCTCCCCAAACCCCGCGCTGGCGGCAGTATTGACTGTATCAATGTAGGCGAAAGTTTTTTCAATTAACCCTGCCGGACGGAAAGTGAGAAACTGTTACTCATGAAAACAAAAATGCTCTGCTATGCCGCGCTGGTCGGCGTGGCTGCCATGTCTGCAACAACGACTCCCGCCACTGCCCAACCGGCAACCGCGAGTCAGGCCACCCTGCAATTGTCGTATGGCGTGTCGGAGGTCGTGCAACTCACGCACGCGAACGTCGGCGAGAATATCATCGTCAATTACATCCAGAATTCCGACAACGCCTACGGCCTGGATGCAAACCAAATCCTCTACTTGAAACAGCAGGGTGTTTCCGACCGCGTCATCAACACCATGCTGAACCAGCCGAAGCCGGCGGTTGCCGCGACAAGCGTTGCAACGCCAGCCGCACCTGCGCCCCAGCCGGTGATTGTGTCGGCCAGCACGAGCACGGCGGTAACTTCGACAGCGTCGGTCGCGCCGACGGTCACTTATGTTCAAGCCGTACCGCCGACCTACTATTATTATCAGCCCAATTATAATCTGGCTTGTGCGTGGTTTCCACCAATTACATTCTCATTTGGCTGGATCTGGGGTGGAGGAGGTGGTTGGCATGGCGGTGGTGGCGGTAGTGGCCGGCATGGCGGTGGTGGCTGGCATCACTGAACCCCTGCCGTGGCTTACGCAACGATTCAGGGGGAGCACAAAAAGGGTCCGCACCGGGAAGTTGAAATCCGGTGCGGCTCTTTTACGACAAGGAGCCATAATTGGTGGCTCCGTTCTGAAGCTCGCGCGAAACAGGCGGACGGCCAAACAAAAGATATTCACAGGTAGCTTCCAGAATTCTTTTTGGAGTCTGGAAAAACTCTGGGGCGATGGGCGAAGGCGGCTGTTAAAAATTCTCCCGGATTTGAACAGGAGGCCGCAGAGGGAACGGAGATGTCCCGGGTTATGTTTTCCCAATTAAGGCCCTGAGCCGGGTTCAAACCGGCTCTTGACCTTCGGACGCCAGAGGCTGGTTTACGGACTGCGAACGCACGGTTTGGGAAGCCAATAAAGCATAATTCACCAGGCCAAAGCAGGCGCAAAACAACTGGGCCAGGCGCAGGGCGATGCCGTAGGTCATGCCCAGCACCAGGTTATAACCGACCATTTTAACCGCGAAGGCACGACTGCCCTCCAAGGTTCCCAGGTTGAGCGGCACGCCAAAGGTCAACAAATCGAACCACATCCCGAGGACCCAGATGCAAGTTGCCACCGCCGCCGAAGCTGGCTGATGCAACAGGCTGAAGAACCACCAGGTCTGTAGAATGCCAAGGGAATGACCGAACACGTGCCAGCCCACCGCGAGCACCAGATCCCGGGGTCGCTCGCGGTAAAAGGTCTTCAGGGCGTCGTCCACATTGCTGATCTCTCCCGCCGCGGTCCGAAGTGACTGACCGGCGAATTTGTGGGCCGCCAGCCAGCGGATGAACCCGCCAAGTTTGCCATACTTTTGGAGCAACAGGAACGTGAGAATCCCGGCAGCAACCAATGCGCCGCTCAACCACATCGCCGCCCAGACCGCTCGCGGCAGGGTCACGCACCAGAGAACAACCATGGACCCCACAGCGACAAAAACCAGATGGCCAACTCCAGCGCAAAGCTTGCCTAACAGAACACCGCTGACGGCTTCCGGTCCCCGGTGATGCGAAGTGAGCAAGGCGGCCTTGGTCACCTCGCCTCCCAGGCTAGCCGTGGGAGTAAGATAATTGACGGCAAGGCCGGCCATGCGGATGCGAAAGATCCGAAACCAGGGCAAGCGCCGGTGCGGCCCGCTCAGGCAACATCTCCAGCCGAGGGTATGAACACCTTCCGCCACAAATTCGATCAGGATAAACGGCACCAGCCCCCAGCCGAGCGAGGTCAGTTCGGACCAAAGCTCGCGCAGGCCGATCGTCCCGACCAGATAAGCCAGGAACCCGAGACCCAGCAGGAGGAGCAAAGTGTGGAGTTTTTTCATGGGCGGGCTGGATCCGTCCAAGGTCTATTCCAACCCGGCTCCGGCTGACGGCAGGCGATACCGAACCGCAAACAATAGCGATTAAACCGGTTTGTTTCTGCCCTCGCATCCAGCCCCAGGTCGGCCAGGCTCGGGTTGTGTCGGCGCCGATACCGCGAGTGGGTCGAAATCAATTGTCGCATTCGTTGAATGGCCTGGTCAGTCAATGGACGGTCGAGGTGCTGGTAGATCCGGCGTACGGCGGCCATGGGATCGGAAACGAGTTCCGTATAATGGAGATCCAGGAAGCGGCCGGCGAGATCGGGATGACGATCTCGAAACTGGATGGAACGATTCAACCTCTCGGCCAGCGCCCTGGTTTCATGAGCCCTGAGCTGGTCGGGGTCGTCAGGCCGGGCGAAGAGGCCGTGCAATACCTCGGTGAGCTGAATGGAGGACTTAAGCACTTCCAGCGGATTGCGATGAGTATGAATGATGACCGCGTCCGGGAATACCGAAAACAACTCCTCCAGGGCGCAGAGATGGTCGGGCGACTTCAGGACCCACTGTCTTACGGGACCGCGCGTTTGCAGGTGCTGGAGAAAGCCCTTTTGCCATTCGTAAGCGGGACCCAGCCCGACCGAGCGCAGAAAACTTTCGTAGGTGGGGATGCGGCAAGTCGAGACAAATTCCTCGGACAACAACGTGTAACTGTGAATCGCCACGCACTCGTGCGGCGTGCAGGCGCGCAGGGGATAAACCGAGTCCGCCCGCGGCGCGAGCCGGCGGAACCACCACAAACGCGCCGCGGTTTTGCGCACGCGAGGATCGCGATTGCCCTGTTCGGCCTCAGGGGCCGGAAGCGGAAACATCACCTCCCACGCCTTGGGGCTGCGGTTGTCCTGATCTTGAGCCAGCAATTCATGTAGAAAAGTGGAGCCGCTGCGTGGCATGCCGGTGATGAACACGGGCCGCTGAATCGGCGAGGCTGCCAGGGCGTCCAACTGGCCATGCCAGGCCCGGGCCAGGCGCAGGCGCGTCTCCAGAATTTCCAGCAGGTGGCCGCGCATGAGGAACCGTCCGAGGGGATGGAGATCGGCTTCCTGTTCCAGACTGGTTGCAAGTATCGAGAGTGCACGTTCAATGGGCGGGTCTCCGAAATCCTCCAGGCCGGTGCGGCCGCGGGCGCGCCGGCACAGCGATTCGCTCTCCAAAAACCACAATCGTCGGCTGGCCAGGTCGGCAAGGGTTGTCGAGGCGGCATTGACTGCCGCCTTCCGCGCCGGTTCAGCCGGTTCCGCTCCCTTTGGTTTCACAAGGATTTGCCTGCCTGGTTTGTAAAATGTTGCCATCGGTTTAAACCCTGAGCCGGGTGCTGGTCAATCATAACCGGTTGGTCTTGAACCTTTCAAAGTAATTCCAATCACGCATACACCAACCCGCTTGTCAATACACCGGTATCGAGTTTTGCAGAACCGGCGATGGGCGGGAAAAAGGTTGTCACGGGCATGCCGCCGATGTGATTCGGGGGGTGGAGTTTCGCGACGCTCCATCTTCTCGGTGCGCTTTTCTAACCGGGGCCTCGTGAAACTCGCCCGTCCGATTGCGGCGGAAGTTTGCTCGGCCATGCGGCGAGAATAGTAGTTTTCCATCGGCCGGCAAGTTTGCGTCGCCAGCCACTGCTCACCCGCCATTTTCCGTTATTGGCCCAAGGTCCAACATCGCACCGTGCGGGCGAACGACCGGGCAACGGAGTTTCGTCAACGCTGCGTTGTGTTGGGGATTTCGGGCGTATCGCTGCATTCGTATCGGTATGCGTGGGCTGAACGGGCATTGAAGTGCGGCTACCCGGAACGGTTCGCACAGCAGGCGTTGGGGCACAATTCCAAGGCGGTGCATCATGCCTACTCGAAACACGCCGAAGTCACCGTGCCGTCGCTGGATGATTGGGAAAAGGAATGGGGGAAAAATTCACAACGCAACGTGCAAGCAAAGTTGTTGCGGGTGGATTTCCGGTCAACACTGGCGAGCAGCGCGCAATCGAATTAACCCGGTGCGACTGGATGCGATGTGACCGCCGCCTATATTTTGGGTTGAAGATATTACGGGATGGAAAGGAACGAATTGATAATTGTGGAATTCCTGCTTGGAACTATTGGCTTTTCGGAAATTGAAACTCGGTTGGCAACATTGCCCAATACTTCTCGATATCGAAAGCGCCCTTGCAGCCGTATAATTTCTCCGCTGATATGCCGCACAAAAAGGTTATCGTCGGAAATAATTTCCGTCGGGACAAAATTGTTTTCCCGGCGTTTTCCAGCGGTAAGGGGGCGAGGGGAGCGAACTGGCGTGCGTTCGCGGCGAATTAACGAGGAGCGTAAATTTGACATTAAAAGGCCAGATTATACTTGACATATGCATGCCTATTTGCTCAAGTCATTTGTTTGAAGGCTTGGGACTAGCAAAATGCTAAACACGACACAAATTTCAACGCGATCATGACCCAATCCTGGACGACCGTTACCAAGATTGCCGCAGGGGGAATCAGATTTTCGTGCTGTGGGAATGTTGTGACTGAATCCAGCATCTTTTATGAAAACCAAATTTAATTGCTTTTCCATCGTGCTGGTATTGCTCGCCATCGCCAGCGTCACGCACGCCGCCACCATCACCTGGACCAACACCGCCGGCGGGAATTGGAGCGTGACGAACAATTGGAGTCCGAACCAGGTCCCCGGCGTCTCCGACACCGCCTTCATCACGAATTCCGGAACCTACATCGTAACCGTCACGACCGTTGTTGGCGTTTCGAATGTGTTTCTGGGCTCGTCCAGTGGCACCCAAACGGTCACTCTTTCGTCAGGCTCATTAAGTGCCACCAACATCTCGACGCAAACGACAAACGGAGCGATTACGTTAGCGGGCGGGACAATCGCAAATGCCACGATCAACTTGACCAACGGCACGTCCCTGATTGCGCAGAGCGGGACTTTCAACGGGGTGACGATGAGCGGGACATTGGACGTGGGCGATAGTTTCAATACCGGGAACGTGACGGTGACCAACGGGCTGGTGTTGAACGGGACGGCACTGGTGGGCAATCCGACCAACGTC
>Ga0181532_10000904_pt1 | contig 29707 bp, 19 predicted proteins | sample PEATcosm2014_Bin_33_FD_119768 | JGI IMG/M metagenome (GOLD analysis project Ga0181532, IMG submission 119768) | Peatland microbial communities from MTU Mesocosm Facility, Houghton, MI, USA - PEATcosm2014_Bin11_30_metaG | ecosystem: Environmental > Terrestrial > Soil > Wetlands > Peat | place...
GGGATGAAGCAGGCCAAACACGCCTATCCGCAGATCCCGGGCGGAGGCGCAAAACGCCAGCGTAACGAACGCGAGAGCGGATAAGGCAAGCCGTTTACGGATCAGATCCTCTCCGAAGCGCGTCCAAGCGCTTGTCCCAAGCTTGTCATTCTGAGCGAAGCGAAGAATCTGCATTAGTTCGCCAGGGACCGGAAATGCAGATCCTTCGCTTCGCTCAGGATGACAGCCACTTTCATCTCCATGGGTGGCCCGCAGGTCAATCTGCACTCGGATTGACAATCGTTCTTCTTATTCTAAGTTGACCACACTGTTCAACATGCGGCCTCCGAGTTCGGCCGCACGAGAGCCGGGGACACCGTGCACGCGAACCAGCAGCGCCAGGCGAATCTGGTCCGCTGGGTAAAGCAGGACCACGTAACCGTCACCCGGCGCGCGAGGCTGGTGGACGCAGGGCGCGGTGCCTGTTTTGGCCAGAACGGCCGCCCCGTGAAGAGCTAGACCCACGGCGCCGGCGGTCCCCATCTTGGCGGAGAGAGCCATCCCATGCATCAGTTCGGCCGCCCCGGCAACTCGCGGCACGGCGGCGAGAAGGACGAAGGCGTGCAAAAGGTCCTGAGGGTCAATGCGCCAAGCGCCGCCCAAGCCGATCATCTGCGCCGCGGCGGAGGGCGCTTGTCCAAGAGAAAAGCCGCAGCGTTGGGCCATGAAATCCACGTCTTCAGGCTTTAAGGTCGAAACCATGTTCATGAAATAGGCATTACAAGAATAAGCAATAGCTGAGCTAATATCCACGGGTCCGTGGCCGCGCGGCAGCCAGCAACCGTCCCGCGCTCCGTGGCAAAAATAGGCCGGATACCTAAAATCGTGCTTCTGCGCGTAGGCCAAGGCAAGGAACAGCTTCACGAGCGAGCCGACCGGAACCGGTTCGGTAATCGCGTCCCACCGGGAGGCAATCAGGCGGCGCGTGGCGGCGTCGATCACGATGTACGACAAGTCGCTCGAAGTGTAGCGCTCTGACAGCAGGCGGGAGACCGATTGGTCATAGAGTGAAGCCGCGGCTAAGGGGGAGGCCGCGTAAAGGCAAGCCAGCAGCGCCGCGGCAAGTAACCCCTCACCCGTCCCGATCCGGCTGATGAAAACGCCGGCAGCGCAACACCCTCTCCCCGAGGGAGAGGGCTCTTCCGTTATGTGCCGGCCCGTTTCTTTTCCCCACATACGACCTACCTCATACCGCCTACCTTTTCTTCAGCCGGTACGTGGCCGTCTGCACCAGCATTGGGCCGCGGTCCTCGACGACGAGCGACTCGGACTCGATGCTTTGGAGCGCTTGGCTGAGGCTCGCCAAGTTATCAGAAAAGAAAGCCGGCTCGCGCCCTTGCTCGTCTGCCAAACCGACGTTCGCTCTTGGCAGAGGCATCTCAATCAGCCGCATCATGGCCACGATGTCTTCGCGCTCGGCGGCATGCTGGAATCCTGCGGCGTAAACCAGATTCTGACCCTGCGCGGCGCCCGCTGGGCTCATCGCCGGGCCGAGGGGCGCGTGGCCCAGCAGTGAAGCAAGCATTTCGTTGGAGTTTGCCACGACGAGAATTGGTCCCCGGACCCCGACGGCGAGCGGAACCAAGCCATCAAGTTGATAGTAACTGGCGCTCCCTTCGTGATTTTCCACCCAGTTCACGCCGATCTGAGAAGTCGTCCACAGGTCTTGAATGGCAGTTCGGATGGCGTCTCTCGCCGCTTGCGAGTCCCAATTCGCTGAGCTGCGGATCAGGATGGCGGTGTGCGGCTCGACAAAAGCGGGTGACCGGGCATGATGAAGCGACTGAAACTCCAGCACCGCCTTGAGCGGGCCCGCATTCAGGAGCTTCTTGAGAGCATCGACGCCAAGGGCACCTGCCGTCCCCTGAAGAGGAGCAACGTCGATCCGTGTCTCGAGGTCGCTCTCGCTGCCCGCCTGCCCGGGAGTGGAAGCGACGGCCGGCGCGATTTGGGATGCTACGCCCGGGCCAGTGCGGGGCATCAGAAGCCTCTGCTGCACCAAGTTGAGCACCATATCTGAGGTGGGGTCTTTCCATGCGAGGTAAAGGCCTTGCTGCGCCGGGACCATGCCAAGCAATTCGCCCAAGCCGCTGCGGGCGGGAGGGAGAGGCTCCGCCCCTGCGGGCAAATTGGTTTTCAGGAGGACGCGATTCTCGCGAACTTCCGTCGCTGACCGGTGCACGTCCGCGACTTCTGCCGAATAGGGTTTTAGCTCCGCGACGTTGCGCTCGATCCAATAGCTGCGAAAGTGCGGCGACTTGACCAGAAGCGGCAGGTTCAGTACCAGGCGGAGATCGCCGATCGGCCCTGCCGCCGCAACCGCACTCTTATACCAAATCTCGTCCGGGAGCCGGGGCTGTGACTTGCCGGAAAGCAAGCCCAGCGCGCCGGCAATGAGGTCTTCGCGGGTCGCGAGCAGCAGGTAGTCGCCCGAGGTGGCAAACGCCACCAGCCGATTCTTCTCCGGCTCCGTCCGCACGTAGTAAGGAAGGTCTGCGGCCTTGCGCGGCTCAAACTTCTCCCGGCTCGACCACAAAACGTTTTGCATGCCGCGGGCGGACGGCATGCGGGTGATGTAGACGAATTCCAGGTTGCCGATGTCGTAAATGGCGAGCGCCGACTGGCCGCCCGCCAGCGAATCCAGCAGCGCCATGTCCGGCGGAGCGCCCGCGGCCACCGCGAATTGCCGCTGTGCTTCCTGAAGGCGCAGGAGTAAACGTGAACGCGAGAAGACCTGGAAATTGTCGCTCTCCAGCCACTTCTGTTTTTCTTGCGAGTCGTTCCAGTCGTGGACCAGCTTGGCAAAGTCGGGTGACTCCACGAAAAGCAAAGACCCCGTAGGCATGAAAGCGGCGAGGCTGGACGAGGGCGCGGCGGGCACCTGGCCGGGCGGGGCCATGGCGAGAGAGGAGCTTAGAAAGTAGAGGACGCTAATCGTGATTTTCCTCATACCGTTGCACCTCCGAACTCACGACCTGAGGACTTCATGTAGCCCCCCCCGACGGTCGCCATCAACGGCGTTCTGCGACAAGGACGATTCGGTTCGATTTTGGCGAAATGAGGCATTTTCGCTCGTTTTCGCGTCCGATTTATGCGAATTTGCGTGCAAAACGCGCGCAATTCACATCATTGAAAAAGTCATTTCCCTTTGTTTTCAAGGACTTCTTAGCTTCGTTCCCACTATTTTTCATTTTTTGTATTTCCTGCATTCCCTCGCGGGAGGGAGCGCCTCCGCTTTGCCCGATGCTTGGCCAAGTGCCGCGGCGGCTGGCGACGAATTGTCCACAATCTGACCATCATCATAGGCTACCACAGGTCCATTCTTTTGTCAAGCAGAAAATCCACGCTACCTGGCCAAGCGGGGCCTGACAAGGATACTCTGCCCGAGGTCTTTCGTAATTACCGGCCGGCGCTCCTGGTCGGTCTTCTCGAGCTTGATTTGCGCCTGAACGCGTTCAAGCTCACTGCTTGCCTTAGAGCGAACGGAGTCACCGGTCGTGAGCATCGCGGCAATCTTCCAGAGCTTGGTTGCTTCCGCAAGCCGATCGATCTTCACCAACGCGCCAGCCAGTTGGGCGGCGAGGAGCGATTTCTGCTCATCGCTCAACTTCTGGTCACGCAAAAACCACTTCCACAGGATGTCCGGATATTCCGGCTGGGCGGATGCCTCGTCCGCTCCTTCACCTTGCTGATTTTCGGGTTGCACAGTGAGCGTCGAACCCTGTTCCAGCAATGGTGTTATGGCGGACATTGCAAGTTCGTTCTGGTTTGCCGCGGCCGCCGCCCCGGCCAGATCGACACGCGGCGAAACGTTCTCAGGCTCAGCCTCCGGGTGCAGGGCCCCCGCCGTACGCTGCGCGAAGTCCTCGGGCCGGATGGCAATCGCGTCCAGCAGGAGGCGGATTCTGGCCGTGGGGTCGGCGGCTTCGCGCGCCGCTCGCAGGCGCGCATAGTAAAAGCCGGGCGACTCAGCCGCCGCCGCGGGTCCTCCACGAACCAGCCACCCGAGTTCGGCGCTGACCTGACCTGGCGCAGGCGCCTTGAGGGCCCCAAGGGACTCGGCTGCCGAGGCTCGCTTGGCATAAGCAGCGTTCGGAGAGGATACCAGCGCGGTGAGTAGTTGGGTGGCATCGTTTCGCTGTGTGCTCGTCGCCGCTTCCGCCTGGGCCAGTTTGAGCTGGGCGTCGGCATCCCAAGGAACGGCTTTCAGACGCATACTGTAAAAATTCCCGGCCTCCGTCGGATGTCCCATCTTCAAGAGCAGGTCACCGGCTGTGGTCAGGTTCTCGAACGGCTGGCCCGCCACGAGGTTCATGCGCTGTAGCAACGCAATCGCCTGAGCAAGATTGCCCTGTTGCAATCGTACTTCTGCAAGCCCCAGGAAGTTCGCCGCGGCAAAATCACGTGCGTCGATTTGGCCCGTGTAGACGTATTCGAGGATCCGGCGGGCATCCGTCGGGTCACTTTCGTTCAAGTTCATCGCGGCATTGCGCAGGACTTCGAAAGAAGGAGCCTTTTCGGGGGCTTGTTGAAACTGCCGGAGTAGCTCTTCCAGCGTGTTTGACTGGGCCGCGAGGCGGACCATGAAGGACGCGATCTCGAGACGGTGCGGGTCACGAAAATCCTCCGACAGGCTATTAAAGGCGTTGCGTGCGTCGTCCGTCCGGCGATGATCCAGCAAGAATCTAATCCAATCGAGTTGCCAATCGTGCAGAGTTTCAAGCGCTGTCGAGTGTTCGGCGCCGAAGGTCTTGTCGGCGTGGTCCTGAGCCAAGGCAAGAATCTTCTGATAGACAGGCTCCTTCTGGCCTTCGGGGAACCACTGGGCGCGCACAATCGCCGAGAGGAAATCGACAGGAGATTGGGCGGACCGGGAAAGATCGAGCAGCCAACCCGCCCCTTGCGTGGGGTCTCCCGCTGCAACCATCGCACCCCGCAGGACCGGCTCGGCGCGGTAACTGCCGTTGCGCCGGACGTAGGTGCGCACCACGCGCTCCGCGTCGTCATGCAAGCGCGGGAATAGTTTCCGTTCGCCGATGTGTTCGAGCGCGGCTTGAAGGTCCGTCCAGAAAGCCGGCGGCACGGTGCGGCTGTCTTCCTGCGCGCGCAGGGCAACGAATGCCGCCGACCATTCCTTGATGGCCTCCTCCTGCTTGCCCTGCTGCCATAGGATTTGCGCCCTGCGATCGTGCGCATCGGCGCGCTTGGCATTCAGTTCCAGCGTGTGTGCATAATCCTCCAGCGCAGCGTCGAACTGGCCCGCCTCCCGGTAATAATCGGCGAGCGCGAAGTAGGCCTCCGAACGCGCCGGGGTCCCTTCGAGGGTGGCCGGCAGGTAATCCTCGGGGTTGCCCTGATGCGCAATTGAAAGATACTCTCCGTACCGCCCGCCGTAATAGAACCAGACATCGCCGGCCATGGTGTCGTCGCGGTTGGGGGGCTTGGCGACGCGCTCGCCAATCGTGCGCGTATCGAGCGCCATCTGATAGGCAGAATTGATGGCAGGTGAAGTGTCGGAGTAATAGAGGCCCAAAAGACCTGTGTAGGCGCGCGTCCATACAGGCGGCAGGCGTTGCCCGCGGGCAGCGATAGCCCGGAGCGCCAAATCCACTTTTCCTGTTGAGAGCGCCGAAGATGCAGCGCCGTCGCGCATCTGATCGGCGTTACCCCCTCCCGCTATCGCGACGAGTTGCTCCGGCGAGGTCTTGGATAGCAGATCGAAGTAGCGGCGGAGAGGCACGCCATTCAACCCATGCCCCTCGAAGGCCTCCTGAAGGACACGCAGTTCGGCAGCAGTGTTCCCCACTGCCCGATAGCTTTCCGCAGCCCTTTCGAGAACGAAGTTCTTGGCGGGCTCGTTGGGGAAGACTTTCCAGTATTCTTCGAGTTGCGCTCCGAATTCGTTGAAGCGCATGCGCTGCTTTTGCAGCAAAGCCAACCGCGCCTCCATGGCCTGGGCCCCGGGTGTGCCGGGATCGGCCATCATCACCTCGAACCGCCAACGTGCCTCCAGATCCGTAAGGCCCGCGGCTTGTGCCAAGGGGAGACGATCGCCGGTTTCCATTCCCTGGTTCTGGCTGACAAGGAAGTTGGCGAAGGCGGTGTTTTCTTCGGGCGTGTAGTATTCCTTCACCACGCTGCCCATGGCGGAGAGGCAAGGAGCCAGGTTGGGTTCGATCTTCTGATCCCGCGCCGCCTGCGCCGCCTCTCGCAAACGCGTGTAGGCTGTGCTGTAATCGCGCAGGCGCGTGAGAATCGTTGCGTCGGCGGCCGCGCCCCTGAAATTCTCAGGCCGCACCAGCAGATCCTTGCTGGCCAGCGCCACGCCGCGTTCCGCGAATTGCCGCGCCTGGTCGAGCAGATTCCAGCCCGCCAGGCGCTCGGCAACAGCGAAATAGAGGTCGGGCTTCTCGGGTCGGCCTTCAATTAACGCTTTCTTCAGGGCCGCGACGGCTGCATCGGTGCGGCCTTGACGCGCCTGGAGTTCCGCCACCTTTTCCATCCAGGTGGGATTCTGGTAAGCCAGCTCGTAGAGCCGAGAGTAGCTCTTCAAGGCGTCGTCGAAGCGCATCAAGCGTTCCTCGAGGCCGGCTTGGGCCGTCAGCAGTGCTGTGCTGTCGGGACGGATGGCGCGGGCGCGCGCGTAAGAAGCGATGGCGGCGGGATAGTCTTCGAAGAAAGCGTCGATGCGCGCCACGACCATGGGCCAGCGGAAGTCCTTGGGCGAATCGGCGGCGGTCTTGGTGTAGTAATCGAGCAGTTGCTTGCCTCGGCCGTTGCGGCCGGAGAAGCCCGCAGCCTCCTGAACCAGCCCTTCGTCTCCCGGGAACTTGTTGATGATTTCGATGTACTGGTCGACGCCTCCGGCGAAATCTTTGAGACGGGCCAGGGCGGGAATGACCCCACGACGAAGCGCCGCGATGCGAGCCGTCTTTTCATCGGCGGGCAGGTTCGAGTCGCGAAAGGCCTGGATTTTGGCAAGATAAAAGTCGCGCAGAGATTTGTCGTCGCCTTCGCGCGCGTAGCTATCCGCCATGGCCGCCAGGTATTCGGCGTTATAGGGCTGGTCCTGGAGCAGCGCGGTGAGCAATTCGCGGGCGCGCGCGTATTCCTTGACCTCAGCGGCTTTAGTTGCGGCCTCGAAGCTGAATTGTCTGCCGAGATCGGGGTAAGCCGGTTTAGCGGCCTTCATCAGGGTGTCGATGGCGGGGTCCCACATCTTGTTCCGCCAGTAGAAATCCACTGTGGAGCGGACCACGCCGAGCAGCAGCGGATTCTCGTTGTAGACAGTCTCCATTACCGCGCGAGCCCGCTCGACCTGGTTCTTTGATTCGTAGAAGCGCGCCAGTTGCAGGCGGAGTTGGAGTTTTTCGACCGGGTCCGCGAGCAGCGCGATTTCGCGCTCGAGGATCAGGATGCGATCGTTGTCGAAACCGTAGCGTTCCGCCACCGGCTGAATCTCCGCCAGAAGTTCGAGCGAAGACGTCTCCTGCGCCAGATGCGTTAGAAAGGCTTCGAGATCCGCGCGGCGGTTGAGCGCTTCGAGCACGTCAAGGCGCAGTGAGACGGCGTTCCAATCGGGGTTGGCGCCGCCGGATGCTTTCTCGGTTGCTTGCTCGATCGTCGCGCGCAGGTTGGAACGCTTGACCAGACGCAACAGCCGCGCGCGCGCCGGCGAGTCGGCCGACGCAACCAGCGCGCCGCTCAGGTATTCGCCGACCGCGCGCTTATAGTCGCGTTCGCCTTCGTAAACTGCCCCCGCCTCATATGCGAAGAGGGCGGGGTTTGAGAATTTCTTGCGCGCGTCATTGATAATTCGCAGCGTATCGCCGTACAGAAAGTAGTCCCAGAAAACGGTCGCCGAATCGAGGAAAGCGTCGGGATTGCCGGGCTCGAGTCCGGGCACGCGATTCCAATACGGTCGCGACTTGGCAAACATTTCGCGGTCGGCGTAAATGTCGCCGATGCGAATCAGAATGTCGCGATCACCTGGGCGGGCCATCGAGAGGGTTTCCTCAATTGATGCGGCCGCCGCGGTGCCCTGCGGATTAGAGAGAGCAAGCGACCGGAAGAGGGAAGACGCGCGCCGGCCCATCGCGAAGTCCGCCGGATAAGCCTCTGCAATCGCTTTGCTCAGCGGCGCCGCAGCTTCAAAATGGGAGCGCCAGATTTCCGCTTCGGCGACGAACTGCGCGGCGGCGGGATTCGCCATCGTCAGCGCGTCCCACTGCCCGGACGCGGCCTGGGGAATCGAGGCGCGAACCGCCTGAAGCTCGGAATCGAGCTGGCCGCCGCTCGAGAGATAAGCAAAGAACACCGAGCGCATAGTGTCGTCATAGAACCAGTACTGGCGAATCAGCGCGTCCCAGGCCTGCCGGTTGTAGGTTTGCTTGGAGCGGAAGGCCTCCAGCAGGTTCCGCACAAACGCAAGATTGTGAGGAAACCGCTGGTGGGCATAGAGGTTCAACTGCATGTACATCTGGGGTACGACCGGACCGCTCCAAACCACCGAGCGGAAATATTCCTCAAGGTCCGTGCCGGAAAAAGTCTGGATCACCTGCCGGGAGAGATCTTCGAACTGCTGCCGCTCCTGCCGGCGCAAATACCAGCGGGCCAGCTTTTGATACCAGGAGCGATCGGGAAACTGCTGGAGGGCCTTCTTGTAAACGGCCTCGATGCGTTCGTCCATGCGGTTCTGCTCGAGGAAAGTGGCCAGCCGTTCGTAGAGCCCGGGGTCGTTGGGATTGTGATCCATCTCGCGCCGGAAAAGGTCCAGCACAGCAAGCGGCTTGTCGAGGGCGACCAGTCGCGAAATGTAACGTTCCAGGACTTGTGAGTATTCCGGCGATCGCGCTTCTCCCGAATGGGCAGGCGGCGTGCGCGTTGCCCGGAGGCGGGATTGGAAGGGCAGACGGCGGCGTGGCCGGACCACTTGCGGGACTGCCGTAGCTGGGCCGCCCGCGGGAGCAAAGGCTGGGCTCGTGGCTTCGGAGGTTTGTTCGGGCGCAGCCTCTTCGTTCTCTGGCTCGTCGGTTTGCCCCGGCTGTTGCGCCATCGAAGCGTTTGCGCGGGCGCCTGCGCCGAGCGGGACGTGATCGGCACGCGCCGCCAGTTCGGTTAATAGCTGGTCGTAGAGCGCGAGTTCTTCCTTCTCCATGTCCTTGCGCGCGTAGGAATCAGCCATCAGCAGGGCGACATGCACGCGCTGGGGCGTCCTGGGGAATGCGCTCAGGAACTGGCGGCCCTCCTGCAAGATGGCATCATCCATCCCGTAGACGACATAGGCATCCAGCAGGCTGGCGTGGAGTTCGCTGCGCTCGGTCGACTGCGGAAAGCGCCCGTCGAAAAGTGCGACGAGTTCGGCGGCGCGCGCGCGGTGAAAATACGCCACGGCAGTCCCCTCGGCCTGCGAGTATTGAAAGGCGGGCGACTGGGAGTTCAGCAATAACGAGAGGACGCCGTTCAAAAAGCCGGGATAGGGATCCATGGAGCCGATATCGCGAAGGAAAGAAATCGAGTTGTTACCGAATTCGACAGGCTGCTCGGGGGCAGAGAGAAGAAGTTTGGCGATACCGGCAAGAGCCTTTTCCTGAAGCGCGGGTTCCGCGCCCGGCAAGCTGTAGAGCGCGTAATAACAACGCGCAGCCTCGTTATAGGCGTGGATGCCATCCAGGAGGCGCGCCAGCGTCCAGAGTTGCTCGGGTTTCCAGGCGGCATGGGTTCTCTCCATGCGCAGTCGGTACTCGACGAGTGCGCGCTGCGCTTCGGCCGCGTTGCCCTGTTGCTGGTAGTAGTAAAAGAGGCGCGAGGCAGCCGCCACGTCGCTGGGATCGGCGGAAACGGCGGCGTGGGCGCGGCTGAGGAACTCCCGCAAGCGATGTGTATCCTTCAGCAGAGAAAAGTAGTCCTGGACGAGTTCGGGCGGCCATAGCGGCTGAAAATTGTGGTCATAGATGGCCAGCGCCTCGTCCGTTGAGCCGCGTTTATAGGCCAGCGTAGCGCGGGCTTCGATGGGAAACACCTGGTCGCTTGGAAAGGCCTCCTCGTAGCGGCGAATGAGCTGCTCGGCCTCGGCAGAAAGTCGAGGAGTGGACCGTCGAGGGGTTGAGGAGTCGAAACCTGCATTAGCCTCGACTCCCCCGGACCCCAAATTCTGGGCTGCGCTTCTCCCGCCGGTAAGAAAATCAAAGAAGCGGGAATAAACTGCTGCCTCGTGAGGGTAGCGCTCGAGCCACGAGTCATATTGCTGGAGCGAGAGCGCCTCGGGTAAAGCTTGCAGGCGGATGACCTCGAAGCTGCGTTCGAAAGCCTGCCAGGCCCGCTGTTCGTTCGCGGGCCGCAGCTTTTCCCCAGGCGAGGCAGGGGCCTGCGCCGCGGTGGCGAGCGCCTTGACCTCGTCCAACGGGCGTACGCGCCGATGGTAAAAGTCGGCGAGCTGCAATTGGGCGTCGGACTTGTCGGGGGCGAGTTGGGCATACTTCTGCCAGTCTGCCTCCTCGGCTGTGAAATCTAACTGCGCCTCGTCGGCGCGGGCGCGCATGCGATACAACTCGGGATCATGGGGAGATTTCGAAACAAGGTCGTTTAAGGCGTTGCGAGCCTCGCCAGGTGGGCGGCGAACGCTCACCGGGGCGCCTAAAAGCGTCATGCTGCGAAAGAAGGCCGCTTCGAAGCGGCCGTTGCTTTCCAGGTTTTGCAACCATTCGACGAGATCGCCACGCGCCGTAAGCCCGGCAAAGAGCAGGAGAGTGACCGGAACAGCCAGAAGAATTCCGGAGCGCGAGCTAGGGGAGGATTTCAATGGCCACCTCCTGGCTGCCGATGTTGTGGGCAATATCTTCCGCCGTGACCGTCAGCGTGTAAGCGCCAACAGGAAGGTCCGCAGGAACGGGCAGGCTGCCGGTGTTGGCCCCTGCGTCCTGGTTCCAGGTGAGATAGGCAGGTTCAGCGCCGTATAGGCGAGCCATCACGGTGCGCGTCCGCGCCGATGCGCTGACGCGTAGGGGAATCGACTCGCCGCGCCGGAATTGATTCTTGTCGAGGCGAACCCTTACGACCGGAGGCTGCGTGACAATAACAAAGCTCTTCGACTCGCGATAGACGTGGCCCTCGCGGTCGCGCAGGATGAGGCGCACCACGTAGGTCCCATCGGTCATTTCCTCGGGCGCCAGAAAGCGGGTTTGCCAGATGTCCTCGCCCGGCAGGTAGCGCAGGGCCTTGATCAACCCAAAGGGGAATAACGCTACCACGGAACTTATGGAGGGGTCTGTCTTCACACGGATCACGGGATCGCCGGGCCGGATCACGCGCGGTCGCAGCAGAGCCCGGGGAGCCGCCAGGAATGAGGTGTAGGGCGTAACGAATTTGTACTTGCGAGCCAGGCGAATGATTTCGTCCACGGAAGCGCGGTCCTCGCCGTCGCGCTCGATCTTGGCCAGCAGCGCATCGACGCGCGCCTTGGCCCAGGTGCGCGGCAGATCCGGATGCTCAAGGTTCTCCTGCGGCAGAGGAACGCTGGCGCGCATCCTGGCGGGAGCGCCTTCCCGGATGGCCTGAATATCGAACTGTGCGGTGGGCAATGGCTTCTTGTATTGGCCCACCCAGGCGGCGACAGAGCCGGGGAAAACTGTATCCTCGAGCGCATAAACAAGATCGAAGTTCGCCGCCGGCGTGGTGGTGAGTTTGAGTTGCGCGAGAGAATCTCGTCCGACCTTGCCGAGGAAAGCATTCAGCTTGAAATCCATCGGCTCGGTCGAGCGGACCCATTCCATCAGGCCGTGATTGCGACCGAGCAGGCGCAGGAGCGCCTGATTGGCGTCGTCACCGACGCCGAAGGCATAGGTGCGGGGACGCGAGATGTCGGGCAAGGTCTTCCACTGCTGCGAATACCACGCCGCCAGACGACCTGTGCCAATGAGGCCGCGTGTGGCGCCTCCGTCACTCAAAAGGATGAGATAGCTCTCGCCGCTCGAACTTTTCGCCTGTTCGAGGGCGGCAGCGAGCGCCTGCTGAAGATCGGTTCCACCGCGCAGTCTGCCGGCTCGCACGAACTCGAGAGCGCGCTCCACCGCGGGTTGGCCGGCGCTCACGGGCTGCTTTTCGAACCAGTTCAGCTCCGTATTGAAAAGAAGAACGTTAAAGCGGTCGGTGGGGCGCAACGAGCGAAGCAGCGCTTCCATGGCCCGATAGCTGTGCTCCAGTTTCTCCCACTGCATGGAAAGCGAGGTATCGAACAACACCAGAAAAGTTCTTGGCGATCCGGCTAAGGCGGCGCCGCCGGCAGAGGACACGTGGGCGTGAGCGGCGAACAATGCCGAGGCCTCGAAAAAGCCCGGCTCGCTCGAACGCGCGGGCGGAGCCTCCGTCGCCGCGGCATCGGGCTGCGGAGGGTGCGGATTGCGATAGGTCAGGACCTCGAGCGAGTCGGCTTTGGCTTCGTCCAGGGTATATCGTACGGCGAGATCTTCCTTGAATAGGATGTCGTTGGCTTCGAGCGAGGCCTTCACCACCGCTGGCCCGCGCTCCGTAATCTTTAGAGGAAACGTCTGACCGACGACCTGAAACTCCCGGATGGGGTGTTGGCTGTGCAACTCGAAGTCGATCCTGAGATGAGCGGCCGACTGGGCCTGGTAGGCATCGGGATGCAGAGGCACGGCAAAAAGCGACTCGAGATTTTCAACCGGGAGGGTCTCGTGATACTCGATCTCAACACGTTTTGTGCCGAAGCCCGGAATGGGAACGATGCGCGCGCTGAACACCTGGCTGCGCCGCGCCTCTTCCGCGCCGCGTTCGCCCATCTGGAGCAGGCCGGGGTCGATCGACTGCTGCTTCAGCGCGTTGTAAATCTCCTCGGCGCGCTTTCTCTCCAGGATGACGCCGGGGATGCGCGTTACGCCGTCCCACACGGCGAAGTCGGAGATGGCCGCACGGCTGGGCAGAGCAAAAATGTAATTGCCCTCGAGGGCGTTTCCGCGATGGCTGCCGTAGATCTGCTGGATGAAGACGCGGGCATCGCCGTTGTCGATGTAGACGGTGATGTGCATTTCGTCGAGAGATAAGATTGCAGGGTTCGGCCGTTCCTCCCCAAGCGGAATGATCACGCCGGCGTCGGCGAAACACAAGGATGCGGCGGAGAGGAAAGCGAAGATCAGTAATAACCGCTTGATTGGCATCATACGGAATCCCGTTTTGCGCGGATTCAGCGACCGCGTTTCCTCCTGCTTGACCAAAGTGCCGAGCTTGCGATTGCTGACGTGGTCATGAATGCTAGCGGTTGTGCTCCCGATCACCCGATTGTCGTGAGGTCCTGCTCGAGAATCCGAATCAAACCGTTGTCCGTACCCACGTAAAGGTAGCCATCGTGGACCGCGAGGGCGGTGACGTTAGCTGAAGGCAAGCCAGCCGTAACGTCGATCCAGCGCCCCTGTGAACGGTCGTAAACGTATAATCCTCTGCCCAAGGTTCCGGCGTAAACTCGCTGGCCTGTAACGAGCATGGCGTTGGGATTCACCACGAACGCCTGCGAGGCGTCGGGAAACCTTTCGCAGCGGCCGGTGGGATCGAGGCGAAAGATCCCGCCCCCGTAGCTTCCCACAAACCATTCGTCGCCCACGCGTGCCAAAGCCGTAATCCAGTTGGCTTTCAACCCGGAGTTGGCGGTGGTGTAGTTCATGCGTACCTTGCCGTCATCGAGAACCGACAGGCCGCCAAGTGTTCCTGCCAGCAACCTCGTGCCCTCCGCCGCCAGGGTATAGACGTGGTTGTTAACGAGGCCCTGGAAGGCGTAGATGCTGCTTGCGCCGCCGGAGGTGAGAAAGGTAATGCCCGCGGGCGTCGCCAAGGTCATGCCGCCTGCCGTCAAGGCCACATCGGTCACGTGATCGGCGATTAACCCGTCGTTATGGCCCAGGACTTCGCGTTGCCGCAGGCCTGCGTCGAACACGACGAGGCCGTTGGCCGTGGCCACGATGGTGGCGTCGCGCTGTGAGTCATGAACGATGCGGTTGATGCAGAAGACATGTTCATCCTCGAGGTGCGTAGCACGCTCGCCGCCGGGTGAGAGCACGTCCAGGCCGCGATCGAAGTAACCCACCCAGAGCCGGCCGGAGGAGTCGAATTCAAGCGCGGAGACGTTGCGGTCCGCCAGCAACGAAGCTTCGCGCTCGAAAGCGGGGCGCCACGCGCCGCCGTGCGGATGGAAGTTGTAGAATCCGCTGTCCGTCAATGCGAAGAGGTTGCCCTGAGCCGACAGCAGGCGCATGATGCGGCCCGAGATTTCCTGGCCTTGCGGGCGCGGGCCGGCATTCACGCCTGCCGCGAGTGGGACCTCGAGAATACCTTCGTCGAGCGTGCCCACGATGAGCGTTTCGCCATCGACGAGCAGCGAACTGGCGAAGAAACTCGATGCCAGCACGCGCGTGAACTTACCGCCACGGAATTCCGCCACGCCCATTGGGGTGCCTACAAAGGCCCGGTCTCCCGCGACCGCCAGGGAGAGAACGCGCTGATCGGGCAACCCCTCGGACTCCGCGAAGCGGTCGGCCTGGCCCGCGTGCCAATGGACGACGCCGTTCGTGAGCGTGCCCACCCAGAGGTTGGAATCGTCACCCGCCAACGCCGTGATGTGCAGCTTCGCAAGTTGGGGATGGAGAGATGAGAGGTGTGTGCCGTCGTAAACCAGGACGCCACTTTTCTCCGTGCCCAGCAAAACTCGACCGGTCAGCAAGGCTAGCACGGCGGTAATCTGGCGAAGCGGATCCGCCTCGGGAAGGATTTGCCGCACACTCTTTTCGCCGAACGCCAGCAAGCCGCTGCCTGCCGTGGCAAGATAGAGTTCCGGTTCGGCGGCGTCTGCCGCGCGGCCGATCGACATCCCTACCAGAGGCTCGGCGGGCAACTCGAGGCCCACTCGGTAGCGCACCGCGGGCTTCCCATCCATGGAATACCCGATGAGTCCCGAGGGGCCGCAAATGTAAAGACGGCCGCCAAAAAAGGCCGCATCATTGAATGCCGCCGGCGAACTGATCCATTCGACGCCCGGCGGAGCCGCACGGTTTAAACGCGAGGCCGCGAATTTCAGGTTTTCTTCTGCCGCCACTTCCGAGGTGGCTTGCCGAAGCGCTCTCGATGCTTTCCAGATGGCTAATCCTGTGAAGCCCAGTGCGACCAACAGGGTCATCCCAATCAAGACCAGCCACTTTGCTTTGGGGAGTCCCATAGGCGTCTGAGTGATTATATACGAGTTGCAGGGAGGCAGTTTGGCGTCCTCCACGGTGCAGCACAGCGCGGCAAAGCGCAATCAAATGCAGATTCTTCGCTTCGCTCAGAATGACATGTCATCCTGAGCGAAGCGAAGAATCTGCTTTTCTTGGCGATCCGCGAGTTCTTATTCCGCCGGCCAGCGCGGAGTCCACCGCCGAACGGATCTGAGATACTCCTTGTAGGACCTCCCGAATTGCCGCGTCAGGGTAGGCTCCTCGTAGTAAAGAACGAATAAGTGGACAAGGCAGAAGAGCAGCAAGGCCAGGAGCAAAATCGCCGCCGAGCCGATATAGAGACCCATGCCAACCAGAAGCATCAGCCCACCGATGTACATGGGATTGCGAACGTACCGGTAGGGGCCGATGGCAACGAACACCCGCGGCGCATCAAAAATGGCGGGTGTGCCGCGACCTCGGATAATGAAAACGCCCGCGCACATCAGAGCCAGAACTGTCCCTAGCGCTGCCAAGGTAATGCCTGGTATTCTGATTCCAGCAGGCAAGGAGATTCCAATATGCGTGTCTAAGACACGCACCTTCAGCGCAATCCAAGCAAAGAGGAGTATAAATCCAATCATGTAGATGATGGACCGGACTGCGAGGAAGAGAGTCTTCATGGCACGCCTCCCACCGAAACTGCAAGCTAAGCAGAAGATTATCGAGTCAACCTCATTCAATTACCAGCCCTTTCGGGAAAATCCGGAGTGCCGGCACCCCTGGGTGCCAAAGGCTGCTCTCCTGGATTCCTACCTTTAGGCGGCCAACACCCTATTGAATTCGTTCCAAGCTTGTCATATAGTTCCCGCGCCGAATTGTATTGCCTTGCTTGGTGAACTAGCCCGGCAGAGAAGACGCGGCAGGGGAGACCAAGTGACTCAAGGGGTGTCGAGCGAGGCGGCGCCGTATGTTCCTCAGGCGAAACGAACCGCGCCTTCACTCTCTCAGGAGATAAACAAATGCCCAAAACCAATCATTCGCTCCTAAGTTTTCATCGAGTGCTGGTGTTGTTGCTCACAAGCCTGGCACTCGTTTTGAGTTGTTCAGCGCCAGTGCCGAAGCCTACCGGTCCCGCCGCGGATTACCAGGACGCCAAAGATATGTTCAAGCGTAGCCGCTTTGACCGAGCCCTGGAGTTTTCCGACGGGCTGGCCACCGCCACTCCGGCTACAAAATACACGGAACGGGCGCAAGTGCTCCGTGTGGTGATTTTCGCCGGCCAACTCCAGAGCTACAAGGAGTTGGCTGAAGCCTATGCCAAGGGCGCCGATGCGACGAAGAATGCGCATTTCAAAGCCGAATATGAGCGCTTGCGCCACGACAATACGCTCGAGGGGATGAAGGTCGCGCTCGGCCTCGCCCAAACCGCGCACCAGTTATTGGAAGGCGGCAAGGTGTCGAAGCAATTGACCCTGGAAACGCTCTATCCCTCCGTCGAGGGTCCTATTGAAGTGGCGGATCTCGAACATGTCAAGCAGGGTGGTTGGATCGAACCGGACCACCAGGATGCAGCGGCAGTCGATTCGCTAAACAAAGCGATTGACGATGCCTTGGCGAGCGCCGTCGGCGGGGATCGCTCGAAGGCCCGAAACGCCCTGGCCTCCGGCTCAACTACGATCGATGGCCTGGATTTCACTATTTACATCGGCAATCAACTTGTCGATGGGGCGGGCTTGTTCGACCGTAAGCACGGCAACGATCCCGTGAAACTCCGGGCGGTCTGCAACGAGGCGTCCGGGGCGGTTAAGGCGGCGGAAGGCTTGCTGAAAGAGACGCCTAACGCGGATAAAGACAAACAGGTTAAGAAGCTCGACGACCAAATCAAAACCACCCTCAAGCATATCTAAGAGGATGCTTCAAGACGCTCGCACCGCGGAGGCGCAGAATCGCGGGTATTGAATACGAAGAGGCCTGTCTCTGCGTCTCCGCAAATCGGCCGTGAGGATTTAGATTTGCACACAATTCCAGGCGTCCGCATCGGACACGCAAGCGACTTCAAAGGTCTGACAGGATGCAGCGTGGTCCTCTGCGAAGCGGGCGCGGTCTGCGGGGTGGACGTTCGCGGTTCGGCTGCGGGGACACGTGATTTGGCTCCTTGCCTTCCCGGCCATGTGGTGGAGCGCGTGCACGCAATCTTCCTGAGTGGAGGGAGTGCTTTCGGCCTGGACGCTGCCGCGGGTGTTATGGAGTACTTGGAAGGGCGCGGCGTCGGATTTCCAGCCGGGAAAGTCCGCGTGCCCGTCGTGCCTGGCGCCGTCATTTTCGACCTGCACCTGGCCTCTTCAAGCGCCCGTCCAGACAGGCGGATGGCGCTTCGAGCCTGCCGGAAAGCAAGCCGAGAGGTAGTTGAAGGTTCGGTTGGGGCAGGGACTGGAGCGACGGTCGGAAAGTTCTTCGGCATTGACTGCGCCACCAAGGGTGGCGTGGGATTCGGGAGCCGGGAATTGCAGGGCGGAGTTCGCGTGCAGGCCCTCGCCGTGGTGAATGCCTTTGGCGATGTCGTGGATCCCAGGACCGGCAGAGTGCTTGCCGGAGCCCGCCGGTCGCGCGAATCAGCCGAGTTCGTGGGTACTATGGAGAGCATGTTCGAAGGCCGCGCCGGGCAGGGTTTTGGAGCAACCCACACGACGCTGGTGGCCGTCATGACCAACGCTGCGTTCGATAAAATCAAGATGACGAAGGTAGCCCAGATGGCGCAGGATGGACTGGCGCGCGCTGTTCGCCCCGTTCACACCCAATGGGACGGCGATCTGGTCTTCGCGCTTTCGCTGGGTCGAAAGCCGGCTGATGTGAACATCGTCGGGACAGCCGCAGCCGAGGCGACCGCAGAAGCCATTGTGAGGGCCGTCGAGACAGCGGAAGGCCTGGGCGGCGTTCCGTCATGCCGGGAAATCAGAGCAGGGAACAGGGAATAGGGAACAGGACCGCTCGCTCTGATACAGATTCTTTGTTCCGCGTTTCCCGCTCGCAGTTCCCGGTTCCCTATCACCTGTTCCCTCCTCAATGGCTCGGCTCTGGACCAACGCCAGGGGTAGTGGAGGGAGGCGGCATGGGAGCGGCGGTGCTTCCGTGTGGAGTTGTGCCGGGCATGCTCGCCGTGGCAGTGGATTCAACCCGCCATTTATCGCCGGTTTTGCGCAAACGGTAAACTATACCCACGGCCATACTGGGAGCTTGTTTGCTTCGGAATTTCACTTGCGCCAGAGCCGCGTCACCGTTGAAGATCACGTCGCCCAACTCCACCGTCATGTTCTGGAAGAAAACGTTGGGCTGCTGTTTCAGGTGCTCCTCAATGGCCTGCTGAACTGCCGCTTTCGAATCAATTCCGCCGAGTTTGTGGCAAGCCGCCGACGTAACCACACTGAGCACTACAAGACCGATCACCACCGCGCGCATTAGGACCTCCCCCGTCTCGATCAAGCCTAGCCTTGCGCTGCGGGATTGTCAAAGGAACTGGTAGCGCGAACCCCCGGTCTTGGGGTCCGCGTTTTGTCCATGGGCCTGATGAAAAGCCGCGGACCCCAAAGCCGGGGGTCCGCGCTACCCGGCTGTGTTTGACACACTGATGCGCCTGGTTTAAATTGACGATTCTAAGAATAACAAGGAGCCACCATGCTCGATCTGAATCTCGTCCGTGACAATCTGGAGTTGGTGCAGCAGAAAATGCGCGAGCGCGGCCTGGGAGAGGCGCTCGGGGGGTTTGAGGCCATTGACCGCGAGAGGCGCAAATTTCTTTTGGAGGCGGAAACGCGCAAGGCGCGCCGCAACAAGGTATCCGACGAAATCGCGGCGTTGAAGAAGGCGAAACAGGACGCCTCTGGCCTCATCGCCGAGATGAAGCAGGTGGGCACGGAAATTCAGGAGTTGGACGAGAAGGCCAAGCAATACGACGAGCAATTGCAAGAGCTCCTGCGCACCATTCCCAACCTGCCTCACGCGAGCGTTCCAGTTGGCCGTGGTTCAGAGGAGAACCAGGAGGTTCGACGATGGGGCACGCCCCGCGAGTTCGACTTCGAACCGAAGGCGCATTGGGACCTCGGCCCGGCCCTGGGCATCCTGGATTTCGAGCGGGCAAGAAAGATCACCGGGGCGCGCTTTGCCGTATACAGTGGTGCGGGAGCCAGGCTGGAACGCGCGCTGGCCAATTTCATGCTCGATGTGCACACGAAAGAGCACGGTTATACCGAAATCCTTCCTCCCTTTATCGTAAACTCTTCGAGCCTTTTCGGCACGGGCCAGTTGCCCAAATTCAAGGAAGACCTCTTCAAGCTCGAAGGAACAGATTATTGGCTTATCCCCACTGCGGAAGTTCCGGTGACGAATCTGTATGCTGGAGAGGTGCTGGAAGCCGAACGGCTGCCGGTGAAGCATTGCGCGTGGACGGCCTGTTTCCGCAGCGAAGCGGGCGCTGCCGGGAAGGACACGCGCGGCATCATTCGTCAGCATCAGTTCCAGAAAGTCGAGTTGGTGAAGTTCACTTTTCCGGAAAGCTCTTACGACGAACTCGAGTCCCTCACGCGCAATGCGGAAACCATCTTGCAGCGCCTGGAGCTTCCATATCGGGTATTGGCGCTTTGCACGGCCGATCTGGGATTCAGCTCGGCGAAGACCTATGACCTGGAAGTCTGGCTTCCTGCCGCCCGCGAGTATAAAGAGATTTCGTCCTGCTCGAACTTTGAGGCCTTTCAGGCTCGGCGGGCCAACCTGCGCTTCCGGCGCGGCAAGTCGGGTAAGACGGAGTTACTTCACACCTTGAACGGCAGCGGCCTTGCCATCGGAAGAACCTGGGTGGCGATCATCGAAAACTACCAGCAGGCGGATGGCTCCGTCATCGTTCCTGCGGCGTTGCGGCCCTACCTTGGCGGACTGGAGAGAATTACCAGGCAGTAGGCAGGTCGGCAGATAGGCAGATCGGCGGGTAGCAGCGGTAATTCCAGGGGGAGTGAAGAGCGACTTAAAACGCTACGCACAAAAGCCGAACGGGGACGCTCTTGCACCATCATCTTCTTGAGAATTGTGTGCGAGTTGTTGCGGTACTTGCAGCTTGGAAACGGTCTAACGCTGTTGGGCGCCGATCCGTTGCTGCGTGGAGACGCGGTACTCACAGCGGGCTCTCCACTGTCAGCTTCCCATCTGCCGACCTGCCTCATTTCTGTTCGCTTCCCGGCGCGGGTTCCGGCATGTAACGGTGAAAATCACCGGGCGCGTGGGTGTGTTCGAATTGGATGGTGGAATGAGTGATGCCGAAGGTGCTGGCCAAAACCTCTCGCAATCGCTGGCAGATTCGTTCAGTTTCGGAGGTCGGCATGTCAAGGATTTGGATGTGGCAGGAAAGAGCGTGCGATTCAGTCCCCAAGCTCCAGATATGAATATCGTGGACTTCACGAACGCCCTGCACTTCCAGCATGGCATTCGCAACCCGTTCCAGGTCCATGCCCCTGGGCAGGCTTTCCAGCAGGATGTTCGTTGATTCCGTGATCACTCCCAGCGCTGTCCAAACGATCATGCCCGAAATCAGGAGGGCGATGATTGGGTCGATCAACGTCTGGCCGGTTCTATGAATCAGCCAAGCCCCCACGATGAGGGCAATATTGGAAAGCGCGTCGCCCACGTTGTGAATGAAGACCGCTCGTAGGTTTAAATCGCGGCGCCCCGAGGCCAACGAAAGCGAAATGCTCCCATTTATTACAAAGGCCACGATTCCGACAATCAACATGGCTTCGGTGGCGATCGGCTCCGGTCTCATGATCCGCTCGTAGCCTTCGTAGCAGATGAAGATAGCCACGGCCACCAGCATCAGGGAATTCACGAAGGCAGCCAGAACACCGGCGCGTTGATAGCCATACGTTTTCTGATGATTGGGAGGCTTACGCTCAAAGTAGAGAGCGATCCAGGCAAGAATCAGCGAGGGAAGGTCGGTCAGGTTATGCCAGCCATCGCTGACTAACGCGAGGCTGTGTGCAAGGTGGCCGGTGACGAACTCAATCACCACCAGGATCAGCGTAATCAGCAGTGCGCCCTTGACGACCCAATCCCGCCGCTCAAAGTGGCTGTGGCTATGCGCAAGACTGAGGCCGTGGCCATGACTGTGGCTGTGCACATGAACCCCCGCGGTAATTTTATTCCATCGGGGAATCCGCCTGCAAGAACAGTGACAAGTGACGGGTGACGAGCAGGAGTCAGTACGAAGGTTAAAGGTTAAAGGGTAAAGGGTAAAGGCTGAAGGATAAAGGAGGGCGCACGGCACAGGCGTGAGTGCGCCTAATAAGGATCAGGGGGTGAAGGCTGCATCTACCCTTTAACCTTTACCCTTCACACTTCATTCTGACTTCAGACTTCTCTCCGCCCTCACACCAGCTTTGCATCCAGCGTGATCTGGGTTCCGGCGAGGGCTTTGGAAACCGGACAGCCTTTCTTGGCGCCCTCCGCCTGTTGCTGGAAGGTGTCGTTGTTAATGCCTGGAATCTGCGCTTCGGTGTGCAATTCAATCTTGGTGATGCCAAATCCGCCCTCCACGGGTTCGAGGTGCACGTTGGCGGTGGTGTGGACGCGGGTTGGGGTGAAGCCGGCTTTCGACAATCCTGCTGAGAGAGCCATTGAGTAGCACCCGGCGTGCGCAGCCGCGATCAACTCCTCGGGGTTCGTGCCTTTCCCGCTTTCAAATCTGGAGGCGAAAGAGTAGCTGCCTTCATAAGCGCCGCTGCCCAACTTCATCGTGCCGTGCCCTTCCCTCAAATTGCCTTTCCATTCAGCTTCGGACGATCGGACGGCCATAGTGGTGAACTCCTTTGGAAGAAATTAGATAGATTGGGTGGAATGCCCGTCAATTGGTCCTAAAGAACCAGTATAACACGCGTTATCGAACTTGGATTCGTTCTCTAGGGAACCAGAACGATCTTCCCGTAAGCGCCGGGTTCCATGATCGCCTGATGGGCGAGCGGCGCTTCGGCGAGCGGCATTTCGCGGCCCACGATCGGGTTTAGCGTTCCGTTTTCGAGACCCGCGACAAGCGCCGCATGGATACTGACCAGTTCCTCCTTGCCGGCGTTCGGCAACGCCATTCCAAGGATGTTCGCGTCGCGCTGCATGGCGGCGCGAGGATTGATTTCGATGTTGCCGCGATTTCCGATCACCACCACACGACCGCTCAGAGCGAGCAAGGTGAGGTCCTTGGCTAGATTCACGTTGGCGAGCATTTCAAGGATAACGTCGACACCGCGGCCCTTCGTTAACGTCAGAATCTCCTCGGTATAGCCGCCTTGGCGGTGATCCACCACGTGGTGCGCGCCCTGCTCGAGCACCAGCTTTAGTCCCTTCTCCGTGCCTGCTGTCCCGATCACCTGGAGGCCGCCCGCGCGCGCCATCTGCACCGCAGCAGAGCCCACCCCGCCGCTGGCGCCATGCACGAGGACCGTCTCTCCGGGCCGTCCCTGCGCGCGCTGGAAAAGGGCGCGGTAGGCTGTTGCGTAGGGAACGTTGACGCCGGCCCCTTGCGCAGAGCTGACCCGCGCGGGCAAGGGGTGAACCTGCGCGGCCTCGCAGAGCACCTGCTCTGCATATGTGCCGAGCAGCGTTCCGCCAATGTAAACGCGATCGCCCGCCTGCACGCCTTCCACTCTGTCGCCCACAGCCAGCACCGTCCCCGCCCCGTCCATTCCTGGCGTATAGGGCAGCGCAGGCTTTATGGCATAGGCGCCGGAGCGCATGTAAGTATCCGCCGGGTTCACACCCGCCGCCTTCACACTCACCACCACTTGGCCCGGGCCGGCCGTGAGGTCCGGCACTTCCTCGAGTTTCATCACTTCCGGCCCGCCGAATTCATGAACGCGAATGGCTTTCATATCTCTTTCCTCCTCGTAGCGCTGACCTTCAGGTCAGCACGGGCGCGGCCGAGCTAAAGGCCGGCGCTACCGCCCTGCCGCTGTCTACTGTCTTCTGCTTTCCTGTGGAACGACGGAGACGATCCGCTTCTCGCCGCGGCGGAGCACTGTCACCTGGGCTACGACACCCACTTTCTCCTCCGTCAGCAACTGGTGCAGAGCGTCAATTCCAGGGACAGGATGATCGTCATAGCCGACAATCACGTCTCCTTCGCGCAGGCCCGCGCTCTCCGCAGGGCTCTGAGCCTCCACCGACGCCACCACCACGCCGCTTGCGACTTCCAGGCCGTTCAACCGCACCACCCGGCGCGGCAGGGGAACATCCTGCCCGGCGACGCCGATAAAGCTGCGGCGTATCTTGCCGTCTCGAATCAGGCGGGCCGCAACGAATTTCGCCGTGTTGGCCGCAATGGCGAAACAGATCCCCTGCGCCGGAAGGATAATTGCCGTGTTGACGCCTACCACCTCTCCCTGCGAGGTCACCAGCGGGCCGCCGGAGTTTCCAGGATTCAGTGCGGCGTCGGTTTGAATGACATTGCTGATCAGGCGGCCCGCGCGGGAACGGAGCGAGCGACCCAGCGCGCTAACCACTCCTGCTGTTACTGTGCATTGGAAACCGTAGGGGTTTCCGATGGCGATGACCAATTGTCCCACGCGCAGCACCTGGGAGTCCCCCAATGAGGCGGGCACGAGGTTCGAGGCCTCGATTCTTACCACTGCCAAATCTGTCTCCGGGTCGTCTCCTACCAGGTCGGCCTGAAATCGCCGGCCGTCGGTGAGTGTCGCTTCGATCTTGCTGGCGTTATGCACCACGTGACTGTTGGTGAGGATGAATCCGTCGGGCGTAAAGATGAACCCCGATCCATGTCCGAGAGCTTGGCGCGGGACGCGTGGCCCCGTGGGTTGCTCACTCTCGGGCGACTGATGAACTTCGAGGTTCAGGACGGAGCTACTGACCTTTTCGGCGGCGCCGATTACGGCACGCGAATAGCCGTCCAGAAGTTCACCGTCAGGCACCGGTGGGACCGTGGATACCACTCCGGCGGGCTGGGCGGGAGTAATATCCAGTACATTCTCTAAAGTTGCGTCCATTCGCCCTCCTGTCTTGGAGTTGTTAGTTACAGTATATTAGATTCCTGGGGTGCAATTCCGTTTCGAAGGCCTCTCCCTGCGCGTCGCTCCCGCGAAATGCCTCGGACCGGCATCGCGTGGGTAACCGTTGTGGCTCCCCTAGGCCGGCCACGGCCGGCCCCCACAATTCGATTTCTTGGGGTGTTTCCAGCGACGCCCGAGTCGCCCTAATACCCTACACCGCGGGATTGAGGTAATATATCTGTTGGCGGGCCGACGACGGCCGGTCCAGATGTGCTGTAAGGACGGGATGTATGTGTCTCCTCAATTCAGGTCGTACGAGCGAAAGCCCAGCGCGGCGGGTTAACCTCAAAGGCAATCTGGGTAGAATTGCGGCGCTGGCCTTGGTGGTCGGCGTGTGCGCCGTGCCGGTCTGCTTGGTTCGGGGGCAGAATGCGTCGCCGGGTTCGTCGACGTCCGGCGCCAACAAGCCAACCCAACAACCTGCCGTTAAGCCAGGCGAGACCGCACCGCCGACAAGCAAAGACCAGATTAAGGTCCTGGTAAAGGTGGTGGACGTCCCGGTGACCGTTGTCGGCAAGCACGGCCTCCCGATCATTGATTTGACGCAAAGTGATTTTCAGATTTATGAAGATGGCAGGCCACAGTCGATCCGTTACTTCAGTCAGGAGTCCCACCTGCCCCTGCGGATTGGCCTGATCCTCGACACCAGCAATAGTGCGCGGCGGCAACTCGAGTTCGAAAAGAATGCGGCGACGGACTTCGTCTTTCAGATGTTGCAGGGAAGGAACGTCAAGAACCAGATTTTTCTGGAAACCTTTGATACTTCCAGTTCAGTTGTTCAGGATTTCACCACTGACCCTGAAACTCTCAGCGAGAAGATTCAGGAGCTGAAGGCAGGAGGCGGAAAGGCACTCAATGACGCCATCTATAACTCCTGCAAGGATAAGATGATGCACGCAGGAGACCCCGAGCGTACGCGGCGGGTCCTGGTGCTGATCAGCGATGGCCTCGACGTCCAGAGCCAGCATTCCCTGGATGAAGCGATTTCCATGGCGCACAAAGCCGAAACCATGATTTATACCATCGGCAATGCGAGTTATGGCTTCACAAATGCCGGGGACGACGTCCTGGCAGGGTTTGCGGACGGCACGGGCGGTGGAGCGTTCTTCCCCCTCCGCGACGCCCCCGGCACCGACTTGGCAACCGGCTATTTATCCCACGGGCAGCTCGGAGAAACGTCTCAGAACAAGGGACTGGGCGCGGAAACCGGGACCTTTTCCGCGCAACGCCTGGTGCACATTGCCGACGCGATGGAGGCCATCTACCACGAGCTGGGAGCGCAATACGATCTAGGGTATACACCCACGAATGAGCTCCTCGACGGCACCTACCGAAGCATTCGAGTCCTGCTGACGCGCAAAGGCGTTACCTGCCGCTGGAAGCCGGGCTATTTCGCCACCTCTGAGTGAAACGGGCTCACCCTCTCGCGTAGTAGGATTTGACCTTATGGGGAAACAACGCCGTCGCCAATTCTCGGCACTTCGGGAACAACTTCGACGGGAACAACAGTTGGCCCTCGCCCAGCTTACGCCCGGCGAACGCCTGCGCAGGGCGCTGGACCTATCCGAATTGTGTCTCAAACTAGCTGCCAAAGGCCGTGAGCTCCGTGCTATTTCAAGCTCTCCGCAGAATCTTAAGCGTTCTTGAAGAATTGGGAGTGCCTTACGCTTTGATCGGTGGACTGGCGCTGCCGTTCTACGGGGTGGTGCGCGCGACGGAAGACATGGACCTGCTTATTCTCTTGAGCCCTATTGAAATGGACGCGCTCGCAGGAAAAATCTCGAGGAAGGGATTGTCGGCCGAAGCGCGAAGAGGCTCACCTGGAGATCCCCTCGTGGGTGTGGTCGTTGTGGAGATCCCTCTCGAGGGGGGCGGAGTAACTTGTGATCTCGTTCTTCCCTCCGCCCGCTGGCAATCGCAGGCAGTACGCAATGCCGGTACTTTTGAGGTGGAAGGATCGCAAGTTCGCGTCGTTCAAGCTCGCGACCTTTTCTTACTGAAGCTGTACGCGGACGGACCGCAGGATTTGCTAGATGCCGCGAGCTTGCTCCGATTGCAGGACGAATCCACGGGTAAAGCGTGGAAGGACGCAGCTTCCAAGTTGCGCATGGGGCAGGAGTTGAAACGGTGTTTGAGCTTCATGACGGACCGCCAATGAGGAGGACTCCATGGATTTACCCAATCTGCTGGAGATGTTTCGCGATGCCCGCGTCGTCGACCTTAGCCAAACCCTCGAAGAGCACATGCCCCACTTCCCCACGCATTCCATGTTCTTTCACAACCTGTGGGGCTCTTACTGGCATGGCGGGCGCTCGCTCAGCTATCAACTGGTGATGCATGAGCACAACGGTACTCATGTGGACGCGCCGGCGCACTTCATCAGCGACGCCAAGCCCCACGCACACCTTACCATTGACCAGATTCCCGTGGCTCGCCTGATGGGCCGGGGCCTTCACCTTGATTGCCGTGCATGCAACGAGTCCGATTACGTCTCGCGCCGGCAGATCGAGGACTGGGAATCCCGGCACGGCGCGGTTACGGAGGGCGATATCGTGCTCTTCGACTTTGGCTGGTCGGCGCGTTGGGCGCTGCGTCCACACGATCAGCCTTACGTTGAGCACTGGCCCGGGGTCAGCATGGAAGCCGCGGAATACCTTATTTCCAAAGAGGCCGCAGCCCTCGGCGTCGATACGCTTTCCCCTGACCCGCCGGAAGCCTTGCGCACCAATCCCATCCACCCCGTCGTGCTTGAGAAGAATCTTCTCATCATCGAGAACCTGACAAACCTGGGAGAGTTGCCTGATTTCTTTCTTTTTCTGGCTTTCCCACTTAAGATCCGCGCCGGCTCGGGTTCGCCCATTCGAGCCGTTGCCCTCTTCTAAGTGGTCGCTACGCGCGTACCTCAAACGCATTGAGGCTCACCACCCCTCGCTCCCCCTCGGCGAGGTGGGAACCATGCTCCCCTCCTTGGTAAGGAGGGGTAGGGGATGGTTGTTGCATCCTGGTCAGCCCGAACGCTGGGAAGGTGTGAAAAAATCCTCTGTCATTCTGAGCGAAGCGAAGAATCTGCATTTATCTCTTTGGGAACAAACAAATGCAGATTCTTCGCTTCGCTCAGAATGACAGGGTCCGGTTATTCTTTCACACCTTCTGGGCGCGGGGGCGCAGCAAAAGCATCACTAGGGAACCCGTGAAGTACGCCGCGCTGAGCATGCCAAAGGCGTATCTGAAATTCCCCGTATGTTGGTTAATGTACCCAACCGCCAAGGGGCCGTAGTAGCCGCCCAGGTTTCCGAGCGCATTCACTATGCCTATGGCGGAGCCCGAGGCGGCCCGGGGCAGCGTCTCGGTAGGAATAGCCCAGAAAGGCCCTAGCGCACCGTAGGACCCCGCGCCGACCAGGGAGATGGCAAGGAAAGAGAGGGAAGGGAATTGACGGCTCAACAGAACGCTGACTAACATAAAAAAGCCGCCCCATGCAATGGCCAATGCCACATGCCGGTGCCGCTCCCCTGTCTTATCCGAATGACGGGAGATGACGACCATCCCGACCGCGGTCATGAGATAAGGGAGCGTGAAGAGAAGTCCCACCTCGGCGCTGCTGAGCTTTTGTGCATTTTGCATGGCGCTCGGCAGCCAAAAAAGATAGCCGTAGTTGCCGCTGTTCTGCAAGAAATAGTACACCACCATCAGCAGGAGGGCGGGGCGGAGAAGAGATCGAAGCACGGGCTCGGGAGTAACGGGGTCAAGTTCTGAAGCCTCGCGTTCCAGCGTGGTTTCCAGAAAGTGAAGTTCCTCGGCGGAAATCCAGCGGGCATGGCGTGGATGATCGTCAACGAAGGACCACCAGATCACCAGCCACATCAATGGGAAGAGGCCCTCCGAAATGAGCAGCACGCGCCAATCCCAGCGTTGCAGAATCCATCCGGAAAGCGGCGAAGAAGCGACCACGGCTACAGGAAGGCAGAGCATCCAATAAGCATTGGCGCGCGCCCGCTCCGCGCGCGGAAACCAATGAGCCAGCAGGACCAGCGTGGCCGGCCACACGCCGCCTTCCGCCACGCCCAAGAGGAGCCGCATCATCCAGAACTCGCGCCAGGTGTGGACCAAGCCGCAGCCTACGGAGCACGCTCCCCACAGAACCAGCAGGATGGTCACGAAGCGCTTGGCGCTCCATCGCTGCGCCAGGTACCCGCCCGGGATCTGCAAGAGAAGGTAGCCCCAGAAAAAGACGCCCGCAGAAGCGCCTGCTTCGGGAGGCGACATGTGAAGAGCCTTGCTCATCGAAGGCAGCGCCAGGGAAATGTTCGTCCGATCGATAAAGGCGATCGTGTACATGATGAAGGCAACGGGGATGATGTGCAGCCAGCGCTGTTTGGGCATAAGAAATAGGACCCTGAACGAGTTGCAGGATAGCAGCAGTGGCGCTCCCTTTGCAACGCCGTTGCGTGCCACGGGCGTCAGGCCTCCCTTCTACATGATGTTGACGGGGTCGACGTCGATCATGACCTCGCGCGGTTGTATCGCCGACTGAGCGCAATGATGGACCAGTCGCTTTAGGAGAGAATGAAGGTTGGCGCGCGAGTTGGATTTAAGCAGGAACTGGATCCGATAGCGCCGCTCCACTCTGGCCATGGGAGCGGGGCCAGGCCCGAGAATCTTTATGCCGGGGAACTGTCCTTCGACTTTGGTAAAGAAGTCGCCGATCTCCTTCGCCACCTGCGCGGCCCGTTCCAGCTTTTCGTGCCGGGCGACGATGTTGGCAAGCGCGGTGATGGGCGGATAATGCATCATGCGGCGGAAGCCCATTTCCTTACTGAAGAACCCGCTGTAGTTCTGGTCAGCGGCCAGGCGGATGGCATAATGCTCAGGATAAAACGTTTGCACCAGCACCCGGCCGGGGGCGTCGCCTCTCCCCGCGCGGCCTGCCACCTGAGTGACAAGTTGAAACGTTCGCTCGGCGGCCCGGAAGTCCGGCAACCCGAGTCCGATGTCCGCGGAGACGACACCCACAAGTGTGACGCCAGGGAAATCGTGTCCTTTGGCGATCAATTGCGTACCGACGAGAATGCCGATTTTGCCCCGCCTGAAATCCTCGAGTACGCGCAGGAACTCGCCGCGGCGGCGGGCCACGTCGCGGTCCAGGCGGGCCACCCGCGCGCCGGGGAATAGTTCGGCGAATTTGTGCTCGATCTTCTCGGTTCCTTCGCCGACATAGTGAAGATACTCGCTGCCGCAAGCCGGACAAAGTGATGGAACTTCGGTCGAGTATCCGCAATAGTGGCAGCTCAGGCGGTGCTCGCGGCGATGATAGGTGAGCGAAACGGAACAATTCACACAGCGCACCGTCTGGCCGCAACTCCGGCACAACAGAAA
>Ga0181532_10000908_pt1 | contig 29640 bp, 29 predicted proteins | sample PEATcosm2014_Bin_33_FD_119768 | JGI IMG/M metagenome (GOLD analysis project Ga0181532, IMG submission 119768) | Peatland microbial communities from MTU Mesocosm Facility, Houghton, MI, USA - PEATcosm2014_Bin11_30_metaG | ecosystem: Environmental > Terrestrial > Soil > Wetlands > Peat | place...
AAGGAGGCGTTTCGCCGCAAGCTGCGCGCCGGCGAGCTCAACGACAAGGAGATCGAGATCGAGGTGCAGTCCTCCGGCGGCATGCCGCTATTCGAAATTCCCGGAATGCCTGGCGCCCAGGTCGGCGCCATCTCGATCGGCGACATTTTCGGCAAGCTCGGCGGCGGCCGCACCAAGACGCGGCGCGTCAACGTCCGCGATTCCTATGAAATCCTAGTCAACGAGGAATCCGACAAGCTGCTCGACACCGACCAGCTCACGCAGGAGGCTATCAAGACGGTGGAGAATAACGGCATCGTCTTTCTCGACGAGATCGACAAGATCTGCGCGCGCGATGGCCGCATCGGCGCCGACGTTTCGCGCGAGGGCGTACAGCGCGATTTGTTGCCGCTGATCGAAGGCACCACGGTCGCCACCAAGCACGGCTCGGTGAAGACCGATCATATTCTGTTCATCGCCTCCGGTGCGTTCCACATCTCCAAGCCCTCGGATCTGCTGCCCGAACTGCAAGGCCGGTTGCCGATCCGCGTCGAATTAAAGCCCCTGACCCGCGACGACATGCGGCGCATCCTGACCGAGCCCGAGGCCTCGCTGATCAAGCAATACATCGCCTTGATGGGGACCGAAGGCGTGACGCTGGAGTTCTCCGAGGATGCCATCGACGCCGTCGCCGACATCGCCGTGGCGGTGAATTCGAGCGTTGAAAATATCGGCGCGCGGCGGCTGCAGACGGTGATGGAGCGCGTGCTCGACGAAGTCTCCTTCGCGGCGCCTGACCGCTCGGGCGAGACGGTCAAGATCGACGCAGCCTACGTGCAAAAGCACGTTGGCGATCTCGCCAAGAACGCCGATCTGAGCCGATTTATCTTGTAGGAGACTTCGTTAGCCTCTGTTTGTCTCTGCCTGTTGCTCGCGGCTGATCTCGCGGATCATCGCCATCCACTTTTCAACCTGGGCGAGGGCCTGCTTGTCGGAGGAGTCGCCTCGCATGGCGATGGGTTTCGACTGCGTATCGGCCATTTCGAACATGTCGGGCATGACTGACGGTACTCCGTTCGAGGAGCCCTTTTGCCAGACGAAATTGACCATTTCTTGCGCTTCCTCCGACCTTCCAACGGTTAAGGTTAACGGCGTGACTAAGGCGTAATCGCTTCAGATTGAATCGATTGGCGCTCTAATATCTTGCTGGAGCATGATCTTTTCGGAAAACCGGCCTCCATTTTTCCGGATCATGCTCTAGCGCGCGCGCCGCAATCGCACGTAAAGCGCTCCTTCCCCGCCGTGACCGACGTGAGCGTCTTCGAATCCGACGACAAACCGGCGAAACTCCGGCAGCGAAAGCCACATTGGCACCTGGCGCCGCAGCACGCCGCGCTCGGCGCCGGCATGGCGCTCGCCTTTGCTGCTTCCCTTCCCGGTGACGACGAGCGCGATGCGGGCGCCGTCCGCTTGGGCTCCGCGCAGGAAACGTAACAGGGCCGTGTGCGCCTCTCTCTGGGTCAAGCCATGCAGATCGAGGCGGGCATCGATCGGCTCGCGGCCCCGCGCGACCCGCTGCTTAAGACGCCGTCCGAGCGGCGCCAGCGGCGGCGTTATCTTTCCCGGCAGCGCCTCCTGCCGCGCGCCGTGCTGCCAAGGCGCGCTCTCACCGCCGGCGCTGTCGCCGGCGGGTGGTGGTGGTTCCTGCGCGTCACGCAGCGGCGTGATCGCGCGCACAACGCCGCTCCATAGCGCGCGTTCGTCCTCACTCAATGGACGGCGCCTAGTCATCGTTTTCGTCGCGATTTCGGCTTCGTCTCCGGCGCAATGGCGGGTTTCGCCTCCGGGAGCGGCACGTCTTCTGCGGTGGGATCGATCATGCTGCCGACGCTGAACTGCACGAACGTGCCCGGCCGCTCCGGCGGCAGCGGCGTGTTGCGCGCCGCCTCGACGGGATCGAGTTCGCGGGGCAATAGCATCACGAACTGCCCGGGATGACGGATGCGGCCGGCGATTCGCGCGGCTTCATCCCCGGCTCCGAAATAGATATCGGCCCGCGCCGGGCCGACGATGGCCGAGCCGGTATCCTGCGCGAAAACCAGCCGGCGAAATTTAGTCCCCGCTTTGTCGTTGGCGATCGGCAGCTCGGCCGCGATGAAGAACGGCGTGCCGTACGCATGCAACGAACGATCGACGGCGATCGAGCGGCCGGGCACCAGCGGCACGCCCTCGCCGCCGATCGCTTCGTCCTCCGTCGCAAGATCGGTGATACGGAAAAACACATAGGACTTGTTCTGCCGCCGCACGTCCTTGGCGGCGTCCGGATTGGCCTCCATCCAGTCGCGGATGCGCTGCATCGAGACCTCGTCCTTCGCAAAGATCTTGCGGTCGACGAGCACGCGCCCGACCGGCGTGTAGGGCCAGCCATTATGCGAATCGTAATTGACGCGCAGAATGGAGCCGTCCTCCAGCCTGATCCGGGCCGAGCCTTGGATCTGCGCGAACAAGACGTCGAGCTCGCTGCGCAGCCAGCAGATTTCCAGATGCCAGCCGTCCAGCGTGCCATCCTCGATCTCGGCCCGATCGTAATACGGCACGATCTTGCGCCGGCCGACCTGGCGGCCCACCTTGACGCCCTTACTGGGAAACGAATCGCCGAGCTTGCGCCGGCCTGATACGACCAAATTGGGCGGCCGGCGATAAAGCGGCGCCGCAAACTCGCGGGTCGGCACGCGCGAACCGTCGATGATCGGCTCGTAATATCCGGTGAGAAAGCCGTCGCTGTCGCCGAGCTTGCTGATGCGCAGCGGCCGGAAATTATCCTCGAAGAACTTCCGCGCGCCGTCCTCCTCGAGCGGCACGGCAGCGAAAGCCCGCTCGCAGACGGTCTTGAGGGCATTCGTGATCGGCGCCGCCTCGCGGGCAGGCTGCCGATTGCCGTTCAGCGCGCGACAGCTTGCGAGGAGCGCGGCAAAGGCCGTGGCGTGATCGTCGCCCGCCCAGCCGTCGAGGTCGGTCCAGTCAACGGGCTCATATTGCGTATCCGGGAATTTGATCGGCTCCCGCTCGCCGCTGCGGGCCGCCCCCGGCATGCCCGCGAGACCGACGAACACGATGATGAGCAGCAAGGCCCGCCACGCTGCCGCCATGGGCCTCACTTGGGCCTTCACTTGGGCCTCACTGCCCGGCTTCGGTTGCAACAACTTTCCAATTGGGATCGCGCGAGGAGATGTCGCGGGCGAACGTCCACACGTCGGTGACGTCGGTAACCTTTTCGGCGTTGCCGTCGATCACGGTCCCCGATCGATCGTGGGTCGCGGAAACGAGCTTGGACACGAAGCGGATGGTGATCTGGGAGGTGCGGCCGCGCAATTCGGCGCCGGTGATTGTCGCGCCATCGATCGAAACGAAGCGCGTCTCGGCAGTCTCGCCGCGACCTTCACGTTCGCTGATTGCGGCGTCAAAACCATCAAAGACCTCGCGCGACAGCAAGCCGCGCAATTGGCGGCGATCGCCTTCGGCGAAGGCGGTCACAATCATCTCGTAGGCGGTCCGCGCGCCGGTGATGAAATGCTTGGCATCGAAGCTCGAACCCGCCGCGGCGACGGCGTCGAGGCCGGTCGCTACGGTCGACCCGCTCTCGGCGACGCCCTTCCAGCGGTCCGCGGGCGGGGGGGCGGCCTCGACTGGCCGCGTTGCTGCCGCCTCAGCCGGGCGCGGCGGCAGGGCCACAACCTTGTCGCTCGCCGGGCTACGCACCGCATCGCGCGTCGCATAAGGGTCGTAGGGCGGTCGCTCGCGGCCGGTGCGTTGCCCCAAGACGCTGCGAAGGCGCAGGAAAATGAACACTGCGAGCGCCAGGAAGATGATGGTGTAAATATCGAACACGTTTCATATCTCTCGGCGTCGCGAATGGCGGGACGCTATAGGGCGGTTCACAGTGACGAATCCGCGGGAGGCGCCTGGGTCCCCGCTCTATGTAGGCACGCGCGGGGAACCATCCAGTGGCCGCTGTCCAATACGCACGCCGGCGGTTAGTTTAAACGATCGCTGCCGCCGCGCCAACATTGTAACCGCCGGAACCGCCGCCGTGGTGCCGAATCCACGCCGTAGGCGCCGGCCTATGCTACAAATCAATGACGTGCTTTTAGGCAGAAGGCCGAACCAGCGGCAGGGCTCCGGTGCTCGCTGAGCCGCCATTGTTCGCCCGCTTTGCCTATGTTAGCCAGACCTTAATGCCCCCCGCGGGCCGGAGACGAGCATGTCAGCCACGAACGGCGGTCCTCAGCCTCAGCCGCAGCCGCAGCCGGCGATGCCTCAGATCGGGGTCCTCGCCCAATATGTGAAGGACTTGTCGTTCGAAAATCCGAACGCCCCCCAGTCGATGGCGCCTACGGGACAGCAGCCGTCGATCAACATCCAGGTCAACGTCGATGCCGCGCCCATGAGCGGCAGCAGCACGGATGTCGAGGTGACGCTCCGCTTGGAAGGCAAGGCGGAAACCCAGGGCACGCTGCTGTTCAGCTTCGAGCTCATCTTCGGCGGCGTCTTCCGCATCCAGAACGTGCCGGCCGAGAGCCTGCAGCCCGTCATCCTGATCGAGTGCCCGCGCCTGCTTTTTCCCTTCGCCCGCGAGATTATCGCGACCGCGGTGCGGAACGGCGGTTTTCCGCCGCTGTTGCTCGACCCGATCGATTTTGTCGGCCTCTACCGCCAACGACTTGCGGCGACGCAACCCTCGCCGCCGCCCCAGCCGGTCAATCCGAACTGACGTAGTCGCGCCAAATTGCGTTGTCGTCGAGGGTGGCGATGAACGCCCGATGCGCCGCGCGTTCTTCGGCCGTCACCGCCGCGACAAGAGGCACCAGCCGCGCGCGGACGATAATGGGTTCGCCGACAAGCCGGCCCGTGGTCCTCGCCTGGGAAAGCACAAGCTGCGCTTGGCGCGCGCCAATCAGCTCGACGTAGACTTCGGCGAGAAGCTCGGCGTCTAGCAGCGCGCCATGCTTGGTGCGACGCGAATTGTCGATGGCGTAGCGCGTGCAAAGGTCATCGAGACGGTTTGATGCGCCGGGATGCTTGCGACGCGCGATCAAGAGGGTGTCGACCGTTCGCTCGCGCGCGATCAGCGGCCGGCCGGCGCGCTCAAGCTCGGCATTAATAAATCCGATATCGAATGCCGCATTGTGGATGACCAGCGGCGCATCGCCAAGAAAGGCGATCAGGTCGTCCGCGACCTCAGTGAAAAACAGCTTGTCCTTGAGGAATTCATCGCTGAGGCCGTGGACCGCAAACGCTTCCGCCGGCACATTGCGTTGCGGATTGAAATGGGCATGGAACGTTTGGCCGGAGGGTATGCGGTTGACTAGCTCGATGCAGCCGATCTCGACCAGGCGATGGCCGTCCAGAGGATCAAGACCCGTCGTTTCGGTATCGAGCACAATCTCGCGCATGAAAGCTCTTAGGCTGCCGCTGGCTTAAGGCCGCCCATCACGAATCAGCGGCCCGCCCGCGCATTTTAGCCACAACCCGCAGGATGTCTCGCACCTGGGCGCGAGCGTGATCGAACGATTGCGAGCTATCCACGACAAAATCGGCGCGCCTGCGCTTTTCTGCATCCGGCATTTGCTTGGCAAGGAGCGCAGCGAGCTTTTCGTCGGTCATGCCGGGCCGCTCGAAGGCTCGTCGGCGTTGCATCTCCGGCGGCGCCGAAACCACGATGACCGCATCGCAGCCGCGCTGCGCGCCCGTCTCAAACAGGAGCGGGATGTCGAGCACGACCACCGGTGCACCGCGGGCTTGCGCCTCGGCCAGGAACTTGTCGCGCGCGGCGCTGACCAGCGGATGCACGAGCGCCTCAAGCCGAGCGAGCGCCGCATCGTCGCCAAGCACCATGGCCGCGAGCTTGGCGCGGTCGACTTTGCCGCCGCTGGTGGCGCCGGGAAAAGCCTGCTCAATGAGCGGCACCGCCTCCCCTTCGTATAGCGCGTGCACAACGGCATCAGAATCGTGAACTGGCACGCCGGCCTCGGCGAAGAAGCTCGCGGTTCTCGATTTGCCCATGCCGAGCGAACCGGTCAGACAGAGAATGAAAGGCCGTTCGCCGCTCATGGGATGAGGCTCCCGTAACGCCGCAGGAAATCAAGGGCGGCGAGGAGCGGCAAGCCCAGGACGGTGAAATAGTCACCCTCGATCCGCTCGAAGAGCTGCAGACCCGGGCCTTCGATTTGGTAGGCGCCGACGCTTGCCGTCGCCGCGCTGCCGATGGCGTCGAGATAGGCATCGAGGAACCGATCCGAGAACGAGCGCATGGTCAGTCGCGCCGTGCCGACATGCTCGAACACCACCGCTCCGTCCCGTACGAACGCAATGGCCGAATGAAGCTCATGGGTGCGGCCCGACAGTGCGCGAAGTTGAGTGCGCGCAGCGGCGCGATCGGCGGGCTTGGTAAACAGTTTGGCGTCAAGCGCCAGGACCTGGTCGGCACCGAGCACCAGCCGGGCCGGGCGCAATCCCGCGACAACCAACGCCTTTTGCCGCGCCAAGAGCGCAGCGACGGCGGCCGGCGTTGCCGACGGTACGCCCGTTTCCAGGCTTCGCTCGTCGATGTCGGCGGGATATACCTCGACCGGCACGCCGGCCGCCTCCAGCAGCGTCCGGCGCACGGCGCTTCTCGATGCCAGCACCAGCGGACCGGAGGCAAGCCACAGCGGCATCGGTCACGAGGCCATGTGTCGGCGGCGCTCGGCGAGGAGTGCAAGCACCGCCGCCGCGGTTTCCTCAATCGATCGCCGCGATACGTCGATCAGCGGCCAGTTATGTCTCGCGCAGAGCCGGCGCGAGGCGGCGACTTCTTCCGCCACGGATTGCGGGTCGATATACTTGTCGTCGTCGCGGTACGCCTTCAGCCCAAGGAGCCGGTTCTGCCGAATTTGCACGATACGCTCGGGCGTCGCATACAGACCGACGACCAGCGGACGCTTGAGCCGTTCTATGCCTGGCGGCAATGGCACCCCCGACACCAGCGGCACGTTAGCCGTCTTCACGCCACGGTTGGCGAGATAAATCGAGGTCGGCGTCTTCGAAGTCCGCGACACGCCGATCAGCAACACGTCCGCTTCTTCGAGGTCGTCAGTGTGTTGGCCGTCGTCATGCATCATGGTGTAATTGAGCGCATCGATTCGGCGGAAGTACTCGGCATTCAGCGTATGCTGCGCGCCGACCTTGTAGGTTGATTCGGCGCCGAGATAGGACTGGAACAGGTGGAGCACCGGTCCGAGAATCGACAGACACGGTAGGCCAAAGTCACGGCATTTTTGCTCCAGCCTATCGACCAAGTTCCCTTGCAACAGCGTATAAAGCACGATGCCGGGCGTCTCTTCGATTTCAGCCAGGACCCGATCGAGCTGCTTTGGCGCCCGCACCAGCGGATGCACATGCTCAACCGGTATCACCTTCGTATATTGGGCCGCTGCGGCGCGCGCGACCGTAATCAGGGTCTCTCCGGTTGAATCGGAGACCAAATGCAAGTGAAAATATCCGGCCTCGGGCATCATACGAGGATTGAATAACCTGTCGGTCAGTGGGGACAAGGCCATGGCTTCAACCGTCGCGCAAGAACAATAGGCGACAGAGTCAGGAAATGATCCACATCGGTGCCGCCCCACTGGCGAAAATCACCCCTGATGGCGAACTCTGGTGAAATGTGGATAGTGCCGGCACAAAAGGCGAAAACAGTCCGGGAAAGGCAATATAAACGTCGAACTTCGACGAGCTTCAATGAGACGCGTTCACTGGGAATATGTGAGCGGTCGGTGGATGACGTGTGCGTACAAATGTATGAGTCCAATCAACCGTCCAAGTACTACAACAGAGTCTATTAGATTGATTCAGTTTAGGATCAGACCGTGGCGGGAAGTCTTGCGATCAAACCTCTTCTTTGCATCCTAGCGGGTGAGCGTCAGTCTGTACCGCCGATTTGGCTGATGCGCCAGGCTGGCCGATACCTTCCGGAATATCGGGCAATCCGCGAGAAAGCGGCGGGTTTCCTCGATCTGTGCTTTGATCCCAAACGTGCGGCAGAGATCACCTTGCAACCGATCCGGCGTTTCGGCTTCGATGCGGCGATCCTATTTTCCGATATACTGGTGGTGCCGCATGCGCTTGGTCAACGTGTCACGTTCGAAGATGGTGAGGGACCGCGGCTCGATGCGCTTAAGGATCCCGAAGCGCTGAACAGCCTCTATCGAGAGATTGACCACATCCGGCTTGAGCCGGTCTACGAGACGATTACGCGGGTCAAGCAGAACCTACCGCCGGCGGTTGCATTCTTGGGTTTCTGCGGGGCGCCGTGGACTTTGGCAACGTATATGATCGCCGGAGCCGGAACGACCGACCAGCTTCCTGCGCGGCTGTTTGCGTATCGGTTTCCCGATGTTTTTGCCGAGCTGATCGACATGCTTGTCGAGGCCTCGGCGAGCTATTTGACCCGGCAGTTTGCGGCAGGCGTCGATGCCGTGCAGATTTTTGACACCTGGGCCGGAGTGCTGCCGGCCGATGAATTCCGCAAATGGTGTATCGAGCCGTGCGCGCGAATTGTCGCCATGGTGCGCGAGCGTGTTCCGGAAGCGCCCATCATCGGGTTTCCCCGCGGCGCCGGAACCGAGCTCGAACGCTACCTTGAAGCCGTTGCGGTCAATGCCGTCGGAATAGATTGGACGGCTGAGTTAGCCTTTGTTCGGGACCGCATCCAGACACAGCGGCCAATCCAAGGTAATCTCGATCCGCTAGCGCTGATGGTCGGAGGCGCGGCGCTCGATCGCTCGATCGATGCCATTCTCCAGGCATTTTCGCGCGGACCGTTCGTATTCAATTTGGGCCATGGGGTGCTGCCGGACACGCCGATTGCTCACGTTGAGCACCTTATCGCGCGGGTCCGCGGCAAGCCGGCGCATGCCTGAGGGCGGCGGGATTCGGCGAGGGGAGAACGACGGTGAATACGTATGCATGGATCAAGGCATTCCACATCATCGCGGTGATCGCCTGGATGGCGGGAATGCTCTATCTGCCGCGGCTGTTCGTGTATCACTGCGCGGCGGAGATAGGCTCGGTTCAGTCGGAAACCTTCAAGGTGATGGAGCGTCGGCTATTACGCGCCATCATCAATCCGGCCATGATCGCGACCTGGCTGCTGGGGCTCTGGCTCGCCTGGTACGGACCCGATTCGCACTACGGGTGGTTCGCTTCGGGCTGGCTCCAGGCGAAGCTGGCACTGGTCGTTATCCTTTCCGGCGTGCACGGTCTGTTGGCCCGCTGGGTGAAGGATTTCGGCGCCGATCGAAACCAGCATTCAGAGAAATTCTATAGGATAATTAATGAGATACCGACCGTGCTGATGATCGGCATCGTCATCTTGGTGGTGCTGAAACCGTTCTGAGGCTGCGGCGTTGCCAGTGCACAATCCGTCACGGCACTTGCCTCAACGGCGGTCTTTTCTTATCTTTAGGCCATCCCACCGAACGTAGGCGGATGCAATTGATTTCTGGCTCCAATGGATTGGAGCCGGCTGGTGCATCGGGACCGGGGCCCCCAAAGCCTCTCGCAACCCAAGACCTACGACTCTCTTCTCCGCCAGCGACGCTGCGACCCTACCCGGCGCTGGCCCATTTCCATAGGAAATCTGTATGCGGGAAATGAAACTCCAAGAACTAAAAACTAAGACTCCGGCGGAGCTAGTGTCCTTCGCGGAAGAGCTTGAAGTCGAGAACGCCTCGACGATGCGCAAGCAGGAGCTGATGTTCGGCATCCTCAAGCAGCTCTCCGCCCGCGAAACCGATATCGTCGGTGAAGGCGTCGTCGAGGTGTTGCCGGACGGCTTCGGCTTTCTGCGCTCGCCGGAAGCCAATTACCTTCCCGGGCCGGATGATATTTACGTATCGCCGTCGCAAATCCGGCGTTTCGGACTGCGCACCGGCGACACCATCGACGGCCACATCCGCAGCCCGAAGGAAGGCGAACGTTACTTCGCTCTGCTCAAGGTCAACTCGCTCAACTTCGAGGACCCCGAGAAAGCCCGCCACAAGGTCAACTTCGATAATCTGACGCCGCTCTATCCCGACGAGTGGCTGAAGATGGAGTTCGAGGACCCGACCAAGAAGGATCTATCCGCTCGCGTCATCGACATCGTCGCCCCGGTCGGCAAAGGCCAGCGCGCGCTGATCGTGTCGCCGCCGCGCACCGGCAAAACCGTGCTGCTGCAGAACATCGCGCACTCGATCACCCACAATCATCCGGAATGCTATCTGATCGTGCTGTTGATCGACGAACGGCCGGAAGAAGTCACCGACATGCAGCGCTCGGTGAAGGGCGAAGTGATCTCTTCGACCTTCGACGAACCGGCGGTGCGCCACGTCCAGGTCGCCGAGATGGTGATCGAAAAAGCCAAACGCCTGGTCGAGCACGGCCGCGACGTCGTCATCCTGCTCGATTCGATCACCCGGCTCGGCCGCGCCTATAACACCGTGGTGCCGTCATCGGGCAAGGTGCTCACCGGCGGCGTCGATGCCAACGCGCTGCAGCGTCCGAAGCGCTTCTTCGGCGCCGCGCGCAACATCGAGGAAGGCGGCTCGCTGACCATCATCGCCACCGCGCTGATCGACACCGGCAGCCGCATGGACGAGGTGATCTTCGAGGAATTCAAGGGCACCGGCAATTCCGAGCTTATTCTCGACCGCAAGGTGGCGGACAAGCGCACCTTCCCGGCGATGGACATCACCCGCTCGGGCACGCGCAAGGAAGAACTCCTGGTGCCGCCCGATCAGCTCAAGAAAATGTACGTGCTGCGCCGCATCCTCAATCCGATGGGCACCATGGACGCCATCGACTTCCTGCTCGACAAGCTGCGCAACACCAAGAACAACGCCGAGTTCTTCGACTCGATGAATACCTAAGCATCACCCAGGCTTCGCGGCATGCGCCGGCGTTACGGCCGCTGGCACGGCGCGTTTCGCATTGATCGCGAGGGGACCGCAGCGTCAACTATGTCGCACCGCCTCGATGGCGGCAATGAGGCTAGCTGGATCGGTCACGGGCAGCGAGCAGGTCTCCCGGATACAGACGAAGGCTTGCGGCTCGGCTGCGGCCCGCACTTTTTCCTGCGCCGGATACGAGGGCGATAAAACCTCTGCCGCGCGGGCGTGGAGCACAATGCGGTCGAGAGACGGCAGCGCGCGTGCGGCGGCGAGCAGCGCCTGCGCGCGTTCTCCTTCGCCCGTCACTACGATCTCAGCAGCGCGCAGCCGCAGGTCGATGGCATTGAGCAGCGCCATATGCGTGTAGAGGTTCTCGACCGCGAGCGGCGCGATCGCCGCGATCAGCCGGTCGGCCTTGCTGCGCCAAGCATCGTCGCCGGTAAGCAACGCCAGCCGGACAAGATTTTGGGCGGCGACGGCATTGTGGTTCGGCGTCGCCTCGTCAGTAGTGGCGGCGGGGCGAATCACCAGGCCCTCCGCGTCGGCGGCGGTGAGATAGTACGTCCCGACCTCGGCGTTGGCATAGTCGCGATCGAGCGCGCGCTGCCAGGCGAGCGCCTGGTCGAGGTAATTTTGCTGACCGGTCGCCTCATAGAGCGCGAGCGCGGCGCGGATCATCGCCGCGAAATCAGACGCAAGCCCCGGAAATTTCAGCTGGCTGGCGCGCCATGAATGGCCGAGCCGATCGCCGCGGGTCATGGTGCGCGCGACGAAGGCGAAGGCGCGATCGGCCATGTCGAGCCACGACGGTTCATCGAGCATGAGGCTCGCATTGGCAAGCGCCGCGATCATTAATCCGTTCCAATCGGCGAGCACTTTGTCATCGAGTCCGGGGCGCACGCGCGCCTCTCGCGCGGCAAGAAGTTTTGCACGCAACGCGGCGAGCCGCGCTTCGTCCTTATCGTCGTGCGGCTGCGCCGTGAGCCGATTGAGAATGGTGTGGCCTTCGAAATTACCTTCCGGCGTGACGTCGTAGTGGCGCGCGAAGAATTCGCCGTCCTCGACGCCGAGCTGTCGAATCACTTCGTCGTAGGACCAGACGTAGAATTTGCCCTCTTGGCCCTCGGAATCCGCGTCGAGGGACGCGGAGAACGCGCCCTCGCCTGTCGTCATTTCGCGCGCGAGCCAGCCGACGGTCTCGCGGGCGCGCTGCCGGTACAGCGGCTTGCCGGAGCGAAGGTACGCAATCGCCAGCAATTCGAGGAGCTGGGCATTATCGTACAGCATTTTTTCGAAATGCGGCGTGAGCCAGCGCTCGTCGACCGAGTAGCGGGAAAAACCGCCGCCGAGATGGTCAAAAATCCCGCCCTCGCAGATGTGGTCAAGCGTGATCTCGACGGCAGCAAAATAACGCGGCTCGCCGTTGCGCAGACCGGCGCGCCAAAGGAGCTCGAACAAAGCCGTTTGCGGAAATTTCGGCGCGCCGCGGGCGCCGCCGTTGACCGGATCGATGATGCCGCCAAGCTGGCGCGCGGCATTGTCGAGTTCGGCGGTGCCGATCGTAACGGTGCCGGCTTTCCGCGCCGTGGCGGCGAGCCGTTCCATCAGCGCCGCGCGGTTGTTTTCGATCTTCTGCGGCTCTTCACGGAACAGCCGCGCGATCTCGCGCAGCACGTCGACGAAGGCCGGTTTGCTGTAACGCGACGAATTCGGAAAATACGTGCCGCCCCAGATCGGTTCGCCGTCGGGCGTGAGGAACATGGTCAGCGGCCAGCCGCCCTGCTCGCCGAGATGATGCAGCGCCGCCATGTAGATCTGATCGATGTCGGGCCGCTCCTCGCGATCGACCTTGATGTTGACGAACAGCTCGTTCATCACCCGCGCGGTGGCGTCGTCTTCAAAGCTTTCGTGCGCCATCACGTGGCACCAGTGGCAGGCCGCATAACCCACCGAGAGCAGGATCGGCTTGCCGGTACGCTTGGCCTCCTCCAGAGCCTCCGGGCCCCAGGCCCACCAGTCGACCGGATTGTCCTTGTGCTGCAGCAGATAAGGGCTGGTCTCGCGCGCGAGGCGGTTTTGGTGGGAAGCGGAAGCGTGCGGCGACGTTGACATGGACGCACCGTAGCAAGTAGCCCGCGTGGAGCGAAGCGCTGACGCGCCGATTGGTTCCGCAGCTCATGGCCGGTATTCGCCCCACCATCTTCGCCCTCTCCTCGGGCCGGCCGCCGGCGGCGATTGCGGTAGTGCGCGTCTCCGGGCCGCGCGCGGGAGCCGCTCTCGAAAAGCTCATCGGCCGGGTGCCGGAGCCGCGCAAGGCGACGCTGGCGCGCGTCCGCGATCCGGCGACAGGCGAGGCAATCGATGAAGCGCTGGTACTCTGGTTCCCGAAGCCGCGCAGCGAGACCGGCGAGGACACCGCCGAGTTGCAGGTGCACGGCGGCCACGCCGTCATTGCCGCCGTGCTCGACGCGCTGGCAACCATTGAAGGGTGCCGGCCGGCCGAGCCCGGCGAGTTCACGCGCCGCGCCTTCGAGAACGGCCGGCTCGATCTCACGGCAGTGGAGGGCCTGGCCGATCTGATCACGGCGGAGACGCCGGCGCAACGCCGGCAAGCGTTCCGCCAGCTCAAGGGTTTGATCGGCGACCGCGCCGAGGCGTGGCGCCAGGCCTTGATCGAAGCGCAGGCGCTGGTCGAAGCGCGGATCGACTTCTCCGATGAAGCCGACGTGCCGGAAGACCTGGTCGATGCTGCACTTTATGCTGCGCAGCAATTGCGCAGCGAAATCGCAGCGGCGTTGGCCGATGGCGGGCGGGGCGAACGCCTGCGGGATGGCCTTGTCGTCGCCATCGCGGGCCCCCCTAACGCAGGAAAATCGACGCTGCTTAATCGGCTGGCGCGGCGCGAGGCGGCGATCGTGTCGCCCTATCCCGGCACCACCCGCGATGTCATCGAGGTGAACTTCGACCTCGGCGGCTATCCGGTGACGCTGCTCGATACTGCCGGGATTCGCGACAGCACTGATCCATTGGAGCAGGAGGGCGTGCGCCGGGCGCGCGCAGGCGCGGCGACAGCCGATCTTGTCTTGTGGGTCACTGACGCATCGGCCGCTGGCCTAGCTGCGGACGATTACGGAGAAACTCTTTTTAAATCAGATGTTTGGCTTATTAGAAACAAGATCGATTTGGCTGTGGAAAAGCTGTGGATAAGCTGTGAATCAGGATCCGGTATTTCGCCGCCAATGACGGTCTCGATCTCGGCCGCCACCGGAGCTGGAACGGATGCGCTGGTGGCGGTGCTTGAGGCCTTCGCCCAGAATTATTTCTCGGCAACAGAGCCAGCTCTTGTGACGCGCGCTCGTCACCGCCGGGCTCTGGAGGACACGGTCGCGGCGCTCGATCGGGCGCTGGCCGAGCGCGCCTCGGGGCGCGAAGAACTGATCGCAGAGGAATTGCGGGGGGCGGCAACGACGCTCGGCCGGCTGACCGGCCGGGTGGATGTCGAAGACATCCTCGACGTGATTTTCCGCGATTTCTGTATTGGTAAATGATCGGAATTATGTAGCTGTCTCACCTAGGCCAGCGGGCGGCCTCATCGAGATATGTCTCCAACACTGCCTCGCGTGCTTCCGCCCATTCGTCGAAGGCTGCACGCCAATTATCGCCTTTTGCCGCAGCATAACGTTTCCAGGCATCCTTTTCGGCCAGTTGGGCATCAGCAATCCTTGACGGAAGCACAGACTGCATTGCGCTATCTCCTAGATTACCAGCCTAAGGGCTAATTCACGTTCTGTAAATGTTCACGTTATTCGGACGGGGTGAACGGCCCACGAACGCTTTGCGGTTTTCCCCATAACTAACAGACAAGGCGTTTTCCGAGCGATAGTCGGCTAAGCCCGCGTCCCGTCGCTAGAACCCGACTCCCGAATCCGGTAGTCGGCGATAAATATCACCATATATAGGTGAGACAGCTACATAATGTCGTAAATGATTGGTTAACGCCGCGCGGCCTATGTTTCACGTGAAACACGGCGCCGATTTCGCGTGATTTTGGCCCTGGCCTTGGCTAAAAGGCGCCCGCTCCCGGAGAATCACGATGGACGCCGGCTTCGATGTGATTATCGTTGGGGGCGGCCATGCCGGCTGTGAGGCGGCGGCCGCAGCCGCGCGCATGGGCGCACGGACGGCGCTGGTCACGCAGCGGTTCGCCACCGTCGGCGCCATGTCCTGCAATCCATCGATTGGCGGGCTCGGCAAAGGGCACTTGGTGCGCGAGATCGACGCTCTCGATGGCCTCATGGGCCGCATCGCCGACGCCGCCGGGATCCAGTTTCGGCTGCTTAATCGCCGCAAGGGTCCGGCCGTGCGCGGCCCGCGCGCCCAGGCTGACCGCAAGCTTTACGCGGCGGCCATGCAGGCGGCGATCCGGCGGCAGGCGAACCTGACGGTGATCGAGGGCGAGGTCGACGATCTACTGCCCGCCGACCGCGTGACCGGCGTGCGGCTCGCGGATGGCCGCACCTACAGCACTGGCGCCGTGGTATTGACTACGGGCACATTCCTGCGCGGCCTCATCCACATCGGCGACCGGCAGATTGCAGCCGGACGTGCCGGCGAAGCGCCCGCCGCCGGTCTCTCGCGCACGCTGGAGCGCGTAGGTTTCGCGCTGGGGCGGCTGAAGACCGGCACGCCGCCTCGGCTCGACGGCACTACGATCGCCTGGGCGGCGCTGGAGATGCAGCCCGGCGACGAGCCACCGGAGCCGTTCTCGACGCTGACCGACCGCATCGAAAACCCGCAAATCCATTGCGCGATAACCCGCACCACCCCGGCGACGCATGCCATTATCCGCGACAACGTCCAGCGCTCGCCGATGTATTCCGGCCAGATCAAGAGCCGGGGCCCGCGCTATTGCCCCTCGATCGAGGACAAGATCGTCCGCTTCGGGGAGCGCGACGGACATCAGATTTTTCTCGAGCCGGAAGGCCTCGACGATACCACAGTGTACCCGAACGGCATTTCGACGTCGTTGCCCGAAGACGTCCAATGCGCGCTGGTCGCCTCCATCCCGGGGCTGGAGCATGCGCGCGTCGTGCGGCCGGGCTACGCGATCGAATACGACCATGTCGATCCGCGTGAGCTCCATCCATCGTTGGAAACGAAGCGCCTGTCCGGTCTCTTCCTGGCCGGCCAGATCAACGGAACGACCGGCTACGAGGAAGCGGCGGCCCAGGGCCTGATCGCGGGCCTGAATGCCGCCGCCCGGGCAGGGGGCGGGACGCCAATCGTGTTCGACCGCGCCGAAGGCTATCTCGGCGTCATGGTCGACGATCTGGTGGCGCGCGGCGTCACCGAACCCTACCGCATGTTCACCTCCCGCGCCGAGTACCGGCTGACGTTGCGAGCGGACAATGCCGATCAGCGGCTGACCGACCGGGGAATCGCGCTGGGCTGCGTCGGATCCGAGCGCTCCCGGGCCCATCAGGCCAAAATGGCCGCGATCAACGCGGCGCGGTCGATAGCGCAGACCCTGACGGTGACGCCGAACGAGGCCGCGCAACATGGCCTCGCGTTACGCAAGGACGGCCATCGCCGCTCGGCCTTTGAGCTTTTGTCCTATCCGAATATCGGCATCGGCGACCTTGCGCGGATTTGGCCGTCCTTCGGCGAGCTCGACCGAAAGATCGCGGAGCAAGTCGAGATCGACGCGAAATACGAGGTTTATCTCAGCCGGCAGGCCGCTGACGTGGACTCTTATCGCCGCGACGAGAGCCTCGTTTTATCCGATGATATTGACTATTCCGCGCTGCCCGGGCTGTCCAACGAGGTCCGCCACAAGCTGCAGGCGCATCGGCCACGCACCGTCGGCCACGCCAGCCGGATCGACGGCATCACACCCGCGGCTCTTGTGCTGCTGGTCGCGCACATGCGCCGGCAGGACCGCAACATCAGCCGCGGCGCGGCGTGAACCGGGGCGGGCGCCGCAAGGCGGCCGGTCACTCGGGTCGCACGCCTTCGCAGCCCCCCGCCGGCCCCCCGCCGAACCTGTCCGCTGACCGCGATCGCGCGCTGGCGCTGACGCCTGTTTCACGTGAAACAATCCGGCGGCTCGACCGCTTCGTCGCGATCCTCTTGGCGTGGCAGCAGCGAATGAACCTGATCGCGTCCTCCACCGAATCGGCGCTGTGGACGCGCCACGTGGCGGATTCGCTCCAGCTCATCGCGCTGGCGCCGGAGGCTCGCGTTTGGGCCGATCTCGGCTCCGGCGGCGGATTTCCGGGCCTGGTGATTGGCTGCGCACTGGCAGATACCGCCGGCGCGCGCGTGCACCTGGTCGAGAGCACCGCCAAGAAGGCCTCCTTCCTGCGCGAGGCGGCGCGGGTAACCAGCGTTCCGGCCGTGGTTCACGCGGCGCGAATTGAGGATTTTGTCAAAACCGCCCCGGACCCGGTCGACGTGGTGACGGCGAGGGCGCTCGCGCCGCTCCCAAAGCTCCTGGCTTTGGCCTATCCGCTGTTGAAAACGGGGACGCTCGGTATCTTTCCCAAGGGGCAAGATGTGGCAGGTGAATTGACCGAAGCCGCTAAATGTTGGAAGATTCAGGCAAGTCTGGTACCGAGTCGGACTGATCCGAAGGCGCAAATTGTCATCGTGCGTGGCCTCGAACCGAAGTTTCGATCCGCGACAGAGACCGATTCCGGCCAAGATTTAAGTGAACCGCGAAACAGTGGATGAGACCGCGATGAGTGACGCGTCATCTTTGGAGTCCTCCGCCGGCGTAATTGCTCTTTCGGCGCTCCGTCGCGAAACGTCGGCAGGAGTTGCGAAATCGACCCGAGTGCTCGCGGTCGCCAACCAGAAGGGCGGCGTCGGCAAGACTACGACGGCCATCAATCTCGGCACCGCGCTCGCGGCTATCGGCGAGGACGTTCTGATCATCGATCTCGACCCGCAGGGCAACGCCTCGACCGGCCTCGGCATCGATCGGCGCAACCGGCTTCACTCCACCTACGACGTCATGTGCGGCGAGACCACGTTGCGCGATGCGATCGTCCCGACCGCCGTGCCGCGGCTTCATCTTGCGCCTTCGACGCTTGACCTCGCCGGACTGGAGCTTGAAATCGGTCAGACGCGCGACCGCGCGTTTCGCCTGCGCAGTGCGCTTGCCGCGCTGAAAGTGCCAACGCCCGGGCAAACGAATTTCAGCTACGTGCTGGTCGATTGCCCACCGTCGCTCAATCTGTTGACCGTCAACGCCATGGCGGCGGCGCATGCGATTTTGGTGCCGTTGCAGTGCGAGTTCTTCGCGCTCGAGGGTCTGTCGCAACTTCTCAAGACCGTTGAGTCGGTGCGCGAGCAGCTCAATCCGGAGCTCACGATCCATGGCATCGTGCTGACGATGTATGATTCGCGCAACAACCTGTCGGGCCAGGTTGTCGCCGATGTGCGCGAGTTCATGGGGCGTAAGGTCTACGACACGATCATCCCGCGCAACGTGCGGGTGTCCGAGGCGCCGTCCTACGGTAAGCCGGTGCTGGTCTATGATCTCAAATGCAGCGGCAGCGAAGCGTATCTGCGGCTCGCCACAGAGGTTATCCAGCGAGAAAAAGAACTGTGCATCGCTTAAGCGCGGGCACAGTTGTTCCGGTCATTCGCGACGATGCAAAACGGCGATGACGATCTGATAAGCGGAGTGGGCATGACGGAAAGCTCGGGAGAAACCGCGATGGCGGAGGAGGGGACGCGGTCGCGACTGGGGCGCGGACTTGCCGCTCTGATCGGCGATGTCGGCGACGACAGTCCAATCGACCGCCCGCGCGGACAGCGGCGACTGCCGACCGGTTTGCTGCGGCCGAATGCCCGCAACCCGCGGCGCGATTTTCCCAATGCCGAACTCGACGAGCTCGCCGCCTCATTGCGCGAGCGCGGCATTATTCAGCCAATCGTCGTCCGCGCAGTGCGCGGCGTTGCCGATGGCTACGAGATTGTCGCCGGCGAGCGGCGTTGGCGCGCGGCGCAGCGCGCCGGGCTGCACGAGGTTCCCGTCGTCGTCATCGAAGCGACCGACGCCGAGGCATTGCAGCTCGCGATTATCGAGAACGTGCAGCGTGCCGACCTCAATCCGCTCGAGGAGGCGGAAGGATATCGCGCACTGATGGATGAGTTTGCCAACAGCCAGGAGGATATCGCAAGGATCGTCGGCAAAAGCCGAAGCTACGTCGCCAATACCTTGCGGCTGTTGAAGCTGTCCGATGCGGTGAAGGCCTATATTCACAGCGGCAAGCTCACCGCCGGGCACGCGCGCATGCTGGTCGGCGAACCGAACGCCGACGAGCTAGCGGAAGAAATCGTCGCCCGCGAACTCAACGTGCGCCAGGTCGAGGCGATGGCGCGGGAGCGGGCGCATCAGAGCGGAAAAAAACACGCAAACGGCCGCAAGGCGCGCGGTTCAACGGCCAAGACCGCCGACATGCTGGCCTTCGAAAAGCGGGTTTCTGACGCGACCGGCTTGGTCGTCAGCATCGATCATCATGATGATCACGGCATGCTGAGCATCCGCTACCGCAGTCTCGAGCAGCTCGACGATCTGGTGCAAAGGCTGGTGCGCGCGCACTGAGCGCACCGCGATATCGACGATACTACTCGGCCGCCGATCTCCCAGCGCCCGATCCGAATCGCCGCTCGATGTAATCGATAACGATCTTCTGAAAATCAGCGACCACCGTCGGACCGCGCAGCGTCATCGCTTTCTTGCCGTCGATGAAAACCGGCGCCGCGGGTTGCTCGCCGGTGCCGGGGAGCGAGATGCCGATGTCGGCGTGCTTACTTTCGCCCGGGCCGTTGACGATGCAGCCCATCACCGCAACGTTGAGGCCTTCAACGCCGGGATAGCGCGTCTTCCATTCCGGCATGGAATCGCGGATGAAGCTCTGGATGTTGGACGCAAGCTCCTGAAACGTGGTGGAGGTGGTGCGGCCGCAGCCGGGGCAGGCGGCGACCAATGGCACGAAGGTGCGCATTCCGAGCGTCTGCAACAGCTCTTGCGCGACTTTCACTTCGAGCGTGCGGTCGCCGTTTGGCTCCGGCGTGAGCGAGATGCGGATGGTGTCGCCGATGCCTTGTTGTAGCAGCACGCCCATCGCCGCGGATGAGGCGACGATGCCCTTCGAGCCCATGCCGGCCTCGGTCAATCCGAGATGCAGCGCATAGTTGGAACGCCGCGCCATTTCGCCGTAGACGCCGATCAGATCCTGCACCGCCGACACCTTGGCCGAGATGATGATCTTTGATCGCGGCAGGCCGATCTCTTCGGCGCGCTCGGCGGACAACAGTGCCGACTGCACCATAGCTTCGCGCGTCACGTCGCGCGCGTCGACGGGATGGTTGGAACGCGCGTTCTCGTCCATGAGATGGGTGAGCAGTTCCTGGTCGAGCGAACCCCAGTTGGCGCCGATGCGAACCGGCTTGTCGTGGCGAATCGCAGTTTCGACGATTGCCGAGAACTGGCGGTCCTTCTTTTCCTTGAAGCCGACATTGCCCGGATTGATGCGATACTTGTCGAGCGCCTCGGCGCAGGCCGGATGATCCGCTAGGAGTTTGTGGCCGATATAATGGAAGTCGCCGACGATTGGCACGTCGACGTTCATGCGCAGGAGCTGCTCCTTGATGTGCGGCACCGCGGCGGCCGCCTCGTCGCGGTCGACGGTCACGCGCACCATCTCCGAGCCGGCGCGGGCCAGCGCCGCCACCTGCTTCGCGGTCCCTTCCACGTCGGCGGTGTCGGTGTTGGTCATCGATTGCACCACGACCGGCGCGCCACCGCCGACAGCGACGTTGCCCACCTTTATGGCGACGGTTCGATGCCTTTCAGTGGGGCCGGAGAATTCCATCATAGAGCGCGGTCCTTTCGGCGATCGGCTTCCCCGGCCCGCAGGCTGGGAATGGCACAGATATAGCGTCACCGCGGCCGGTTTACGAGGACCAAGCCCAGGGCGACGAGGGCGACCGCGAGCGCAAACGGCGGGGTCAGCGGCTCATCAAGGACCAAGTAGCCGGCCGCCACGCCGAAAAGCGGGGTCAGGAAGGTAAAGGCCGACAGCCGGGTGGCCGAATAGCGCACAACCAGCGCAAACCAGACCACGTAAGTAACGCTGACCACCCAAACGATCTGGTAAGCCAAGGCACCGAGCGCCAGCGCCGACGGCATGGCGTCGATGCGCTCGCCGAAGACGACGGCGCCAATCGCCAGAAGCGGCGCCGAAACCACGAGCTGATAGAGCATCGTCTTCTCGGCGCTGACACGATTGAGCCTGCTCGCCTTGATGACAAGCGTTGTCGCCGCCCATCCGGCCGCGGCGCCAACCATCATGACATCGCCGAGCATCTGGTGCGGATCGGCGGCGGGGGGTCGGTAGGCCGAAGGCGATGACGATGCCGACAAAGGACAGCACTAGACCGAACCATTGGGAGGGATGGAAATGATCGCCTGGGATCAGCCAACGCGATCCGATCACCACGAAGAACGGCGCCAGATAGATAAACAGCACGGCGCGCGTCGCTGTTGTCCAAATGAGGCCGCGATAGATCAGCAAAAACTCGAACGCGAAAAAAGCGCCGGCTAGGAGTCCCGCCGGCAACGTGCCATCGCGCTTGAAGAGGGCGATCCCACGCAGTTGTGCCCACACCCCGACGAGGAGCGCGGCAATGACCGAGCGTGCCGCCGACTGGATGAGCGGGGGGATGTCGTGAATGGCGAGCTTGACTGCAACCTGATTGAACCCCCAGGTCAGGCACAGTGCGATCGTCACCGTTATGGCGAGCGCGTCAAGCGGCCGGGATTGTGGGGAATGAGGCAAAGAGGTTCAGTTCAATTTCAAGGAGCGGTGGTGCGGCAGGTCAGGCGGAAAGAGCCCTGACGACGACAGAAAAGCAACTGGCATCACTCGCGGCAATGCGTGCAAATGCCGGCGATTTCGATCACCGGGCTTTTTGGTGCAAAACCCGCCGCGCGTGACGATGCCTTGAGAGCTTCCGCGACGGCGCCGCCCGGCGCCTCGCCGACCGCGCCACAGCGCTCGCAGATCAAGAACACGACAATGTCGTCATCGGCGTGATTGTGCACGCAGGCCACAAAGGCGTTGCGGCTCTCGATGCGGTGGGCGAGACCGTTGTCGCGCAGGAAATCGAGCGCGCGATAAATCGTGATAGGCGCTGGCCGGCCTGGATCGGCCAGCCGCTCGATGATCTCGTAGGCGCCGAGTGGCCTGTGACTGGCAAGCAAAGCCTGCAGCACGTGACGGCGCATCGGCGTCAGCCGTTGCGCGCGCGCCGCGCACAGCTCTTCGGCGTGGGCGATGGCAGCGGTGGCGCAGCGCCCATGATCGTGGTCAGGCGCCGGGAAAATCATTTGCGGCATTGGCTCATTCCCCGGCCGGCGAATGGGGCACTTTGTTTAAACACGACGGCCGTTTGCGGGGCATTGTAACGGTCTGAGGGAAAATCGCGAAAACGTGACGCGGGCCCGGATTTTTATGTTGCGCCGCAGCAAGAAGCGTCTCAAATTGCCGCGACTTCGCGCAAAGTCAGGCGGAAATGGGCGCTTTTTCGGTAAGGCGCGCCTCGTGAATTGGGGATTATCATGCTCAAAGGAAAGACCGGCCTCGTCACCGGCTCGACATCGGGTATCGGCTTGGCCATCGCGCGCGCGCTGGCCGCCCAAGGCGCCAACGTCACCATCAACGGCTTCGGCGAGGCCGCGGCGATCGAAAAAGAGCGTCTCCGCATCGAGAAGGAATTCGGCGTCAGGGCGTTCTATTCGCCCGCGGACATGACCAAGCCCGCTGAGATCGCCGACATGGTGCAGGCCACCGAGCAGACCTTCGGCTCGCTCGACGTGCTCGTCAACAACGCGGGTATTCAATACGTCGCGCCGGTCGAGGAATTCCCAATCGAGAAATGGGACCAGATCATTGCGATCAATCTGTCATCGGCGTTCCACGCGATCCGCGCCGTGGTGCCCGGCATGAAGTCGCGGAAGTGGGGCCGCATCATCAGCACCGCTTCCGCTCACTCGCTGGTGGCTTCGCCGTTCAAGGCCGCCTATGTCTCGGCCAAGCATGGTATTGCCGGCCTCACCAAGACGGTCGCGCTCGAAGTCGCGACCTTCGGCATCACGGTGAACTGCATCAGTCCCGGCTATGTCTGGACGCCGCTGGTCGAGAAGCAGATCCCCGACACGATGAAGGCGCGCGGCATGACCGAGGAGCAGGTCAAGCGCGACGTGCTGCTCGCCGCGCAGCCGACCAAGGAATTCGTCACTGTCGACGAGGTCGCCGCGCTTGCCGTCTACCTTTGCTCCGATGCGGCGAAATCCATCACCGGCGCCAACCTTTCGATCGACGGCGGCTGGACCGCGGCATGAACTGTTTGCCGCTGGGCGATTCGCCCACCCACGCAATCGTGAGGCGCGCATCGCCATGAAAAATCTTCTCGCCTCGCTGTTGCCCGGTCGAGCGGCGGACGCGCCAGGCGCGCAAACGACGAAGCGCATCAATCTCGCGCTACAGGGCGGCGGCGCGCATGGCGCATTCACCTGGGGCGTGCTGGATCACCTTTTGAGCGATGAGCGCCTGGCGGTCGAGGGGATTTCCGGTACCTCCGCCGGCGCCGTCAACGCCGTGATGCTCGCCGACGGCCTGGCGCGCGGCGGCCGCGCCGAAGCGCAAAAGCGGCTCGCCGATTTTTGGCTTGCGGTCAGCAGTGCCGGCAATCTGCCGACAATGCAGCGCGCGGTCATGGAGCGGCTGTTATCGTTCACGCCGCTGGAAGGCACTCCCATGCAGGCCTGGCTTGATAGCTTGTCGCGCTATTTTTCGCCGTACGACGTCAACCCACTCAACATCAATCCGCTCCAGGACTTGATCGAGCGCTTCGTCGATTTCGAGGCGCTACGGGCGTTTTCCGACCTGCAGATCTTCATCTCGGCGACCAATGTGCAGACCGGCCGCGTGCGGATTTTTCCCCGCGAGAAGATTACGGCCGCTGCAGTAATGGCGTCGGCCTGTCTGCCGCTCCTGTTCCGTGCCGTCGAGATCGACGGCGTGCCCTATTGGGACGGCGGCTATCTCGGCAACCCGGTCATCTTTCCGTTTTTCCGTGCGACCACGACTGAAGATGTGCTGGTCGTTCAGATCAATCCGCTGATGCGGCAAGCGACGCCGACCTCGGCCAGCGAGATCATGAACCGCATCAACGAAATCACGTTCAATTCCTCGCTCTTGGCCGAATACCGCGCCATCGAATTTGTCGCCCGCCTGATCGATCAGGGGCACCTGCCGCGCGGCATCGGCCCCGGTCAATACCGCCGCGTCAACGTCCATCGTATCGTGCTCGACCGGTTCGGGACCAATTTCGATGCCTTTAGCAAGCTCTCGACCGATTACGATTTCTTCCAAGGGTTGCAAGTCAGCGGCAAGCGGGCGGCCCGGCGCTTTCTCGATGAGCATTTCGACGATATCGGCGTGCGCAGCACCGTGGATTTGCGGGCCGAAGCGCAGGCCGAATGGGCGTGATATGCTTAGAGCACGATCCCGGAAGCGGCACCCGGTTTTCAGACAAGATCATGCTCGAACGAAAAATCTAGCTATGACAAACGTCGCGCCGCTGCTTGCCGCTGAAGTCGGCTCCGCCCGGCTGCAGATTTGTGTTGCCGATATCACCACGCTGGCGCTCGACGCGATCGTCAACGCAGCCAACTGCACGTTGCTCGGCGGCGGCGGCGTCGATGGCGCCATCCATCGCGCCGCGGGATCGGAATTGCTCGCCGAGTGCCGGACCCTCGGCGGCTGCGAGACCGGTGGAGCAAAGATCACGCGCGGCTATCGGTTGCGGGCGAAGCACGTGATCCACGCGGTCGGGCCGGTCTGGAGCGGCGGCGGCAAGGGCGAAGAGGATCTGCTGGCATCCTGCTATCGCACGGCGCTCGATCTTGCCGGCGCGCATCGGCTTGCGTCGGTCGCATTTCCGGCGATCTCGACCGGCATCTATCAATTCCCGCCCGATCGTGCCGCGCGCATCGCGGTGGGTACGGTCGCCTCGGAGTTGGCTGCGTCGCCGGAGGACATCAAGCTCGTGATGTTCTGCTGCTTCTCTCGGGAAGCGGCTGATCACCACATGGGAGCCTTCGCCGAGCTGGGGCTCGCTTAGCCAGCGACCGAAGCCCCAATCGCCTGTGTATTGGGTACCCGGCGCCCGGCCTTGCTGTTACATTGACAGGAAAGATCCAGAGGCCGTCGGATGTATAAGCGCATCCTCCTTGCCTGTGATGGTTCAACGGAAGGGCGAACCGCGCTTCGCGAAGGTGCGCTCTTGGCACTGCAGTGCCGCGCACAAGTCTTCCTCTTGTCTGTTGTCGTCGATAGCGGTGGATTTCGGCTGGCCGAAGGAGTCCACGCTGGAACCATAGCACAGGCGGAAGATGCTTTCGTCGGCGTGCTCCAGGAGGGCGTGGCGCGACTGAGACAGCTCGGTTTCGACCCGGTTGCCAAGTTGGTGCGAGGTGAGCCTGCCCTAGAAATCGGCGCCTTCGCGCGGGAGGTTGGCGCTGATCTTATTGTCGTGGGGCATCAACGGCAGAGCACATTTGCGCGCTGGTGGTCGGGCCACAGCGGGGCCTACCTCATGGATCATACCGATTGCAGTTTGATGATTGCCCGCAACCTGATCAGTGACGAAGCCTTTAAGGCCGCGCTTCTGGCTGAATCGATGAACGAGGTCCCCCAGCGGGTGGATGAGGGGTGAACCTAGGACCGCGGTCCTGAGACGCTGGGGCGCGCCGCTGTCTCCCTTACAAGTGCAAGTCTCCTCTGCAGAACACACGGGTGGAAATATAAGGCACCTTAAATTAGGTTGAGGATAGGAACTCGGATCTGCCCCATATGCCGCGATCGGTTAACACAGAATTCTCTTTTATATTGAATGACGTAGCGCGATTGCTCGGACTTACGCTGATTATAAAGCCGCGCAATTCGGCACCACCCGGGCGCAATGGGCGGTGCTGGTCCGCCTCGACCGCTGCGAGGGACTCAAGCAATCGGAACTTGCCGAAATCCTCGATTTACAGCCGATCACGCTCACCCGCCTGCTCGACAAGCTCTGTGAGAGTGGGTTGATCGAGCGGCGCTCGGACCCTGCTGACCGACGCGCGAAACGGCTGTTCCTGACGGCTGCGGCGCGGCCGTTCTTGAAAAAGCTCGGCGACCTCGGCGAGGAACTGATGGCGACCGCGCTTGTTGGCGTTGAACCCGAAAGCGTCGAACGCTTTATCGCCCAGCTATCGATCGTGAAGGACAACCTGCGCGAAGCAATTCAGCAAAGGGATGCTGGCGCTACGCGTGGGAGCCATAGCTATGGCTGAACGGGCTTTCAAACCGGTGCCGCCTGAGACCGAGGAAGCGCCGGAGGTGCGCGAGGCGCCCCCGGTCGCGCCGGCCGTTCCGTCCGACAAGCGAACCCGAGAGCGGAGCGTTGCCACCGACAACCTACGCCGGCTGAGACGACGGCAGCGGATTCGCTGGGCGTTGTTTGCGCTGCTGCCGCTTGTTCTCATCGTCGCCGGTTACTGGTACGTCACCGGCGGTCAAGTGATGTCGACCGACGATGCCTATGTCAACGCCGAGAAGGTCGGAATCTCGACCGACGTCTCCGGCATCGTGCAAGATGTCGAGGTCACCAACAATCAGTATGTGACGGCGGGGCAGATTCTCTATCGTCTCGATCCCCGGCAGTTCCAGATCGCCGTCGACAACGCCCAGGCCAACCTGGCGCAAGTCGCGTCCACGCTCGAAGCGATGAAGCAGGACTATAAGCGCATGCTGAGCGACGCCGCGGCCGAGCAGGCGCAGGTCGATCTCGATCAGACGAATTATAACCGCGCCGAGATGCTGCTGCGCAACGGCGCCGGCACGCAGGCGACCTACGATCAGGCGAAATACTTGCTGCAAACCGACACAAGCAAGCTGCAGTCCTTGCGGCAGCAGGCGCAAGTGCAACTGGCCCGGCTCGGCGGCAACGCGGACACCCCGACCGCGGAGCTCTCGCAATATTTGCAGGCGAAAGCGCAGCTCGATGAAGCGCAGCGCCAGCTTAACGACACCGTCGTCAAGGCGCCGTTCGCGGGGATTGTGACCGACGTGCCCGCCACCGCGCCCGGCCGTTACCTCGCTGCCTCGACGACCGCCTTCTATCTGGTGGACACCGATCACGTCTGGGTCGATGCGCAGCCGAAAGAGACGGAATTGACGTACGTGCGCGCCGGGCAGCCGGCCACGGTGACGGTCGACGCCTATCCGAATGCGCTGTGGCACGCGACTGTTCAGAGCCTCAGTCCGGCGGCGGCGCAGGAGTTCGCGCTGTTGCCGGCGCAGAACACCAGCGGCAATTGGGTGAAGGTCGTGCAACGCGTGCCGATGCGCATTCGCATCGATACCAGCGACAAGACGCTGCCGCCGTTGCGCGCCGGCATGAGCGCCGAGGTCAATGTCGACACCGGGCATGCGCGCGGCTTTCCGGACTTCCTCACCTTCTGGTTCGGCGGCGGTCCGCGAGGCAAGTGATGGCTTCCGACTCCGCGGCAGAAAACGCCGGCAATCGCGCCGCGATCACCGTCTGTGTGATCCTTGCCACGCTGATGCAGGCGCTCGACACCACCATCGCCAATGTCGCGCTGCCCTATATGCAGGGCAGCGTCTCGGCGAGCCAGGACGAGATCGATTGGGTGCTGACGTCCTATATCGTGGCGGCGGCGATCATGACGCCGCCGACCGGCTTTCTCGCCAGCCGGTTCGGCATCAAGCGGCTTTTCCTGGTCTCCGTCGCCGGCTTCACCATCGTCTCGATGCTGTGCGGTGCGGCGCAATCATTGACGCAAATCGTGCTGTTCCGGGTCCTGCAAGGCGCGTTCGGCGCGGCGCTCGTTCCGCTGTCGCAAACTGTCTTGCTCGGCGCCTATCCGCGCGAGCGGCAGGGATTTGCGATGGCGCTGTTCGGGGTCGGAGTCATGGTCGGCCCTGTGCTGGGCCCCGTTCTCGGGGGCTGGCTGACGGAGAACTACAGCTGGCGCTATGTCTTTTACATCAACCTGCCGATCGGCATTATTGCCCTCCTCGGCATGATCATTTTTCTGCCGGACTCCCACCGAAACGCTGGTGACAAGCTGGATTGGTTCGGCTTCGGCACGTTGAGCCTGGCCATCGGCGCGTTTCAGGTCATGCTCGATCGCGGCGAAATCAAAGACTGGTTCAGTTCCAGCGAGATCGTCATCGAGGCAATCGTCGCGGCCGCGGCGCTTTATCTGTTTCTGGTGCACACCTTCACCGCGGATAAGCCGTTTGTCAGACCCGCATTGTTTCGCGATCGCAATTTCGCGACCGGCACGCTGTTCATGTCCGTCGTCGGGCTCACTCTCTACGCGTCGATGGCGCTGCAGCCGCCGTTTCTGCAGGGGCTCATGGACTATCCGGTCTCCACTGCCGGTATCGTGATGGGACCGCGCGGCATCGGCACCATGATTTCAATGCTGGTTGTCGGGCGCCTGGTTGGCCGGATCGACACCCGTCTGCTGCTCGGTATCGGTCTTGCCGTCACGGCATGGTCATTCTACGCGATGACCGGTTGGACTCCGGACGTATCGCAGGAGACGATCATCGGTGTCGGATTCGTTCAGGGCGCCGGGCTCGGCTTCCTGTTCGTGCCGCTGAGCACCGTGACGCTTGCCACGCTGTCGCCGCAGCACCGCACCGAAGGTGCCGGCTTTTACAATCTCTCGCGCAACATCGGCTCAAGTATCGGCATCTCTATCGTCAACGCGCTATTGACGCGCAACACGCAGGTCAATCACGCCGACATCGTTGAGCACGTCACCGCCGTCAACCGCGGCTTCGAGAACCCGACGATCGCCCATTTCTGGAACCCGCTGACAGCCGCCGGGCGCGCCGCGCTCGACGCCGTCATCACCCGGCAGGCGCAGATCATCGCTTATATCGACGATTATAAATTCTTGATGATCGCGACGCTGGCGGTGCTTCCGCTGCTGCTGATCTTCAAGCCGAAATACGGCGGCGCCGCGAAGCAAATATCAGTTGCTGATTGAATCAAACGAGCGGCGGCCTTATGCCGCCGCTCGCCCGTCGCTGCTTCGCGCAGCAAGACTACTCCCCGGCCGCCGCGGCTTCGCGGGTCTCGCCACCCTCGGCCTTCTGCTTTACCTCGAGATCCTCGCCGGTCGCCTGATCGACGACCTTCATCGATAGCCGGACCTTGCCGCGCTCGTCGAAGCCGAGCAGCTTGACCTTCACCTTGTCGCCTTCCTTGACGACGTCGGTGGTCTTCTGCACCCGGCGCGGGGCGAGCTGGCTGATATGCACGAGGCCGTCCTTGGCGCCAAAGAAATTCACGAAGGCGCCGAAGTCCATGACCTTGACGACGGTGCCCTCATAGATGTGCCCGACTTCGGGCTCCGAGGCGATCGATTTGATCCAGTTGATCGCCGCCTTGATCGATTCCGCCTTGGCCGAGGCGATCTTGATCGTGCCGTCGTCCTGGATGTCGATCTTGGCGCCGGTCTTCTCCACGATCTCGCGGATCACCTTGCCGCCGGAACCGATCACTTCGCGGATCTTGTCGACTGGGATCTGCA